>Ga0209745_1000299_pt1 | contig 29624 bp, 28 predicted proteins | sample BarGraNGADG00312_FD_184495 | JGI IMG/M metagenome (GOLD analysis project Ga0209745, IMG submission 184495) | Arctic peat soil microbial communities from Barrow, Alaska - Barrow Graham LP Ref core NGADG0004-312 (SPAdes) (version 2) | ecosystem: Environmental > Terrestrial > Soil > Wetlands > Peat...
GCTCAGTTGGTTAGAGCACCTCCCTTACAAGGAGGGGGTCGGGGGTTCGAGTCCCTCTGCGCCCACCCGCCGAAAGTAGCGGCTGGCTAGGCGATCTATACCCTGGGCATGCCCGAGTTCGCGAGTTCGTGCATCACGGGGGCATTGCCTTCCGCACGCTTGACGGCGTTTCGCAAGCTCCAAGCGCCCCGAAGCGGACACATCTGACTTGCGGCTACTAGCGCGTGTTCCTGTTTCAGCCGGCAGCAGACACAGCCTGAGTTCCCATACCTCGCCGCACTGCCTGGCACCGCTACGAAATAGCGACCGCTCCCATCGATCGATGAGTAGCGCGGCGTCTCGGCAAGGCGGCGGAGCGGTAGGGCCTAGCATGAGGCATGGACGAAACCAGGGATCGCGTCGCAGAGTTGCGGGAGCAGGCCGGGAACATCCGCGTCCGCGCCATCGAAGCCAACAAGGGTCTGATCGCCGAACTCGCCGCGGTCTGGAACGAGCTGAACGGACTCACCGCCGGCCGACCCGAAGTGCGCAAGATCTGTGAACGCGTGGCCGGTGACATCGCTCGTCTTGAGAAGCTCGACCTGGCCTTCGACACCGAGTGGCTCGCCGAAGCGAAGCGCGCCCGTCCGTAAGGGCTGGTGCCGGGAGGATCAGCCCGAAGGGTTCTGGACGCGTGCCGGGTGGGGTTTGCCGGTGGGAGCTTCGTCGACGAGGTCGTGGCGCACGGCGTAGCGCGCTCTGAGGCGGGCGTCCTGCTTGATCCGATAACGCTCGCCCATGGCCGTCCGCAGCGGCAGCATCCCGGGCGTCCGGTCGATGAGCCGGTTGACCCCGGCCAGAACGGGTCCGACGCGGCGGATGGCGTTCTTGAGGCGGGTGTCGGGAATGGCGAGCTCCTCGGCGATCTGGTCCCCGAGGAACACCCGTTCCAGCGCGTGCACGATCGCCGGCGCCCAGGCATGGACGCGGCGGGGGAGTAGTTGCTCGATCTCGGGCACCAGGAACTCGCGGTTGATCGCGCCGACGAGGTCGCGGCAGTAGTCGTCCACCTCGGGACGGGTCATCAGGTACAGCTGCTCCAGCGCCTCCTGCTCGGACTGGTTCGTGGCGAGGAGGTCGGCACGAATGCCGAGCAGGTGGCCGATGTAGCGCCAGCGCGCGTAGTAGGCCGCCACCTCGTGGGGCAGGAACGCCGCACCGATGGCAGCCATGCCCCGCAGCGGGATCAGGCAGAACTCGACCAGCGTGTACGCCAGGTACGCCTGGCAGATCGGCACGCCCCACGCGGGCTCGTCCCAGCGCGGGTCGTCGCACAGTGCCTGCCGAACCAGGGCGTGGATGATGCGCACCCGGACGGTGAGATCGAACCCCTTGCCAAATCGCCGCAGGCCGCCGGTTGAGCTGGCCTCGACCAGCCACGGCGCGACCTCGATCGTGCGCACGCCTGCGCTCTCGACGTAGCGTCCCGTCATCTCCAGCGGCCGGGATGCGGCCGAGTTCGCATATCCGCCGACCAGCGAGGCCGCCCCGAGGACGATCCCACCCTGACGTGTGAAGCGCCCGAGGTAACGGCAGGCGTGGTCGATCGAGTCGAGATCGACCCAGTCGGGCACGTCCTCCAACTCGGCAAACAGTGCGACAAGGGACGCTGGTGCGTCCTCGACGGCATCGATACCGTCCCTGCAAGCCGTGCGCAGCATCTTCATCGCGCGGCGCTTGCCCAGCACCGCGGCGTCGGCCACGAAGGCGTCAGCCAGAGGGTCGCCCTCCCACATCGCGGCGAAGTACGCCGACGCGAGCTCGGGTTGCCGCTCGATGGCCTCGCGGCTACGGCGAACACTGGACGGGATCCCGGGTCGCGGATCCGACCCCGTCGGGATCTGGCTCACCCGGCCAACCCTACGTCCAATCCTCCGAGAGGCAGGCGTAGAGGTAGGCGTCATGCCAGACCGGTTCGCCGGCCTCGTCCGTGGCGAAGCTGGCGCTGCGAATGAAGTGACCCTCCCGGCGGAATCCGAGACGCTCGAGCAGGCGCCAGGAGGACGTGTTCTGCGGGTTGCAGCGTGCGAGCACGCGGTGCGCCCCTCCGGCGAAGCACGCAGAGACCAGGCCTGCTGCCGATTCGGTCGCGAAGCCGCGTCCCCAATACGCAGGGTTGAAGACGTAGCCGAGCTCGTAGGTGCGCCATGCCTCCGGTTGCTGCCGGCTGAGGTACAGGTTGCCCACCAGCTCTCCGGAGTCCCGAAGACAGACCGCCCAGAACGCGGGGTCGTCCACTCGTTCGCCGGCGAGCCGCTCACAGTCGTGCGCGGACTGCGCGGGATAGGGCTCGAACCGGACGGCCTCGGGTCGGGAGAGGTACGCGTGAAGGCCGGGACCGTCCGAGGCCCGGAACCGGCGAACAGCCACACGCTCCGTGACGAACCCTTCCACCGGCACCTCCCGCTCAGACGCTCCTCAGCGTAGGGTTCCCGGGCACCCCCAGATGCAGGAGCGCCCGGAGTCGTGCGCGGGTCAGTACGCCGAGCCACCCCGGCGAAGCAGGTCGGCCAGCGACGTAGCCCGATCGCCGGACAGCTCTTCGACGTCCCCGGCGACTCTCGCGAGTTCGGCGGCTGCGATGCCCTGCGGCCAATGCTCGGGCCGTGATCTGGCTGGTCATCCGACCTAACCGCGTGACCCGGGTTCTGGTTGTTATCCGACCGTTCCCGGGGTTGATCCGCCTCGCGACCCGCGTCACTGTGGTTCTCGGCGCGTGCTGAGCGGTCAGAACCACAACAATCCGGGTCGGCAAGGTCACCGGGATGGCCGGGGGCGCGAAAACCACCACAGGGTGGATTTGGGTCGGATCCACCTCGAAGCGGAGCTGGATCCCGTTCAGACGATGCAGAACTCGTTACCCTCGGGATCGGACGTCACCAGGTGGTCGAGGGAGCCGTTCACGTGGTCCTCGCGCTGCACCGTCGCCCCGGCGGCGATGAGCTCATTGGCCTTCGCGCGGATCCGTGCCGTCCGCAGGGAGGGCTCGACGTGCCGGCCTCCGGACACCTTCACGTCGAGGTGCACCCGGTTCTTCGCCACCTTCGGCTCCGGAACCTTCAGGAAGCTGATCGTGGGTCCCGTTCCCGAGGCAGGCTGGATCTTTGCCCCCTCGTCCCATTCCTCTTGAGGAACCTGCTGGTCGGTGAGGAACGCTTCCCACGTGGCCCACCCTTCCGGTGGGGGAGCCTCCACATAGCCGAGCGCGAGCGCCGAGAACGCGGCGAGGGTAGGGGCATCAACGCAGTCGAAGGTGATGCCGAGCACAACCTCCACGGCCGAGTCCGGGCTCACCGACATCCGCACCCGGCCACAACAGACGCCTCCCGGTCCAGCCAGTTGTAGACCCGGTAGTAGCTGGTGGCCCGGTTGCCCAGTTCGGCGAACACCAGCACCGCGCCGTCGGCGGTGGTCAGGTAGCCGGCCAGCCCGGCGAGGCCGCTCAGCGTCCCGGTCTTGGCATGGACGGTGTGGCGCCCGGCCCGCTCGGACTTGTCGTCGAAGCGGTCCTTCAGCGTGCCGGTCTCGCCGGCCACCGGCAGTCCGGCGATGACAGGGGCGAAGGCGGCGTCGGCAAGGGCCAGCCGGATCGCGCCTGCGAGCACGGCGGTGGTGAGCTTGCTGGCCGGGGCCAGGCCGCTGCCGTCATAGATCCTCTGGCCGGAGGCCCAAAGGTTGTGTGCTATCAGCCAGTCACGAAGGTTCGCGGATGCCCCGGTGAAGCTCCCGGCCTTGCCCCTTGCGACCGCAGCCTGACGCAGCAGGGTCTCGGCGGCCACGTTGTCGCTCACGAGCAGGGTGCGCTGGATGATCCGGGACACGGTCGCCGACGTCACCCGCGCCAGCTCGGTGCTGGTTGCCGCGGCCTTCCCGGCGGCGACCGATGTCACCTTGATGCCGGCGGTCTTCAAGCGCTTGGCGAAAGCGTTTGCAGCGGTCTTCGGCGGGTTGGAGGACGCCCGCCCGCCGCCGATCTTGCCGGAGTTGATCTCCAGGGCGGCGATCCGGGCTTCCCAGCCGCGCCACTTCTTCTTCCACTTCGGGCTGAAGGTCGGCCCACTGAACAGGCTCGCGTCGTAGCGGAGCTTGATGGTGGTCCGCCCGGCCGCCTTCAGGGTGAGGGCCGTTGATGTAGCCAGGGTCTGCAGCGAGGCCAGCTTGTAGGTCGACGTCGAGCCCTTGTCGGTGAGGAACGGATCTCCGCCGCCGATCAGCACAACACGGCCGTCGCCGGCGTCCACCGTTCTGGTGGCGAAGGTGGTCTCCGGCCCGAGGATGTCGAGGGCCGCCATCGTCGTCAGGACCTTCATGGTCGAGGCCGGCGTCAGCGGGGTGTTCGCGGACCGGGTCGCGAGCACCTGGCCGTCTGTGGTGGTCACGGTGACGGATGTCTGCTTGATGTCCTTGGTGGAGACGGCCTTGAGTTTCGCAGTGAGGATCGCGGGATCCGGCAGCGTGGCGGGGACGGAAATGGTCGTCGTGTCGGTGGGCGTGAGGGCGCCCGAGGGCACCACGGTCTGGCCGCTGAGCACGACGACGGCGAGCGGGACGGTGAGCAGCCCGACGATCCAGCGGGTGGCTCGCCCGTTGGGGTCACGCTCGGTCAGCAGTCTCGTCAGTGCCATGGGAAGCCATCATTCCACCTGCGAGCTTCGGTCACGCCACTCCGACCACCGGTTGCGGCGTCCGGACGACCTATTCGGCCGACTCCACGGATGGATCGCCCACGCGTCCGAGGAACAGCGGCGTTGCCGTTGCGACGTGCATGAGCGCGTAGGTGAAGGGACGGCCAAGCAGCAGTTCCTTCGGATCGACAAGGGCTCCGGTGCCGGCCATGCCGCCGGCTGTTGCTGCGGCCGCCTCGATGCCCTTGGCGTTGACCTCGATCAGCGCCTCGTGCACCACGAAACCCAGAGAGAGTCGTTCCTGTGCGGTCATGCCGCTGAAGTCGGCATGGCCGGCGTCGAACGCGAGCGTGACGCCCAGCTGCTTCAGGACGTCGTTGAGCATCATCTTGAGCCGGAACTTCCAGGCGGGCATTTGCAGCGTGACTTGCACTCGCGGGGCTTGCAGCACCTTGCCGTAGACGGACGGATCGACTGAACCGCGACTGGTCGGGTCCGTCGGCAGGGCGACCACAAGGGCGAAGTCCCCGCCATCGCACGGGATCGCGGTTGCGCTGGCATCGGTCGTCGACAGCCAGGGCCAGCTGCCCGCTCCGGTGAGGGTGGGGACCATGACCTTGCGGCCCGTGGCTGTGGCGAACGACCGCGCGCCGAGTTCGCCCATCGGCTCGGACCAGGGAGCCTTGAAATGGAGCGCGTTGACCAGAACCAGCCGGGTCGTGTCCTCGATCAGCCCGGGATCGAGCAGGGTGGGGATCTTGCCCTTGGTCTGCTGAGCAACCCAGTGGTTGATCTCTTGCCGCGCCGCCTCAGCGTCGGCCGTGAAGTCGGTCTGTCGTAGCGGTGCGTGATACGTCGTCTCGAGCCGGGTCAGGAACGGCTGGTTCCAGCCCAGTCCCTCCTGGCCCCACAGGGAGTTGCCGACGTTGAGCGTGCCGGCCGCGGACTGCATCGCCCGGGCTCCCGCGGCGAGGCTGTCGCCGAAGCCGGGAGCGGCTCCGCCGAGCAGCGTGTCCAACTCGGAGGCGGTTGCTCCCACAGCTCCCTCGCGAACCATCGACAACACCATGGCGATCGACCACGGCGAGAACACGATGTTGCTGTGGTTCGGCGCGAGCGCGCCGAACAGCTGGCCGGCGAACCCGGGAAGTCCAGGCTGGATCTCGGCGGGCGCCACCGGGCTCGGGGTGGCGAATGGACTGGGGGAGGCCGATGGCGGCGCGGACGCACAGCCCGCAAGCAGCGAACCGGCGCTGACGGCCGCGGCAAGGGAGAAGAGATCACGCCGATTCACAGCGCCTCCTTCGGCGTTTGGACACTGCTAACCACGCTGCAGACCGCGTATCCGTTGCAGGCGGCGGGGCATCGCTTGCAGGCGAGGCCTCATGACGCGGTGCTGGCTCTGGCCACGAAGTCGGCAACCTCGTCCAGCATCTCCACAAGGTGCTCGGGCGTCCCCGTCCACACCATGCGCGCTGTGGGCAGCCCGGCGAGGATCATCGAGGCGCTCAGGTCGTCGATCGCCATGCCGCGGGGCGAGGGTCGCGCGGCGATGGCAGCGGCCCGTTCACGCAGCTCGGGCGAGAGCCCCGTCCACCAGGCGTGCAGGAGCTGCTCGTCGATCATGGGTCGATTCTGCCGGTTGGCCGATCACACTTCCACCGCGGCCAGTCGCCGCTCCAGGTAGCGGCGTTCCGGTTCGGTAGGGGCGAGGCCGATCGCGGTGCGGTAGTGCGCTGTGGCCGCGGCATGCAGCCCGGCGCGACGGCTGAGGTCGGCCTGTGCGGCTGGCAGCAGGTGGTAGCCGTCCAGCCGTCCGGACGCCGCCAGCCGGGCCAAGGCGGCGAGGCCGGCCTGCGGGCCGTCGGCCATGCCTACGGCGATCGCGCGATTGAGCTCGACGATGGGGGAGTCGGGTAGCTCGTCGTAGCGGGAGAGGATGGCCGGCCAGTCGGTGTCGGACGCGGAGCGCGCTAGTGCATGCACCGCCTGGATCTCCGCCTGGACGCGGTAGGCGCTGCGCCTTCCGCCGTCGGAGGCCGCCAGCAGGGCGAGGCCTTCGGTGATCTCCGAGCCGTCCCAGCGGGACCGGTCCTGATCCTCGAGCGGAACCAGGTCGCCGGCCTCGTCCACCCGGGTCGCTGCTCGGGCATGCTGCAGCAGCATGAGGGCCAGCAGGGCGACCGGCTCGGGATCGGGCAGCAGCCCTGCGAGAAGCCGGGCGAGCCGGATCGCCTCGGTGGCCAGGTCAAGGCGCTGCAGGCTCGGCCCCGAGGTGGCTTTGTAGCCCTCGTTGTAGATCAGGTAGAGCACGGCGAGCACCCCGTCGAGGCGCTCGGGCAACGCGTCTGGCGCCGGCACCTGGTAGGGGATCGCAGCGTTGGTGATCTTTGTTTTCGCCCGCACGATGCGCTGCGCCATCGTCGACTCGGTGACAAGGAACGCCTTCGCCACCTCCGGGGTGCTCAGGCCCCCGACGGTGCGCAGGGTGAGGGCCACTCGCGCCTCCAGCGGCAGTGCCGGGTGCGCGCAGGTGAAGATCAGCCGCAGCCGGTCGTCCCAGTCGGGGTCGCCGACGGCGCGCTCGGCCGGGTCATCCGGCGTCCGCCCCCGCGCGTCCTCCATGGTCGTCCATTCCTGCAGCTTGCCGACCTCGATGCCCCTGCGGCGCAGGCGGTCGAGGGCGAGGTTGCGGGCCGACGTGGTGAGCCAGGCGGCCGGTTTTCGTGGCACACCGTCGCGGGGCCAGGTGATGAGGGCGCGCTCGAACGCGCCGGCTGCCGCGTCCTCTGCCACGTCCCAGTCGCCGGTGAGCCGGATGAGGGTGGCGACGATCCGCGCCCAGTCGGTGTCGAACGCCGACCGGACGGCGGCGCTGACGCCCGGGTCGAGCCCGACCGCCGGCGCCGCTCCATCGGTGGTCAGTGCGCCACCCCTACGGCCGGTTCACTCCGCTTTCCGAGCTCGGACGCTTCACGCCTGGCCCGCTCCACGTGGTCTTCCTCGACGTCGAACGGCCACGCCGGGGTCAGCACCATCAGTCCGGCACGGGCCATCGGGTGGCCTGCCGCGACCTCCACGGCCTCGTCGAGGTCGCGCACCTCGAGGAAGTCGATGCCGGCGATCCACTCCTTTGCTTCGGTGAACGGGCCGTCGGAGACGACAACGCGGCCGTCGCGGACCATCACCTGGGTGGCATCGGCCGGCGGGCGCAGCACCTCGCCGAACAGGCGGACGCCGCGGCCGTCCATCTCCTCGACCCAGGGGTTCGGGTCGTCGGACGCGTCCAACTCGGTGTCCGGGTCGACGCAGACCAGCATCAGGTAGCGCTTGCCCTTCGTCGGACGTTCAGGGAAGCCGCGCGGCACGACCCGGTAGCCGGGCGCTGCGTCTGGCCACACCATGAACGGACGCACCTCCGCGCTGCCGAAGCGGGCAGCCGGGTGCCTGGACGCGATCTCGATCGCCTCGTCCAGGTCGCGGCACTGGATGATGTCGAAGCCGCCAACCCACTCCTTGGCTTCGGTGAACGGGCCTTCGCTGAGCAGCACCTTGCCGTCGCGAACCTTGACGGTGGTGGCGTCCTCGCCGGGACGCAGGCGCTCGCCGTACTCGGAGACGCCACGGGACTGGGTGTCAGCCGCCCATTCAGCGATGTTGTCGTCGGCGGGGTCGTAGGGCAGCGGGTCCTTGCCCTGGGTGTACATCAGCAGGTATTCCATGTTGATCCTTTCCTCCTACACCGACGACGAACGACCCGACCGGAAATCGACACCCGGCACCGACACGCTAGACATCCGGACCCTCGAGCGGAACCCTCGGTCGGTCAATCGCTGCACGAACCGGTGGGCGACAGCCGAGAGCGCAGAGCGGTGCGGGACCAAACGTCCGGACGCAGGTTGGCGGGTCGGGGTCGCGTCCCGTTCTGCATTCTGGATCAGGGTCACCAGTGTGGTCATCATGTGAGTCCTCCGTTCCTCACAATGACGACGATCGCGGAGGACCGGAATCGACAGCGTCCCCCAACCTGCTCGCGAGTGGGACGGAGCCCGCGCTCAGTGCAGCGTGCGGGCGAGCAGCGCCTTGAGGTTCGCGAACGCGCGAAGGAAGGCCTGCTCGTTCCACGACGAGGTGTCCGACATCGTGTAGCCATGAGGTGCACCCTCATAGATCTCGTTGGTCGCGGTGAGGCCGGCGGCGTCCAGCGCCTCACCGAGCTCGGCGGCATTGTCGGGAGTCATCGAGCCGTCGTTGTCGGCGTGCCCGAACAGGAACTCTGCGCGCGCTGTCGCCAGCTCCCGGTGCGGCGAATCGGGCGCCTCGGTGACGAGACCACCGGCGTGGAACCCGGCGCAGGCCGCCACATCAGGGTGTCGGCCGGCCGCCCGGACCGCGAGCCGCGCGCCCATGCAGAACCCGACGACGCCGACAGGCCCGGGTGTCACTCCAGGCAGGCCACGGAGCGCCTCCAGATAGGTGTCGTTGTCCTGAACCGCCAGGGCGGCACCCAGATGGCCGATGCGGGGGCCAGCGACCTGCCAGAACGCCTCGCGTCCCTCCGGAGTGGAGAGGTCACCGGTGGGTGCGACCTCGTCGACCGTGCCGTCGCGGTAGAACACGTTCGGCGCCAGCACCACGTAGCCCCAACGTGCGATCTCCTCGGCCATGTCCTCTATGCGGGGGCGCAGCCCGAAGGCGTCCATGAAGAACAGCACGCCGGGCCCGTCGCCGGACGCGGGCGTGGCCACGATCGCCTCGGCGACGCCGTGGGCCGTGGTGATGTTGAGCATGGGGTCACACTACGGCGGCGCACCTACGCCCACACCAGGGTGGGCTGCGCGCTCAGGCCGCAGCCCGGTACTGGGCAGCGATCGTGTCCGCGCTCAACGCCCTCCCGTAGTAGGCGAACTCGTCCAGCGAACCGGCGAACCAGGCGCTGTCCGGCTTCTCTGGCCAACCGTCGAGGTTCCCCCCACCCAGCCGCCAGTAGCCGGAACCGGGCTGCGCGCCGGTCAGGGCGTTGCCCGCAACGAGGACGCCGTCGACGAACAGCCGGGTGACACCGTTGCCCTGCGTGGCGGTGGCCTGGTGCCAGGCACCGTCGTTATAGGCCGGCGTGCTGACCACGGTCCGGATCCGGCTGCAGTAGGTGCCGAAGCCCAGCCGTCCGTCCGTGGTCAGGAACAGCGATCGGTCGGCGCGCGAACCCTTCCCGGTCTTGGTGTTCTCGAAGCCGAGGATCTTGCCGCCCACAGTGCTGGTGGTCTTGAACCACACCTGCACGCTGAACCCTTCGCCGGTGTCGACGGCTTGGCCTGGTACACCCCAGAGCCCTGGTCGCCGGCGGTCTGGATGGCCAGATTTCCGGCGATCGCTCCCGGCACGTACCGGGTGACGCCGAAGAGGGTGCCGACTCGCTTGCGTCCGCTGGCATCGGCAGCAACCGATCCGGTGTCGCCCAGCCGCCAGTGGATGGCCGGCGCGGCCGCCTTCAGCGCAGCAGCGTAGGCGGTGTTCGGCGTGGTCGGGGACGTGCTCGAAGGCGGCACCTGGTAGTCCAGCGGAAGCGCCATCAGCTTGTTCAGCGGGAAGGGCACCTCACCTTTGGCCTTGTTGCCATGCATCTCGGCGAAGGCGTAGTGCCCGCGGAAGATGCTGTCGTATTGGTTGTTGGCCAGCGCAATGGGGTTCTCCGCGGAGGAGGCCACCGACCCCGACGTGTCGCTGATGATGATCCCGTACTCCTGCGCAGCCCGCGTGATGGTGCGTGCCACCGGCGACAGCTTCATCGCCGAGAGGTCGAGGCTGGCCGGCAGCCGAAGCATCTGGCCGATCGCGAGCTGCGTCCCGCCCTTGTAGCCATCCGTGCGGTTGGCCGGCCAGGAGATCGTGCCCTTCTTCGTGTACGGGATCGCGAGGCTGATCACGTGGTCGATGTGGCCGGCCAGCAACTCGGACTGCCGGATGGTCAAGCCCCACAGCGCAAGGCCGCTCGCAGAGGCGCCGTAGCCATAGGTGAAGGTGCCTGACGCACGGTTCGCTGCGGCGATCTTTCCGCCCCAGCAGGCCTGCCACTGGCCGTCCACCTGCCGCGCCTTCCACAACTCCACCACGTCGTTGGTGTCTGCGTTGTAGATCGAGACCGAGCCGTCGGAGGACTGGTCGGCTTGCAGGTCGGCCGGCACGTGCACGCCCTGGAACTGACGGTTGAGCTCTTTGTCCCAGCCGTTCCACCGGTGCTGGCAATTCCAGCCCTTGATGTCCTAGACCCGATCGCTGTTGTAGGCGACGTAGAGGGCAGGGGTGAATCGGGTCGTGTTGATGCCGACGTTCGCTGTCGACTTCGTCCCGTAGAACTTGTGGGCCTGGGCGTTGAGGCTTGCGACCAGCTTCTTCGACTTCGCCGCCGCAGGCGTGCGATCGGGCAGCTTCTGGTAGAACGGCGAGTTCGCCGCAAAGACGCGGGACGATGCGGGACGGGAATCGGTGCCCGACAGGCTGGCAGCGCTCGCGGGCAGTGAGGTCGGAGCAAAGAGCGCCAGGACGCTGGCAGCGGTCAGAGAGACACGAAGCAGGCGCGGGGACATCAGCTTCCAATCAGGCGGTACGCGTCCCCCGGAGGCGCTCAGCTGCGGCTCATCGCTTGTGCGTAGAGTAGCCCTTCGCCTGGCCGATGATGTCCCGCGTCAACAGAGCGTCTGCAGCCGTCTTCCCTGGCCGCGTGCACCCCATCCGTCGCAAGAAGGCGTTGGTGGTGGGCTCAGCACTTCAGGCCTGCACCCCGTCGCCGCCCCGGACGATGTAGCGAAGGAAGACGATGCCCGACGCGAACCGGTGTTCCTCCGCCAGCGACAGGTCGAGCCGAAGCCCGGTGGGCAGCAGGCGCGTGCCGGCACCGATGACAGCTGGAGCGACGTAGATCGCCAATTCGTCCACAAGTCCCGCGCGCAACAGGTCGGCGGCCAGCGTTGGGCCCGACACCGACAGATCGGTGTCGCTGGACTCCTTGACCGTGCGGAGGGCCCGCAGGTCGACGTGCGGCTCCACCCGCGTCCGTTCGATGCCGGGTACTGCCAGTGTCGTTGAGAACACCACCTTGTCGGCGGCCCGCCAGATGTCGGCGTACTCGCGCACGTAGTCGGGTTGGTCGGCCAGCCAGTCGTCCTCTGCCCAGGCGCGCATGGTCTCGAACATGCGCCGCCCGTACAGGTAGGTGCCCACCGCGCGCTCACGTTCGTTGACGAACCGGTGCGTCTCCTCGTCGGGCTCGGCCCAGTCGAAGTCCCCGTCCACGCCGGCGACGAAGCCGTCGAGCGAGCTGATCATCCCGTAGCTGAGCGTCCCCATGGGTCAACCATTGCGCATCTGGGCGTCGACCCGGCTGAGCATTTCGGTCACCTCCGGCAGGTCGAGGTCGGCGGCGCGGCTAGATCGAGACCAGCGAGCCCTTGCTTCGCGGTGTCAGCAAGAAGGCGAACAGGTACAAGACGGCGACGATGAGCAGCAGGTTGCGGTAGCCGGTGAGCAGTCCGAGGTACTCCAGGCAGCCGCCGAGCATGGCACCCAGCAGGTTGAGCCCAAAAGCCGACTGGGAGTCGTCGGACGCGCCGAACCGCTTGGAGAAGGCCACGTTGGCCAGATAGATCGGGATGAACGCCAACACGACTGCCACCACCAGCCGGGGGACGAGCGGAAGCGTCAGCAGCCACGCCGGTTCGACGAAGAAGCACAACGCGAGGGACGCAGCGATACCTCCGAACACCACCGGGAGTGGGGGAGTGCGGAACCTCCGCGTGGTCTCGACGGCGGCCAGCACGATCAGAAGCACCCCGGCGAATACGAGGGCGTTGACCAGCCAGGTGGTGCCGAACAGAAGCGCGAACGTGGCGATGTTCTTGGTCTCGAGCAGCATGAAGGCAGAACCCATGAAGAACAGGTCGGCGTAGGGACGCATCGCCCGGAACGGTCCGCCGAGCGCGCGGACGGCGATCGCAGAGATCAGCAGGATGCCGGCCAGCGTCCATAGGTACAGCGCTGGGATCGGACCGCCCTGGTAGTACAGGAAGGGCCGGTCGTCGGTGGCCGGGGCGACTACAGCTCCAGCGGGCACGTAATCCGACCCGCAGACCTGGTTGTTCTGGTCGAGCGCAGCCGTCACGACGGCCTGCCCGCCGCCGGGCAGGTCGACGCAGGGGATGTGGCCGAAGGCGGTCTGGACGGTGCCGGCCAGGCGGTCGATCAGCCAGTCCTCGCGGTAGTAGTTGTACATCGCGAAGGCGCCGTTCGGGGTGAGGTGGTTCCGGGCCGAGGTGAGGGCCTGCTCGGTGAACAGGAAGCTCTCCAGCCGGATCTGGGACGCGCCGGTCACCAGCGCCAGCGAGTCGGGGAGCGCGAACAGGATCAGGTCGTATTTGGTGTCGGTGCCCTCCAGGAACGCCCGTCCGTCGTTCACGTGCAGGGTGACCCTCGGATCGCTGTAGGGATGGTCAGGGTTCAACTCCTGCCCGATTTGCATGATCCGGGGGTCGATGTCGACGGCGTCGATGTGCTTGGCGCCCTTGGAGAGGGCGATCGCGACGTCCGAGCCGGAGCCGGCGCCGATGATCAACACGTTGCCCAGCGGGTTGCCGGGCGTGCGCTGGTACGGGAAGCCGTACTGCGGCTCCTCCATCAGCCGCTGGGCCGCCGCACGCATGATCTGGTGGGGCACGCCGTTGACGGAGATGTCGGTGAGTGGGATGCCGCCGAGCACCTTCTCCTGGGTGTGGATCTTGTAGTACGGCGACCAGGAGATGCCGGGAGACAGGGTCTCGAACAGCAGGACCGTCACCATGGCCAGGCCGGCGACCAGGGCCAACCAGCGTTGCCAGTTCCCCAGCAGAACGACGAACGCCGCCGTCACCACCACGCCCCACACCACCGACGGCGCCTGCAGGAACGACATCAGGGTGAACGAGGAGATGCCGATCAGTGACCCCACCAGGTCCCATCGGTAGGCCGTCAGCGGGCGCAGGTGGGCAAAGCAGCGGCCCACCACCTCTGCGGGCCCGGCGAGCACGGCCGCGACGAAGATGAAGATCAGCGGCAGCACCAGCCACGCGGGCGGGCCGGTGGTGTTCAGCGAGGTGAAGTAGATGATCTGGTCGCCGGCGCGGTCGATGGTCACTGGCGCGAGGTAGGTGGCGATCACGAGGACGGCGAGGATCACCGGCACGTACGGCAGCACCGTCCACGTGCGGCGGGCGATCAGGAAGCCCAGGCCGATGCCGAGGAACGAGCCGAGCAGCACGAAGTTGGAGAAGTAGCTGAGGTGGACGATGTTCGAGCCGAGCCAGCGGATCAGGGCGAGTTCGAGGAACAGCATCAGCGCACTCCCGAGCACCAGCCGGCGAACCACGGAGTAGTCGGGGCTCTCGGGGACGGTGTCGGCCGGCAGCCGCCAGGAGCGGCGTCCGGCCGGCGCCTGGTGCGTTGCCGTGTCGGTTGCCTGCCCGTCGGCCATGATCTACCTCCGCCCGCGCCGGACCCGCCCGGCTGAAGATCAACCTAAGGGGTCGCCACCGACACTGTCAGGGGTTGGACGCTTTGCCTCATCGGCGGGTCGCGATCGCCACCCGGCCGTTGCGCAACGACCCGGTGTTGCCCTCGAGGGGCAGGTCCAGGCCGTCGGCGAGGGCGAGCAGGTCGTCATCGGTCTCGACCTCGAACCGGTTCTCGTGGAACAGCGTCCGCAGGTCGGCCGGACGCCACAGAGAGCGCCACGGCTCGCCGGCGAGCGGATCCGGCTGGCGGGCCAGACGCAGCACCACCCGCATGGCAGACCGCAGCGCGGCGGTCGGTAGCGACCGGGCCTGGTAGGACGCCACCAGCCGGCTGCCGGGGCTCGACAGCGCGCTGACCTGGCGCAGCGTTGCCCGTACCTGGGGCTCGGTCAGGTAGGGGATGACGCCCTCCCAGATCCAGGTGGTGACGGCCTGGGGGTCGAACCCGGAGTCCATCAGGCCGGACGCCAGCGTCTGGGCCGCCAGGTCGACCGGCACCGGCGCCATCCGGTGGGCCGTGGGATGCCGCAGCCCGACCCGCTCGAGCAGGTCTCGCTGCGAGGCCGGATGGTCGACCTCGAAGACTGTGGCGTGGCCGAGCTCTGGCATCCGCCAGGCTCGGGTGTCCAGCCCCGCGCCCAGGATGACGACCTGATCGGGATGATGCTCGCGCACTGCCCGGTCGATCGCGACCGTCCGCGGCACGATGGTCACTGCCGTTCGCTGCAGCAGCTCGTAGCCCAACCGCTCGCCGGGGATGGTGGGTGGCCGGTCGGCGCGGACGCTGTCGACGAGCTCGAGGTCGATACCGTCCAGGAGCTCACGGGCGACCGGGTCGGAGAAGCTCCCGACCGCGAGGCGCCCGTCGGCGACCGCCCGCGCCTGGCACACAAGGACGGCGGTTCTGCTTGCAACACGTTCGGTCATCATCCCAATCCTGCCAGCACTGCAAAGGGCGCCGAACACCGGGACGGTTCCGATTCGAGCCAGACGGGCAAGTTGGACCGAAAGAGGAACCGTCCCCGAGGACGCCGGAGGGCATCATGGTCGGCATGACCGAACCACAGGGCCTGGACGCGGTGACTGCAAAGTTGTACGCCGGGGCGCCGGCCGACTTCGTGGCCCGCCGCGACGAGCTGGCGAAACAGGCCCGTGTCGATGGCGATCGCGAGCTGGCGAAGGCCATCAAGGCGTTGCGTCGCCCGACGGTGGGCGCCTGGTATCTCAACGTCGCTGCCGCCGCCGGGCTCACCTCGCTGCGGGAGTTCCTCGACCTGGGCCGGGAGTTGCGGGAGACCCAGGCCGCCGGTGACTTCGCCGCCCTGCGTGACCTGGCCACACGGCGCGGTTCGCTGGTCGCCCGGGTGCTGCGCGACCTCACCGCGCACCTCGCGCACGTGGGCATCTCGACCACAAGCAGCGGCCTCGAAGAGGTCCGCACCACCCTCGGAGCGGCTCTCGCCGACCCGTCGGTGGACGAGCGGGTGCGTGTCGGACGCGTCGACCGCCCGCACAGCTACAGCGGCTTCGGCGAGGTGGAAATGGCGATCCCCCCACCCGCGGCGGGCACGCCCAGCCCGACGAAGGCGTCGCCCAAGAAGGACGCCGGTGCAGCCAGGGAGCAGCTGGCCGCCGCCCGGCGGGAGCTGGCAGCTGCCGAGCGCGAACGGGCAGCGATCGAGTCCCGCAGCATGGAGGCCGGGGCCGCCGTCCGGGCTGCCCGCAAGCGCTTCGAGGCCCTCGAAAGCGAGCTCGATCGGGCCCGCGACGCCCTCGCGAAAGCCGAGGAGGAAGCGAAAGGGCTGAAGGCGCAGGCCGAAGCCCTCACCAGCACGATCGCGCAGGCGCGTAAAGCCCTGGCCGCCGGGTAGGTCAGGTCTCCTGCGCGGGCGTCGGCTCCTTCACCACCATCGCAAGGCCACCGAAGGCCGGCAGTTCGACGGTGAACCCGCCCAGGTTGTCCACGTCGTCCACCTTGCGGCGGGTGCTCAGGTCGATCACCCTCCCCGAAGGAATGTGGTCGGACTGCACCCGTCCCGTGATCTTCTCCGGGCCGAAGTTGAGCGCCGTGATCTGCACCACGCCGGTCGCCAGCCGGTTCACCAGGACGAGCATGCTCTTGCAGGAGACGTCGGGCACGTCTACGAGGGTTCCGGTCGCGATGCCGTGGCGCTTGCGCACCTTCAGGATGGCTGCCAGCCGTGAGGCGAACGAGTTGGGGTTGGCCAGCTGATCGGGCAGGTAGCCATACAGGGCCGTGGCCATAGGCATGCCCGATGAAGAGCGTTTCGCCTCCGGGGCGCTGCCGAGCAGGTCGTAGGCGCCGCGCTCGATCCAGCGGGTGTCGCCGGTGCCGATCAGGCGCTTCACCTTGCCCCGCTCGAGCGGCAGGGCGCCCACCAGGTCCCACCCGGAAAGGGCGAACACGCCCGGCTGCCAGGCGTTGTACATGCACAACAGCAGGTGGGCGTTGCTGATGCGGCGCACGTCGGCGTCGCTGATCGTGTCCAGGTCGGTGATGCCGAGGCTGGCCGCGATCACGGAAGCCGTGGTGCAGGCGATCCCGTTCTGGACGAAAAGCGCGTTGTACGGTGCGGCCTCACCGGTGAGGGTGCGGCGCATGGTCTCCCGCACCCGCTCGGCGAGCTCTGCCCCGGTGTACTCCACCCCACCGAGCGTGTAGGTGTCCTCACGGTGCCGCGCGAAGTGCACCAGCTCATAGGTGAGCTCGTCGTGGTTCTGCAGGGCGTGCACCAGCGAGGCCTGGTCAACACCGAGGCGCAGCGCCTCCCGCAGGGTCAGCCGAAGGAACTCGGTGTCGTCGGTGCACAGGGCGAACTGGTAGGCGGGCCGGGTGACGAAGTCGTAGGACAGGTCGGGGCCAACAGCACCGGTGTCGACGATGTCGTCGATGGCGAGGTTCAGTTCCTGGAAGGTGAATCCGCCGACCTTGCGCACCATCGAACCGATCAGCTGGTTCGCCGCCTGCGACAGCGGGTGGCCCTCCGACCAGCCCGGGCCCTGGTTCAGCGACTTCTCGACCCCAAGGAACCCGTTGGCGTCCAGCCGGAGGCCGCCGGAACCCAGGTCGAGCAGGGAGTGCAGCGCGTCGCCCATGACCAGCCGCATTCCGGCGAAGCTGGGGTCGAGCCAGTTGATGGACGGCTGCCCCTCCTTGAAGTAGTGCAGGTACACCCAGCGGCGGAGTCTGCCCTTGTAGTCGTAGATCGGGGGAGTGACCGACCAATTGGTCTCCTTCACGCCGGGCTCGTAGAAGATCACCCGCTGCAGCTCGCCGATGATGTAGCCGGCTTCAGCGAGGCCACGCTCGACGTCGGGGGTGAGGTTGACCGCGTCGTGGCCCTCCGGGACGGCGGGCAGCAGGTGCCAGGCGTCCTCGGGGATGTCGACCATGTGGTAGATGCCGGGATAGTCGAGGTAGTTCAACTCGGCGAGGCGGAAGTCGGCCCCCTTGCCGGTGTGGCCCGGCACGATGTCGTCGATGATCGTGCCGCGGCGCCGGGCGGCGTTGGCGCACATCTCCCGGAACTCATCCTCTGTTCCGAATGCCGGGTCGATCTGCATGCTGATGCGGTCGAAGTGCCCGTCGACGCTCGGGGTTGGCAGCCAGCCGGAGATGCCCCCGGCCAGCTTCAGGGGGCCGGTTTGGATGGCCTCGATGCCGATCTGGGCGAACGCGGCCCACAGCTCCTGGTCGCCAAGGGCGCCGAGGAACGACTGGCCGGGGGCGGTCACCAGCGAGAGCGGGTAGGCGGTGAACCAGACCGAAGCCTGCCGCACAGCAGCCCGCGGGTCGGGGTTGGCGTATGGGCTGGCCCACATGGCGTGGTGGCCGGCCAGCTGCCGTCCCAGCATGATCGCGTCGTGCAGCATCGACTGCTGCTCCAGCCAGGACACGTACGCGGGGTTGCGTCCGTCGGGCTCGAACGGCGGCGAGAGCGGTGCCTCCGGGCCGTACTCCCTGCGCTTGGCCTTCGGCCGCAGCTTCTCGGGGCGGGCCGCGTACAGCTGCTGGCTGTAGCTCAGGTCGGGGAGCCAGTCCTCGGCCTCGACCTCTTCCGGCTGAACGGGCAGTTCCTTGTTCGTGGTCACTGCAGCAAATCTAGCGAGCCGCCGAATCCCTGCGAACCCTTCGGCGCGGATACGCAAGAGGGTGCATTGGCGCGGACGGGCGGGCGCACCTACCGTGATATGCCGACCGGACGACGGTCGTCCGGTTCGCGCGGAGGTGGAAATGCTTTCCGACTTCGATCCCATGCCGACGCTTCCGGTGTCCGACCTGCAGCGCGCCCGGGACTTCTACGAGGGCGTTCTCGGCTACACACCGGATGACGATGTCCCTGACGGCGTCGTGTACCGGTCCGGCTCCGGGTCCTTCCTGGTCTACCCGTCGGCCTACGCCGGCACCAACAAGGGCACAGCGATGTCCCTCCAGTTGCCGGTGGGCTCCTTCGACGCAGAGATCGAGTACCTACGCAAGAAGGGAATCACGTTCCAGACCTTCGAGATGGAGGGAATCACCTGGGACAACGGAGTGGCCAGCGGGCTGCCCAGCGCCCCGGATGAATTCCGTGGCGTCTGGTTCGAAGACCCCGACGGGAACATCCTGAGCGTCGAAGTCGGGGGGTGAACGGAAGGCGGGGGTGACCGACGCTGCGTTCGGCGATCCTCAGCCGTGATCGGGTTTCGTGGCCATGCCGTCCAGCCACAGCCGGTCGGACGGGTCGGAGTGCGTGCGCCACTGTTGACGTGCAAGTCAGGGATCTGTTCGCCGGTCGTGATCACGTGCACCAAGGCCATGGCGTGACCGCGGCCAAGGCCGTAGTCCTCGGCCAGCCACGCGACGATCGGCGCCGCTTTCGTCCCGGCGTCGAAGCCGTGTTCGCGCGCCTTCTCCACCAGTTGTCGCGGGGTGAGTCCGGTCTTGCGCTCGACCGCGTCCAGATAGGCCTGAAATGACATGCGCCCATCATGCGTGGCCGACCTGAGGCGGGGGCAGTGGCAAATGTTGGCCTCGGGCTCAGGGACGGCAGCCGCATGGTGATTTGTCGCAGGCGGCCCGTAGCCTGCCGGGGTGAACGCAGACGACTTCGACACCAAAGCCCTCTCGGTCCTGCGCAGGCTCGTGGGACGCGAGGACGCGACCTTCCACGAGGGTCAGCTGGAGGCAATCCGGAGCCTGGTCGTCGACCGGCAGCGGGCGCTCGTCGTGCAGCGGACCGGCTGGGGCAAGTCGGCGGTCTACTTCGTTGCCACAGCCCTGCTGCGTGCCCAAGGCGCTGGCCCGACGGTGATCGTCTCGCCGTTGCTTGCGCTGATGCGCGACCAGATCGCTGCGGCGACCAGGGCGGGCATCCGTGCTGTCACCATCAACACGGCCAACGCCGCGGAGTGGGGCGAGGTGCACGAGGCGCTCGCTGAGGACGCCGTCGACGTGTTGCTGGTGAGCCCCGAGCGGCTCAACAACCCGTCGTTCCGCGAACACCAACTGCCCGACCTGGCCGCGCGGTGCGGGTTGCTGGTGGTCGACGAGGCGCACTGCATCAGCGACTGGGGACATGACTTCCGTCCCGACTACCGCCGCATCCGCGACCTGCTCGGCACCCTCCGCGCCGACGTGCCGGTACTGGCAACGACCGCCACCGCGAACTCCCGTGTCGTCGCGGACGTGGTCGACCAACTGGGCTTCGGCGGCCACGAGGTGCTCACGGTCCGCGGCAGCCTGGCCCGCAGCTCGCTGCGGCTGGGCGTGCTTCGCCTGCCCTACGAGGAGACCCGGATCGCCTGGCTGGTGGCGCACCTGGCTGACTTCACCGGCAGCGGCATCATCTACACGCTCACCGTCGCGCAGGCCGAGGACCTTGCCGCACTGCTGGCACGGCACGGGCATCCGGTGGCCGCGTACACCGGACGCACCGAGCCCGGCGAACGCGAGGAGTTGGAGAACCGGCTGCGCGCGAACGAGGTGAAGGCGCTGGTGGCCACGTCGGCGCTGGGCATGGGGTTCGACAAGCCCGACCTCGGGTTCGTCATCCACCTGGGGGCGCCCAGTTCGCCCGTGGCCTACTACCAGCAGGTCGGCCGTGCAGGCCGCGCGGTGGATACCGCCGACGTGCTGTTGCTTCCCACACCGGCCGACCGTGACATCTGGCACTACTTCGCGACCGCATCGATGCCGAGCGAGGCGGGCTCGCAGGCGGTGATCGGCACCCTCGCCGAGTCCGTGGCGCCGCTCTCCACCCAGGCGCTGGAGGCGGCCGTGGACATCCGCCGCACCCGGCTGGAGCTGCTGTTGAAGGTACTGGACGTCGAAGGTGCCGTGACCCGGGTGCGTGGCGGCTGGCTCGCCACCGGTGAGCCCTGGCGCTATGACGCGGAGCGTTACGGCAGGGTTGCCGAGGCCCGTACCAGGGAACAGCAGCTGATGCTCGACTACGAAGCCGAGACCGGCTGCCGGATGGCGTTCCTGCAGCGGACGCTCGACGACCCTGACTCGCAGCCGTGTGGACGGTGTGACCGCTGCAGCGGTCCCTGGTACGCCAGCGGGGTGACCGAAGATGCCGTTGCCACGGCACGCTCGGAGCTCGACCGGGTGGGGGTCGAGCTGGCACCCCGCTCGTTGTGGCCGGCCGGCATGGCCAACCTCGGTGTCCCCCTGAGCGGCCGGATCGCCGCCGGGGAGGCCGCTGACGCCGGTCGGGTGCTGGCGAGGTTGACCGACCTGGGGCTGGGGCAACGGCTCCGGGCGCTGGTGGCCGGACCTGACGGTCCGGTGCCGGACTGGGTGGCGCCGTACTGCTTCCAGGTCCTCCGCGAGTGGGACTGGGCCGAGCGGCCGGTGGCTGTGGCCGTGATCCCTTCGCGGCGGCGTCCGGAGCTTGTCGAATCGCTGGGTGCAGAACTCGCGCGGCGAGGGAAGCTGATCGATCTCGGGCTGCTGCATCGCAACGATCGCGGCGATGATTCCGAGCCGGCCGGCAACAGCGCGTTCCGCCTCCGCCAGGTGTACGGAACCTTCGACCTCACCGAGGCACAGCAGGCGTGGCTGGAGCACGCCGATGGCCCGGTACTGCTGGTGGATGACTTCACCGATTCGCGCTGGACCCAGACGGTGGCAGCACGCGTGTTGCGCTTGGGCGGCGCACCATCGGTACTGCCATTCGCGCTGGCCGCAGTCGGCTGATCGATTTCACTGATTGACGCCAGCGAATATGGCTCTGCCGGGGGATCCGGCGGGTCGGCAGGGGTCCGCTGCGCGCGGCCTCCGGGCGCCACCGTCGGGGCGGCAATTCATCATTCGGCCGGTTCAGCCGTGCCACTGTCTGCAGCGACTCCGGCGGCTCGTCCCTGGCATCATGAAGGCCCTGGTCGGGCCCATGAAAGGGAAGGAGCCCGCCACGAACCGGGGGGGTTCTGCGGGCACTGCCGGGGGGGCAGCTAGTCCGGCTCGGGGGAACCGGAGCTTTTGGGCGATTGGATCGGGGGAACCGCTCGCCTCGATGTGAACTTTAGGGAACTGTCGAGGGCAATTGCAAGTGTGTTTCGAGATTTCCTTCAACATTTTCTCGAGCTTTCTTTGGGTCCCCCTTTAAGGGGACAAACCCCGGTCACCTTGATGGGTGACAAAGCCTTGTCCCCCTTCAAGGTGACAAAATCAAGATAGTTGAATACGAGCGTTGTAATATGTCCCCCGCGTAGGTGACACGATTCAACTGCCGCAAGCGCCCGGCCCGCAGGTCACGGTGGCGTACAGTGTGCCGTTGTGACTGCCGCTGATCTGCAGGCCGAGCTGGCTGTGCTCGACCGAACCCTGACCTCCATCGAGGCCGTCCTCGACCCCGCCGGGAAACGTGCCCAGATCGCAGAACTCCAGGAGGCTGTAGCCGCCCCCGACCTGTGGGACGACCAGGAGAACGCCCAGGTGGTGACGTCACGGCTGTCCCGCCTGCAGGCGGAGGTGGACCGCATCGTTGCCCTCCGCAGTCGCGTCGACGACCTCGGCGTCCTGATCGAACTCGCGGTGGAGGAGGACGACCCCGGCACCCTCGTCGAGGCGCAGAAAGACCTCAAGGCGCTGTCGGCCGATATCGAGGCCCTTGAGATTCGCACTCTCCTTTCCGGTGAATACGACCAGCGCGATGCCCTCGTGACCATTCGCTCGGAAGCCGGCGGCGTGGACGCGGCCGACTTCGCAGCAATGCTCCTGCGTATGTATCTGCGCTGGGCCGAGCGCCACGGTTACGCCGTCGAGGTCTACGACACCTCCTTCGCAGAAGAGGCGGGCATCAAGTCGGCCACCTTCACCGTCAAGGAGCCGTTCGCCTACGGCATGCTCTCTGTCGAGCAGGGCACGCACCGCCTTGTGCGGATCAGCCCGTTCGACAACCAGGGCCGTCGCCAGACCTCGTTCGCCGGCGTGGACGTGCTGCCGGTCACAGAGGAGACCGATCACATCGACATTCCGGAGGCCGACATCCGGGTGGACGTGTTCCGCTCGTCAGGGCCCGGCGGGCAGAGCGTGAACACGACCGACTCCGCCGTCCGCATCACCCACCTGCCCACCGGCGTGGTGGTCTCCTGCCAGAACGAGAAGTCGCAGCTCCAGAACAAGGCTGCTGCGCTACGCGTGCTGCAGTCACGGCTGCTGGAGCGTGCCCGGGCGGAGAAGGAAGCGGAGATGCGTGGCCTCAAGGGCGACGGCGGCAACTCCTGGGGTTCGCAGATGCGTTCCTACGTTCTGCACCCCTACCAGATGGTCAAGGACCTGCGCACCGACTTCGAGGTGGGCAATCCCGACGGGGTCTTCGACGGCGACATCGACGGCTTCATCGACGCCGGGGTGCGGTGGCGCAGGCAGCAGGGCGAGCGCTGACACGCCGGGCGATGCGTCGGGTAGCCCCCGGGGCACCGCATGTTCCCCGCAGTTCGTGCCTCACTGCTCGTCAGGACTCCTCGACCTGGAGTCGCTACCGCGCATCCAGGTCATCGTCGTCTAAACTCCAACGAGGCCGTCCTCAGCGCACACTGAGGAAACTTCCCCACTGCCTACCGGCCGAAGAGCCAACGTGATCAGATTCGAAGACGTCTCCAAGACTTACGACGGGCAAACGCGTCCGGCGCTGAACAACGTCACGGTGGAAATCGCCAAAGGCGAATTCGCGTTCCTCGTCGGCACGTCCGGCTCCGGGAAATCGACGTTCCTGCGTCTCATCCTTCGCGAGTACCTGCCCACCAGCGGCCACATCCACGTGGCAGGCAAGGACCTCAACCGGTTGCACAGCTGGAAGGTGCCCGCGCTCCGCCGCCAGATCGGCACCGTCTTCCAGGACTTCCGGCTACTGCCGGGCAAGAGCGTCACCGAGAACGTCGCCTTCGCGATGCAGGTGATCGGCAAGCCCGCCTCACAGATCCGCACGGTCGTGCCCGAGACCCTCGAACTGGTGGGCCTCGAGGGCATGGGCGAACGGCTGCCCGAAGAACTCTCCGGCGGCGAGCAGCAGCGGGTCGCGATCGCCCGCGCGTTCGTCAACCGGCCGGCAATCCTGATCGCAGACGAGCCCACCGGCAACCTCGACCCGGCCACCAGCGTCGGGATCATGAAGCTCCTGGACCGCATCAACCGCTCCGAGACGACGGTGATCATGGCCACCCACGACGCCACGATCGTCGACCAGATGCGCAAGCGTGTGATCGAACTCGCGAACGGACAGGTGGTCCGTGACCAGAGCAAGGGTGTCTATGGCTACCAGTGATCTTCGCGCGGCGTGGGGGACAGTTCGATGAGGCACACGCTCACAGAGACCTGGTCGGGACTGCGGCGCAACGCGTCCATGACGTTGGCCGTCGTCGTCACCATGTGGGTCTCGCTGACCCTTTTCGGTGCCGGCCTGATGACTGCCCAGCAGGTCGACCGCTTCAAGGACGACTGGTACGACCGCGTCGAGATCAGCGTCTTCCTCTGCGTCCCCGATTCCCGTGGCGGCAACTGCCAGGCCGGTGAGTCGGTAACCGAGGCGCAGCGCACAGAGATCGAGGCGACGCTGAGGAGCAACCCCGAGGTGGCCGAGGTCTTCTACGAGACCAAGGAACAGGCCTACGCCCAGTTCCGGGATTACTACGCCAACAACGACCCGATCCTGAAGGCCACGACGGTCGACAAGATGCAGGACTCGTTCCGGGTGAAGCTGAAGAACCCCGAGGAGTACCAGGGTGTGGTGTCCGCTGTCAGCGGGATGCCGGGCGTCCAGCTGGTGCAGGACCTGCGCAAGATCCTCGACCCGATGTTCACCTGGTTGAACCTCGCCCGCTGGGCCACTGTGGGGCTGAGCGCCCTGCTCCTGCTGGCCGCAGCCCTGCAGATCGGCAACACCATCCGAATGGCCGCGTACTCGCGACGCCGGGAGATCGGCATCATGCGGCTGGTCGGCGCCTCGAATTGGTACATCATGCTGCCGTTCCTGCTGGAATCGCTGATCGCGGCCGTCGGTGGGGCCTTTCTAGCCTGCCTGACACTGGCGGCGGTGGAGCAGTTCGTCATCATCGGCAAGGCTCAAGCGGAGATTCAGACTATCCGCTGGATTGAGTGGCCCCATGTGGGTGTGGCGATGGCAAGCCTTGCCGTCGTCGCTGTCGCGCTTTCTATCATTCCTACATTAATCGCGACCAGGAGATTCCTCCGGGTCTGACCAGTTATCCGATTGGGGCAACTCGTGATGGTGTCTTCCTCCACCTCACGCAGCGCCCGGGGCAGTGTCCCCGGTGGGCTGGTGACTGCGCTACGGCTGTCACTGGTTCTTGCGTTGCTGTTCGGCCTGGTCCTCGGGATCGCTCCGTCCGCTTCGGCAGACGGCTTGAAGGACGCGCGCGAAAAGGTGCGCAAGGCACTGGTGCAGGCGAAGAAGGAGATTGCCTCCGACAGGTTGGCCGTCGCTGACGCGTCTGCCAACCTGACGTCCTCGCAGGCGCAGCTGGCCAAGGCCAGGTCGGAACTCGCGGACGTACAGCGAAAGCTGGCCGCCGCGAAAGCAGAGGACGCGGCGATCGCTGCCGACCTCAAAGTGGCACAGAGGGCTCTCGACGACGCCGCAGCAGCGGTGGCCAAGGCCGAGGCGGCCGTCGCAGACCAGGAGGCGCTGATCGGCGTCGTCGTGCGCGCGGCCTACCAGCAGCAGTCCACCCTTGTCGGCCTCACCATGATCGTCGGCTCCGAGACCCCGGGCGACCTGGCCCAGCGGGTGCAGTGGGCCAACACCATCTTCGACAGCTCCACCAGCCAGCTCGACCGGCTGAAGGACCTCCGCACCGGCCTGGAGGCGGCGAAGGCCGTCCGGGCAGACGCAGAGGCCAAGGCGTCAGCGCAGCGCGACCGCAGCGCCGCCCATGTCGCGCAGGTCAAGGCACTCACCGCCGACGCGTCGGCACGCGCAGCCAAGGTGGCAGAGCTTGTTGCCGCCAACGCGAAGCTGAAGGCTCTGGCGCAGGACGAGCTCGAGCAGACCCAGGCCCAGTACAAGGCCCTGGAGCGGCAGGAGGCGAAGATCGCCGCCAAGCTGCGCAAGTCGGGCTACAACGTGGAGAACAACGGCGGCTTCATCAAGCCAGTGAACGCGCCCAACGGCTCGCCGTTCGGCTTGCGCTTCCACCCGATCCTCCACTACTGGCGGATGCACTGGGGCACCGACTTCGGAGCCGCCTGCGGCCAGCCGATCCGTGCGATGGCCAACGGCAAGGTGGTCTCGGCCGGCTGGACGACCTACGGGTTCGGCAATTACACGATCATCAGCTACGGACGCATGTTCGGCGCCTCGCTCGCATCCGGCTACGCCCACCAGTCGAAGGTGATCGTGCACGCCGGGCAGAAGGTGAAGCAGGGGCAGGTCGTGGGCTACGTCGGCACCACCGGCCTCAGCACCGGTTGCCACCTGCACCTGCAGATCTACCGCAACGGGGTTCGCGTGAACCCGATGCGCTACCTGTGATCCTCGCGTTCGTTCCTCACCGCTTGTCCAGACTCCTCCATTCGCAGCGCTCACGCGCTGTGGCGGTCGTCGTCGGATCATCATGCCCCTGTTCGGCGGACCGTAGACCTCCTACCCTTGAGCAACTGATGTGGCTCGAGCGCACTTCAGCATGATCGGCGGCGGCGCGGCACCCACCCCTCCAGCCACGACGCCACCAAACTCCAGCCCGCCACCCCACAGGATGGCGGGCTGGAGGACATCCAGGGCACCTTTCTGCGACGCCTGACGCGCTGTGCCGGCTTGGTAGGGTTGGCAGGCATCGTCGGGACGGGGGAGAGGAGTCGGCATGCCGCGACCACAGGGCCGCATCATGGTGGCGCAGAACCGCAAGGCCCGCCACGACTACCACCTCGGTGACCGCTTCGAGGCCGGCATGGTGCTCACCGGCACAGAGGTGAAGTCGCTGCGCGCAGGTCGGGCGTCGCTGGCCGACGCGTTCGCCACCGTCGATGACGGCGAGGTCTGGCTGCGCAACGCCCACATTCCCGAGTACACCTTCGGCACCTGGACGAACCACGCCACCCGACGCACCCGCAAGCTCCTGCTGCACAAGAAGGAGATTGCCAAGCTGGATCGCGAGACCGCGTCGTCGGGACGCACCATCGTGCCGCTGGCGATCTACTTCTCCGACGGCTACGCCAAAGTCGAACTCGCCGTCGGGACCGGAAAGAGGGACTGGGACAAGCGCCAGACCATCGCTGCTCGTGACGCTGATCGGGATGCCCAGCGCGAACTCGCTGCGCGGAACCGGGGCGAACGGTGACCGGGCGAGCGCCCACCCGCTGGCTGGCCGCGCTCGCCGCCGTGCTGCTCACCGGCTGGGTGAGCCTGTGTGCCCCGACGGTTGCGCAGGCGTCCAGCGCCGACGTCTTTGACCGATTCGAGGTGAAAGCGAACGTCACCACCGACGGCTACGTCGAGGTGACCGAGACCATCGAACTACGGTTCGGCTCGTCATCGGGTCGCCACGGGCTGGAAAGAACCCTGATCACCCGGGAGCCGGACGGCGACCAGCACGACGTGGTCTACAAGATCGACAACATCGAGGTCAGCAGCCCGTCGCCCGGTGTCTCGACCGCGCTCGACATCAGCGACCAGGGCAGCGGCCGCAACACCTACACCCGGATCCGCGTCGGGTCTGCCGATCGGACGGTCACCACCCCGACCGCCACCTACATCCTCACCTACCGGGTGCAGGGCCTCTTGCGGAGCTCCCCGACCTACGACGAGCTGTATTGGGACCTGACCGGGTCGTCCATGCCAGCGATCACTGCTGCCAAAGCCAGCATCACGGTGCCGGGAGGGGCGCAGGCCGTGACCTGCTCGGTGGCGGCTCCCGGCAGCCAGGGGCCCTGTACAAGCTCTGTCGTCGACGCCACCGGGGTCGCGCAGTATGCAGCGTCCAGCATTCCCACCGGTGAGCTGCTCACTGTCTCCGCGAAGATCGCGTCCGGCCTGGTCACGAACAACACGCCGATCCAGGTGGAGAACGCCGACACGGCAAGCGCCCGCGACGGAGCCATTGCGCTGGCCGGCTCAACCGCCGTTGCGGGGGCCGTCCCCTTCCTGGGCTGGTTGTACCTACGGCGCCGTACCCGCGACTTCCGCTACGCCGGGATGCCGCCGGGCACGTTCCCGCCGGCCGACCGGACGGCAGAGGAGGTGCCGTCGGATCCGAAGATGGAGATCCCGGTCTCGTTCGCCCCTCCCCAGCTTCCTGTCGCGGACGCCGGCCTGCTGATCGACGGTGAGACCCAGGTGCGCGACACCACGGCAACCCTGGTCAGCCTTGCCGTGAACGGTGCCATCCAGCTGCGCAGCGACGGCCAGCAGCAGGTACGTCTCATCGACCCCGGACGTGCCCCGGACGACCTGGCTCACAGCCTCCTGATCTCGCTGTTCCCCGAGGGCACACCAGCGGGGACGGAGGTGGATCTCGGCAACCCCGGGACCCTGACCGCCGCTCACGAAATGGTGGGGACGCTCGTCCTCGACAGGGCGCGGGCAGCGGGTGTCTTCGCGCGGGAACCGGGAGGCAGCGCCGGAGTCAGCTTCGGCATCGGCGGGATGTTCTTCCCCGTGGTGATGCTCGGCGTCTTCGGCTTCAGCTTCCTCGGGGGCGTGACACTGTTCTTCCTGCCGCTGCTGATCGCCGCGGTGGTGACGTGGACGGTGGTGCGCCGGAAGCTGAGCCGGGGCCAGCGCACTGCGTACGGCCGCGCCCTCACCGATCAGGTGGAGGGATTCCGCACCTACCTGGCGACGGCTGAGGCAGAGCAGCTCCGGTTCGAGGAGGGCGAGGACATCTTCAGCCGGTACCTGCCCTGGGCCATAATGTTCGACCTCACCGAACGGTGGACGAGGGTCTGCCAGCGGCTCGTGGAGCTCGGACGCATCCCCGCTGCCGCGCCGGGCTGGTACTACGGCAACTACTGGAGCATGAACTCCTTCGGCTCCCAGATCAACGACTTCAGCTCGTCCGTGGCCGGCTCGGTGGCCTCACCACCGTCCACGAGCGATACCGGGTTCGGCAGCGGGGGATCGTCCTTCAGCGGCGGTGGCGGCTTCTCCGGCGGTGGTGGTGGCGGCGGCGGCGGCGGGAGCTGGTAGCCCGCGCCGGCGCCCCGGCCGACGGCCGACTGGCGACGGCCGACTGGCGACGGCCCCCGGCCGACTGGCGACGGCCGACTGGCGACGCTACACGTTGGTCGGGACGCTACCGGTAGACCAGTAGCGTCCCGACCAACGTGTAGCGAGGCGTGACGTTGGTGTAGCGAGGCGCGACGAACCTGTATCGAGCCTGACTTTGAGGTGGTGAGGAGGGGGCTACTTCACGCGCACCAGGTCACAGACGAAGATCAGGGTCTCGCCCGGGCCGATCGCGCCGCCGGCGCCACGGTCGCCGTAGGCCAGCTGTGGCGGGATCACGAGGCGGCGACGTCCGCCGACCTTCATGCCGACAAGGCCGTTGTCCCAGCCGGTGATGACGCGGCGCGCGCCCAGCGGGAAGACCAGCGGGTCGCCACGGTCGTAGCTGGAGTCGAACTCTTCACCGCTGGAGTACGCGACGCCCACGTAGTGCACGGCGACGGTCTTGCCAGCGACGGCCTCGGGACCCGAGCCCTCCTCAAGGTCGATGATCTGCAGGTCTGTTGGCGCGGGACCCTCTGGCGGGTCGACGAACGGTTTTTCCATGCCCGGCACCCTACCCGGCCTGTCCGATTCGGTGGCGGTCGGCCTGACGCGTACACTGGAAAGACCGGGCCGGTGAGAGCCTCCCGGCACAACTCAACAGGGGGTGACTGGTTTCGACTTGGGACGGTAGTCCCAGGCGAAGCGGGCCGAGGATCCGAGGACATCTCGTTAACGACTCTCGG
>Ga0209745_1000301_pt1 | contig 29566 bp, 24 predicted proteins | sample BarGraNGADG00312_FD_184495 | JGI IMG/M metagenome (GOLD analysis project Ga0209745, IMG submission 184495) | Arctic peat soil microbial communities from Barrow, Alaska - Barrow Graham LP Ref core NGADG0004-312 (SPAdes) (version 2) | ecosystem: Environmental > Terrestrial > Soil > Wetlands > Peat...
GAACGGGCAGTGGGGCGCGTCGGGCGCTGCGTACCGGGCCGGGGTGCACGGCAAGAACCTGACCGAGTGGCAGTTCGGGCTCGGGTCGATCAAGCCGCGTTGGAACGTTTCGGGCACCTACATGCAGGTGCTGCCCCGCTTCGTGTCGACTGACGCCGGCGGCGGGGACGAGCGCGAGTTCCTGACCGAGGTGATCTCAGACTATGGGCGCCAGCTGTCGATGATCTTCCTCAAGGGGTACCAGTGGCCGTTCGACATCCGCAAGGCGCGGGACGGGTCCTCGCTGATCGACCTGCTCGTCTACCGCGAGACGGTGCTGCGCGGACGGCGCGTGTTCCTGGACTTCCGCAGCAACCCGATGCGCGCGGACCTCGACCCCGCGGAGCTGTCCCCCGACGCGCGCGCCTACCTCGACCGGGCCGGCGCACTCTTCGGTACGCCGATCGAGCGCCTCAAGCACATGAACTCGCCCGCGTACGAGTTCTACCTGCAGAAGAACCCGAACGTGGACCTCGCGACCGAGATGCTTGAGGTCGACCTGTGCGCCCAGCACAACAACGGGGGCCTCGTCGTGGACGCCTGGTGGCAGTCCAACATCGCCGGGTTCTTCCCGGTGGGTGAGGCCGGCGGCGCGCACGGGGTCTATCGGCCGGGCGGGGCAGCGCTCAACAGCGGGCAGGTCGGTGCCACGCGCGCCGCCCAGTTCATCGCGGCGCGGCGGGCCGAGGCGCCGGTGGAGGTCGGCGAGTTCACGGTCGCCGCTGAGCCCGTGCTCGCCGGAGCGTTCGGACTTCTCGAGAAGGCCACCGCCCGGGCGGCCGCCGGGATGCCGGACAACACCGGAGAGCTGCTCCGCGACGTCGGCGAGCTGATGAGTGCCAAAGCGGGGCCGGTGCGCTCGGTGGCGTCCATCCACGATGCGCTCGTCCAGGTGCACGAATGGCTCGCCGGCTACGAGGAGCAGGTGACCGCTGACGCCGGGTCCCGGCGTGCGGTGAACCGTACCTTCCTGGTCCGCGACATCCTGACGACTGCGTACGTCTACCTGTCCGCCATGGCCGACTACACCGCGCACGGGGGACGCTCGCGCGGGTCGGTGCTCTACACCGACCCTGCCGGATCACTGCCGGTGCTGGGGTACGGGCGCGACGCGGCCGCCGAGCTCGACCTGCCCGAGATCTTCCGGTTCCGGCTCGACGGCGGCGCGCTGGATGCCGAGATCCAGGAGGCCGGCTGGTCTCCCGCTGCGCAGGACGGGGGCGACCCGGCCGGGGCCACGCAGCTCACCTGGCGCCGGGTGCGACCGATCCCGGCCGACGACGACTTCTTCGAGAACGTCTGGCGGGAGTTCCGTGATCACCGGAACATCTACTGACCTGGCTTCCGGGTGGGTGGCCACCCCGCTGATCGGTGGACCTGTGTAGGTGCACGCCACCTCGAGCTCGACGTCTGCGCCGTCCGTGACGCGATCGTCGGGGGACCCGCCCGGCCCAGACGACGACCCTGCCACCGGGACCGGTCACGACGGTCACCTTCTCGGCTCCTGGACACGATCCGCACCTGACCTGTCTCGACGGGCGTGCGCTGTTCGGCCTGCGGGACTGCGCGACGATGCCCTGCCCGATCTGCTGCACCCGGACCCTGCGGGCCACCGCCTCATCGGCGAACGGTTCGCCGTTCTGCGCACGGACCTGCTCCCCGCTCTGGTCAGTGCGCCTTGGCGCGCCTCGATGCGCGCGGGGCTACGTGGTGGATCGGGCCGCGGGTTCGAGGGTCGGCAGGATGTGGCGCCGGTAGCGATCCGTGATGATCGCCAGGACCTCGTCCCCGGGGGTGTTCCAGACCGCTTCGTTGAAGATCTCGACCTCGACGTCGCCGCTGTACCCGGCGGCGCTCACCCAGCGTCCGATGGACGTGAAGTCCACGTATCCGTCGCCCATGTATCCGCGCGAGAGCAGGGGGTCGGCGGCCAGCGGCAGGATCCAGTCGCACACCTGGTACGACGCCAGTCGGGCTTCCGCCCCGGCCCGAGCGATCTGCGGCTCCAGCTCGGGGTCCCACCACACGTGGTACGTGTCGACGACGACGCCGACCGCTTCTGAAGGGTGGGGTGCGGCCAGGTCGAGCGCCTGTTTGAGGGTGGACACCACGGCGCGGTCCGCGGCGAAGATCGGGTGCAGGGGCTCGAGCACGAGGCGCACGCCGTGCTCGAGCGCGAAAGGCACGAGCTCGCCGATGCGGTCGGCGACGCGCCGACGGGCCGCGACGAGGTCGCGATCCCCGTCCGGCAGGGCCGGGCCGCCCGGTGCACTGGCGGCGGGCAACCCGCCCACCACCATGATCAGCTCGGACGTGCCCAGCGTGGCGGCCTCGACCACGGCGGCTCGGTTGTCCGCCAGCGCGGCCTTCGTGCCGGCGTCGTCGGCGGCGGTGAGAAAGCCGCCACGGCACAGGGACGACACGCGCAGGCCTGCATCGGCAACGCGAGTCGCGGCCTGGGCAAGACCGGCCTCAGCGACGCGGTCGCGCCACAGGCCGATCGCGCCGAGCCCCGCGCGCACCGTGCCGTCCACTGCTTCGGCGAGGGTCCAGTGCTTGGTGGTCGCGGTGTTGAGCGAGAGGCGCGCGAGGTCGCCGCCGCGTCCGGCGTCACCGGTCACAGCGTGATCGCCGGGACGGCGAGCCGGCGGCCCTCGGCGGAGGACCGCAGCCCGAGCTCGGCGAGCTGCACCCCGCGCGCGGCGGACAGCAGCCCGTACCGGTGCTCGCGCCCGCCGACGACGTCGCGCAGGAACTCCTCCCACTGCACCTTGAAGCCGTTGTCCAGGTCGCCGTTGGCGGGGACCTCGAGCCACTGGTCGCGGAACGGCTCGGTCACCGGCAGGTCCGGGTTCCAGACCGGCATGGGGGTGTGCGCGCGCTGCTGCGCGACGCACTTGCGCAGGCCGGCGACCGCCGAGCCGTGCGTCCCGTCGACCTGGAACTCGACAAGCTCGTCGCGGTAGACCCGCACCGCCCAGGAGGAGTTGATCTGCGCGATGACCGGGTCGCCGCCCGGGGTCTCGACCTCGAAGATGCCGTACGCGGCGTCATCGGCGGTGGCGGCATACGGTTTGCCCTGCTCGTCCCATCGGGTCGGGATGTGGGTCGCGGTCGTGGCCGTCACCGACCGGACGGTGCCCAGGATGGCCTCGAGCACGTAGTTCCAATGGCAGAACATGTCGACGGTCATGCCGCCGCCGTCCTCGCTCCGGTAGTTCCAGCTCGGTCTCTGGGCGCTCTGACCGTCGCCCTCGAACACCCAATAGCCGAACTCCCCGCGCAGCGACAGGATGCGCCCGAAGAATCCCTCGTCCACGAGGCGTCGCAGCTTGACCAACCCCGGCAGGTAGAGCTTGTCGTGCACAACGCCTGCGGTGATCCCGGCGTCGCGGGCCAGCCTCGCGAGCTCGACTGCGCCGCCGAGCGTGTCCGCGATGGGCTTCTCGGTGTAGATGTGCTTGCCCGCCCTGATCGCCGCGGTCAGGGCGGCGGCCCGGCGCGAGGTGACCTGGGCGTCGAAGTAGATGTCCACGCTCGGGTCGGCGATGACGACGTCGACGTCGGTGGTCCAGTGCTCTATGCCATGTTCTTGGGCGATCTGGCGAATCTTCGTCTCGTTGCGCCCCACGAGGATCGGCTCGACCTGCACCCGGCTTCCATCGGCCAGCTCGATCCCGCCCGCGTCGCGGATGGGCAGGATCGACCGGAGGAGGTGCTGGTGGTAGCCCATCCGTCCGGTGATTCCATTCATCGCGATGCGAAGGACGGCGGACGTCATGGTGTCTCCGAAGGTTGGGTGGCATAGGGACGAGCGGTATCGGGCGCAGCGCAGGGTTACCGACGGAATGCGCTTTCCAAAGTTACCGGAGGGAGGTATCTTCGTCAAGGTCAGTCCGGCCGGTGTCGAGTCGGAAGCAGCACCTGGAATTCCGTCCGAGGAGGGAGCGCAGCGCCGCGCGAGGCCTTTGACCCGGATCGGGGCTCGCCATATCCTGAGGAAAGCGATGACAGCACTTTGGGGGAGACGTGAGCCGCACGGACCACGCGATCATCGGCCAACCGGGCCACGCGTGAATCGGTCTCGAAGGACGGCAACCGGATCGGTCACGTTGCACGACGTGGCACGCCGGGCAGGGGTGTCTCTTGCGACGGCGTCGCGCGCCTTCAACGGGAGCAAGGATCGAGTCGTCGGCGGCGCGTTGCGCGACCGTGTACTGATCGCTGCCACCGAATTGGGCTACGCGCCGAACCCTTACGCGCAAGCGATGGCGCGCGGCCGGACGAATGTCGTGGGGCTGGTGGTGCACGACATCGCGGATCCCTTCTTCGCTTCCGTCGCCGCAGGCGTCATGCGTGAGGCCGAGGAGCACGGGCTGCTGGTCACGATGGCGAGCACGCAAGGGCGACCCCAAGGGGAGGTCGACCACATTGCGACGCTTCGCAACAACTGGGCCAAGGTCGTGGTCCTGGTCGGAAGCCGTTTCTACGACCGTGAGCAGAGCGACCGGGTTGCGGACGAGCTCGCTGCTTTCGAGTCATCCGGTGGACGCGCGGTTGCGGTGAGCCAGCCCCTGCTTTCGGTCGACACCGTCACGATCGAGAACCGAACCGCGGCGGGCGAGCTCGCGGACGCGATCTACGACCTTGGGCATCGCCGCTTCGGGATCCTGTGCGGCCCGCGGGACCTGGTCACGGCGTCGGAGCGGTTTGCCGGGTTCAGGGACGCTCTGGTCCGACACGGTGCCCCGGTTCGGAGCGCCCAGATCGTTGCCGGGGAGTTCACCCGTGACGGCGGCTACGCCGCGATGAACCGGCTGCTCGACGAGGGTGCGGACATGACCTGCGTGTTTGCCGTCAACGATGTCATGGCGGTCGGTGCGATGGCAGCATTGCGAGAGCGCAACATCCGGCTGCCCGAGGGCATGGCCGTGGCCGGGTTCGACGACATCGCGACCCTCAGGGATGTCAGCCCTGCCCTCACCACGGTGCGTGTCCCGCTGGAAGAAGTTGGTGTGCAGGCATTGCGGCTCGCGCTCGACGACGGGGTCGGCAGGCCACGGGTGCGGCGCGTGAGCGGCACCGTAGTGATCCGGGCGAGCACCCCGCCTCTCATGACGACGCAGTGAGCACCTGCGTGGTCCGGCGAAGCGACCTGACAAGGCTCTTCAGTCCGCTCGACGACGGGGCCGCACGAGACGACCCGCCGATTGGAGGGCGCAGCCCAGAAGTGCTGCGGGCGCGCGCCCAAGGCCTCGTGACAGGCGCGGCATCGCACGGATGATCGGTGCACGTTGCCGAAGAGCACTGGTGCCTCGTGAGAACCCAGGCGCCCAAAGATATGACGTGATGCCCAAATCCTTAAGATATCGCCGTCCGGGTCCGATGTAAGGAACGTCGGCGGCGTTCTCGTCGACTGCTCGCGCCTCCGATGCGGAGGCCTTAGACGACGGAGAAGAAGGATGAACGGCAGAAGTCGGTCGATGAGCGCCGAAGGCGCGAAGTCCTCCGGCGCGAGCCTCCTGATCCGCCGGCTCGGGCGTGCGTCCTGGCTCGTGGTGCTGCTGGGGGCCGGCGCGACGACGCTCCTGCCCGGCACTTCGGGCGGCACCCCTATCCGCACGGCCATGGTGGTCACCCTGGTCGTCTTCTTCGCCCTGCTTCTCGCGCAGCTGCTCGTCGCGGCGGCGGGATACCCGCGGCGACGGCTGTCGCTGTTGTTCCTGGTGACCGGGGTGGGTCTCTGGGCGGCCGGATCGGCGCTGGTGAGCACGAGCCAGATGGTGACGGTGGTGGCGTTCCCGGCGCCCGGCGAGGTGTTGTTCCTCGCCTCGTACCTGGGGATGGCCGCGTTCATTCTGCTGGACGTGCCACGTCGGCGGACACCGACCGCCGCGATCTGGCTCGAGGCCGCCGTGGTCTGCTGCGCGGCCGTTTGCTTGGCCGCGTTCGTGGTCCTTGCGCCGCTGGCGGGAGCGTCCGAGCGCGGCGGTCTGCAGCTGCTGCTGGCGATCCTGTACCCACTCATCGACCTGATCCTTGGCACCATGGTGCTCGCGCAGATGATGTTGCGGCAGCGTGACCACTCGCTGCGCACACTCGCTCTCGCGCTCGGTTTCCTCGGTCTCGCGGTGGCCGACAGCAGCTTTATCCTCAGCCTGGCCAACGGCGACTACACGTCCAACCTCGCGCTCGACGTGCTCTGGGCCGTCGGCTTCGCGGCGATCGGCGGCGGCGCGTGCGCGCGACCGTCGCCGGCCGAGGCCCGGCAGATCCAGCCGAACCGCGTCGGCGTGCTGCCCCTCGCCGCCGCGCTGGCAGTGGTGGCGCTGGTTCTGCGCCCGGGGGGGGCGATCGGTTGGTACATCACCGTGCCTGCCATCATCACCCTGGTCGCCACCGGGGCTCGGTTGGTGCTCGCTCTGAACGAGGCGCAGGGAGCGGCCGAGTCACTGCGGCTCTCGCTCACCGACGAGCTGACCGGGTTGCCCAACAGACGCGCGCTGATGATCGCGGCTGACGCGGCGCTGAAGAACGGCTTGCCGCTGGGCTTCATACTGCTTGACCTCGACGGGTTCAAGGACATCAACGACAGCCTGGGCCATGCAGTGGGTGATGAGGTCCTCATTGCCCTGGCGCTACGCCTGCGGACCACGATGGACCAGCGGATCCTGGTTGCCCGCCTGGGTGGAGACGAGTTCGCCCTGCTCGTGCCGAGTCAGGATGAGCTGTGGCTGTTCGAGATCGCCCAGCGCGTGCGTACCGTCCTGAAGAACCCCTTGCGCATCGACAACATCGATCTCTCGATCGACGCATCCGTCGGCGTCACTGTCCACGGCACCGACGACGCCTCGTCGACCGACCTCCTGCGCCGTGCGGACATCGCGATGTACGAGGCGAAACAGTCTCGGTCCGGCGTGCTGCTCTTCGACACGTCGCAGGACGGTTTTTCGCGTCAACGGCTGCGCCGCGGCGAGGAGCTGCGCCAGGCCCTCATCGAGGGTCAGCTGGTCGTGTGGTACCAGCCACAGGTGGACGCCCGGACGCGGCAGGTGGTGGGCATGGAGTCGCTCGTCCGGTGGTGGCACCCCATCGAGGGCTTGCTGTCACCGATTGCGTTCCTGCCCGACGCCCGCCGGGCCGGTCTGATGGCGGCGTTGACGGAGGTCGTGATGCGGCGCGTGATCGCCGACACGCTGCGTTGGGTTGCCGCCGGGTTCACATTCCGGGTCGCCATCAACATCGCCCCCCCCGAGCTCGTCGGTGGACAGACGCTCCCCATGCTGTTCGAGGCCCTCCGACAGACCGGGCTGCCTGGCGACAACCTGCTCATCGAGGTGACCGAGGATTCGTTCCTGTCGGACCCCGAGCGGGCCCGGGAGGCCTTGCATCAGCTGCGCGCCCACGACGTGCAGATCTCGATCGACGACTATGGCACCGGCTTCTCTTCGTTGGCGTACTTGCGGGACCTTCCGGTGCAGGAGCTCAAGATGGACCGGTCGTTCGTCTCTACGGTGGTCCAGGACGAGCGGAGCAGGATGATCGTCCAGACCACCACTCAGATGGCGCACGCGCTCGGGCTGCGGCTGGTCGCCGAGGGGGTCGAGGACGTCGAGACAGCGGCCGAGCTGATCCCCTTGGGCGTCGACCTCTTCCAGGGTTACCACTTCGCCCGGCCGATGGCCGCCGGTGACGTCGGGCCCTGGGTGCGGCGCTGGTCCAAGGAGCACGGCCTCAAAGCGCCTGATCTGCTGGACCTGGCCCCGATGAGGTCCGAATCCGTCGGAGTCGGTTTCGAGACCAGGCGTGGCCGCCCCGGCCGGCAGCGGCGCCTACCCGACCAGCGCTGAACCCACCAGCGGGAGGGCGCGAAGAGCGGGCACGAGCTCCCTCGTCGTGGAACCGAGCGCCCGTTCGTGCGGCCGCAGTCGGAAAGCTTCCAGCGGCGGCACCGTCACCCCGCTGAGCCCGATGCCCAGCGTGACGAGCCGGTAGGCATCGGGGAAGCGCCGGCGCTGATTCTCCAGCAACGGCGCGCAGTGCGCGTAGACCGGCGTGCTCGAGGTCGAGCCCAGGTACGGGGCCGTGGTGGTCCCGGGCAACGGTCGCGTCAGGATGCCGGCCGAGCTCAGCAGGCGGCGCACCCGCTCGTCGAGGATGGCCACGAAGGAGCTCATCCGGTTGACCCGCGAGACGGTGATGAGGCCGTGGTACAGCGCCAGCGACAGCTGTATCCCGCTGGCATCCGAGTCGCGCCGCACGCCGAGGGTTGCGATCTCCCAGGTGGACGCCAGATCCAGGCCGACCACGCCCGCGGCGCGCCGGCCGTCGACCGCCCACGGCTCACGTCCCACGTCGGCCAGGGTCTTCAGCCCGGCCCGCCCGCCGGGAGCGAGCATTCGGACCGCGGCGACGACCTCGTCGTGCCGGTCGGCGAGTGCGAGGAACACCGAGCTGTCCTCATAGGCGTCGTACTCCTCTCCGAGCTGCTCACGGGTGTTGCCGAACCACTTGAGGAAGACCTCTGCCTCGCACTCGCGCGCGGACTGGAGCAGGGAGCCCTGGGCGTCGAAGTGCATCCAGTACTCCGAGGACATCAGAACTCCTTGAAGACGACGTCGGTGGCGTCGAAACGCTCCCGGGTCAGCTCGACCACCGCCGCAGCGGAGAAGGGCTTGCACGCGTATACGTCGACGCTGAAGAACAGTCGCGGAACGTCCCAGGCATAGAAGTGCGCGCCTGATGTCTCCCAGTGGATCCATCCGGCCCACCCGTACAGCGGGGACTGATGGGTCACCGGCTCGATCAGCGAGATCATGTCGATGGTCTTGGACAGCTGGGACAAGTAGGCGCTGATCGACTCAGCGTCGATCGACTCGCGGCACAACCCCTCGACGACGAGACGCTGGCGGCAGATTTCAGGAGCTAGGTCACGCACGGTCTCTCCACTCACACAACCCGGGCCCGACGCCAGGGGATGTGGCAATTCTGCCAGTATGACTGGTAGTCATTTACCACATTCCGACCTTCTCACCATTTGGCCTAGTGGTCGGGATGACCTGCGGCTTGACCGTCGCTGGGCCTCGTCAGGCCTCTCGCGGCTGCACCCGCGCGGCCGCGACCTTGGCCTGCGTGCGGGCGACGTCGACGTCGACGTCGTGCACCAGCGCGACTCCCATCCGGCGGGTGGCGAAGCTCTCCACCTTGCCGAACAGCCGGATCTCGCTGTGGGGCACCCGAAGCGCGTCGTCGACGCCGTCGTAGACGATGCCCGGGGAATCGACGCCGCCATAGATCACCGCGCTCGCACCCGGACTCCGCAGTGACGTGTCCACCGGCAGGCGCAGGATCGCGCGCGCGTGGAGCTCGAACTCGCTCTGCCACTGCGTGACCATCGTGACCATGCCGGTGTCGTGCGGGCGCGGGCTGACCTCGTTGAACCAGATCTGCTCACCCTGGACGAACAGCTCGACCCCGAACACGCCCTCGCCACCAAGGTTCGCGGTGACGGCCCTCGCGATCTCCTGGGCACGCAGGCGGGCGGCCGAAGGCATCGGGTGCGGCTGCCAGCTCTCGACGTAGTCGCCGCCGACCTGCCGGTGGCCGATGGGTTCGCAGAAGTGCGTCGCCACGGTGCCGTCGTCGCCGCGCGCCCGCACGGTGAGCTGGGTGATCTCGTAGTCGAAGTCGACGAATGCCTCGACGATCACCCGCCCGCGCCGCACCCGCCCGCCGGCCATCGCGTGGTCCCATGCCGTGGGCACGTCGTCGGGTCCGTTGATCCTGCTCTGCCCCTTGCCCGAGCTGCTCATCACCGGCTTGACGACGCAGGGATAACCGATGCCGGGCCGGTCCGCCCCCTCGATCGCCGCGCGCAGCTCGGCCAGGGAATCGCAGAACCGATACGGGCTGGTGGGCAGCTTGAGAGTCTCGGCGGCGAGCCGGCGGATGCCCTCACGGTCCATCGTCAGCCGGGTGGCTCGGGCCGTAGGGATCACGCGCACCACGCCCTCGGCTTCCAGCGCTTCCAGCGCCCCGGTAGCGATGGCCTCGATCTCGGGGACGACGACGTCTGGCTGCTCTGCCATGATCAGCGCGCGCAGCGCGTCGGGGTCGGTCATGTCGATCGTGCGCGCGTGGTGAGCGACCTGGTGGCCCGGCGCGTTCGGGTACCGGTCAACGGCGATCGTCTCCACGCCGAGGCGCTGCAGCGCGATCACCACCTCCTTGCCGAGCTCGCCGGCACCCAGGAGCAGTACGCGGGTCGCGTGGAGCGAGTAGGGCGTGCCGAGAGGCTTCACGGCTTCGCGCCTTTCCATCTGTACCGGTGCGGCGGACTACCACGGCGGGGCCGGAGCCCCGTCACTTCTCTCGGCCCACCGCCTGCACGGCTGTCCGGGCGTCTCCGACGGCACCGAGATGAACCGGCAGTCCCATCGTGTCCAGCATCCGCACCATGCCCTCGCCGATGTGGTGCGCGACGACGGCCTCGACGTGGTGCTCGCGAAGAAACCTGACCACTCTCGCGTGGTGCGAGCCCGGTGCACCCTCGTCGTGCAGCCGGCTCCAGGAGACCTCGAACTCCCGCCAGCTCACGATCTCGCCGGCGCCCACCTCGGCCACCGCAACCCGGTCGGCGCGGCCCCACCGGGGGTCGACCATGCCCTCACTCGTTACTGGCACGCACACAATCATGTCGACAGGGCACCTTTCGTCGTGGCGGTCCCGGACCGCGGGAACCTGGTCGGTCACGACACCAGTGTCCGGCACGTGCCGGACGAGATCCCCCGGACGGCGCACCGAGATCTGTCCTGCCGATCTTGGCGTACCCGACCGGCAGCCCCGAGCCCGCCGCGTGTCTTCGCAAGCCCTCAGACGTGGTCACGCCAAGAGTGCTGGGGGGAGTACCCGAGCAGGGCGCGCGCGCCGTCGATCGCGAGAAGCGTCTCGTAGGTGCCGATCTCGCGGCTCAGCGCGACCTCCGGGAAGACCTCGGCCAGCAGTGCCGCCGAGGGCCGGTCCATGATCGTGTCGGCCGCCGCGATGATGACATTGTGCGAGCCGGTGACGTCGGCCTCCAGGGCGAGCCGGAACGCGGTCGCTGCGTCGCGCACGTCGATGTAGCCCCAAAGGTTCCAGCACCGCAGGGCCGCGTCGGAGTGGAACGACGGGACGCGGACGTAGTCCTCGGGTCGGAAGATGTTGGACAGTCGCAAGCCGACGAACGGGATGCCCGACCAGGCGGAGATGTGCTCGGCGAGCTGCTCGGTGATGACCTTCGAGAGCGCGTACGTGGAGGTCGGCAGCGGGAAGTGCGCCTCATCCACCGGCGCGTACCGCGGCGGCGCGTCGGCGTCGAACGGAAGCCCGAGCGTTGTCTCGCTCGACGCCCACGCGACCCGCTTCAGGCCGAGCCGTTGCGCGGCCAGGAACACGTTCGCGTTCGTCGCGCTGTTCCGGGTGAACGTGTGCGGGGCCGGGGCGCGGCCGGGCGAGGGGATGTTGGCCAGGTGCACGACGGCGTCCGCCCCCGCAAGCGCCTCCACAGCCTGCCCGTAGTCGGTCAGGTCCGCGTGGATCATCGCCACGCCGAGCGGACTGTCTGAGCCCGCGGGTCCCACGATGTCGGACGCCATCACCTCGTACCCGTGGGCGAGCAGCTCGGCGACGACGCCTCAGCCGGCCTTCCCGAATGCTCCGGTCACTGCGATGGTCTTCATCGGTCCTCCAAGAGTTGTCCTGCTCACGGCGTGTACGCCACTGCCACGGTCCCCGTTGCCGAGATCTCGACGGGTCCGTCGGCATCGAGAACGAAGGCCGCTTGTCCGGGCTGCAGCACCAACCGCTCGTCGTGACAGACCAGCGTGCAGTGCCCTGCGCAGCAGACCGCAATCCTCGCGCCCGCGGGTGGGCCCGCCAAGGTGACCAACGTCCCGAAGTCAGTCGCCGAGCTCGGTGTGTACGTCCACAGTGCGAAGTCCGGAACCGGCGGGTTGAAGATCGAAGCACTGCCCGAGCGCACCGGTTGCAGGTGCTCCGGCTCGCTAGGCGTGAAAGTCACCACGCGCAGCACCTCCGGCACATCCACATGCTTCGAGGTGAGGCCCGCGCGCAGCACGTTGTCCGACGTGGCCATGAGTTCCAGTCCGAGGCCGCGCAGGTAGGAGTGGATCACGCCGGCACCGACGAACACCGATTCACCCGGAACGAGTTGCAGGTAGTTGAGAAACAGCGATGCGACGAGTCCGATGTCACCCGGATAGTGCTCGGCGAGCTCGCCCACCAGGCGGTACTCCGGCCGTTGTTCGCTGTGCGCCCGGGCGCTGCCCACGACGGCCCGCGTGAGGAGTTGTTGGCGCCCGGCGTCCGCGGTCAGGAGTTCGGTCAGCGCCGAACGGAGCGCTACCTCGGGGTCGGCGTCGGCAAGGGATTCGCGGAGCGAGCCGAGCTCGACGACGTCAAGGCCCGCCAGCAGTTCCCGGATGACGCCCGCCGGCCTGAACCCGCACATCATGTCGAACTTCGTCAGCGCGTAGAGCATCTCGGGCTTGTGTTCGCTGTCCCGGTAGTTGCGCGTCGGGTCGTTCAACCGGATCCCGGCTGCTTCCTCGCGCCGGTAGCCCTCTTCGGCCTGCCCGCGGGTGGGATGAACCTGCAGGGAGAGCGGTTGGCCGGCGGCCAGGAGCTTCATCATGAAAGCGAGCTGTGTGCCGGACCCCTTGACGATCTGAGTGCCTAGGGCCAGCTGGGGACTCCGCTCGATGAAATCGTCCAGTCCGACGTCCTGGCCGTCGATCTCGATGGAGGACGGAAGGGCTGAGTGCGCCCCCATCCAGATCTCAGCCACCGGACGGCCGTCGGGGTGCTGGTGCAGCAGGGTGGGGAGCAGATCGACAGATCCCCACGCGTAGTGAAGCCACGGGTTCGTCAGCAGGTACACCGTCAGCTCTCCTTGGTGATCGTGGGCGGTGAGGCTCCGAGCCGGCCCGACGTGGGCCAGTCGTGCCGGATCGGATGGTAGCTCCCCATCAGCCGACGGCAGCCCTACGCCCGACGCTCCAGCCGCGCCACGCCGATCTTGCTGTCAGCCATGCCGTAGAAAACGTAGCGCACCCCAGCGACCTCTTCGATCGCGGTCGGGAAGACCACGTTGGGCACGATCCCGGACGTCTCGGCCTTCGTCTCGGGAGCCAGGATGGGTTCGCTGGTACGCGCGAGAACCTTCGACGGGTTCGTCGCGTCCAGGATCATTGCGCCTGCAGAGTAGTTGACGCTCTGCTGCTGGTCGCGACCCTTCGTCAGCGCGCCCCGCACGCCGTGGTGCACCAGGAGCCACCCTTCCTCGACGCGGACGGGGGCGGGCCCGGCGCCGATCTTGAGCTTCTCGAAGTCGAACTCGGGCAACGCGACGAGCGTGCTCGAGCGTTGGTTCACGAGGGCGGTGATGTCGGCCAGGACCTCATCCACGGGGACGTAGGAGATCCAGATCCCGGGTCGTTCATCGGTGATCCCCGCGGGGAGGTGCACGCCCTCACCGTCGCGGACCCAGCTGAGGTCCCACATGGGCCGGTGCAGCATGGCGAAGCAGGCAACGCCGTCGGGTCCGGGCACGGGCTCGGGGAAGAACACCACGTCCTTGTTCGGAAAGAGATTCAGGTCGAGGTCGAGCTCGGGCTGGTACACGAAATGCAGCGGTCCGAGCCGGCGCCAGTCGCGCAGGTTCTCCGACACCGCCACCGCGGGCCGCGGTCCCATCGGGCCGTAGGCCACGTAGGACATGACGTGCAGACCCAGCGCCTCGATCCAGGTGACGCGCGGATCCTCCGTACCGGCCGAGGCAGCGCCGCGCTCCCAGCCTGCGTCGGGAGCCAGCACGATGCCCTCGCGTTCCACGCCGACGGGCACGCCGTCGGCCAGGACCACCCGGGCAAGCCCGACCCGCGAGACGTTGCCCGTGGAGACCAGCCGTGGCAGGAGGTACAGGTCGCCGTCGGGCGTGTGTCCGCTGGCGGGGTTCAGCGTTCCCTCGGCTTCGAGCTTGTTGCCGACCTCGGGGGTCATGATGACGCCTAGACGGGTCAGCTTGTAGGGGACAGGCATGTCAGTGCTCAAAGGATCAGCCCTTCACTCCGGTGGATGCGTCGGTGGCGGTGAAATGCCGCTGGAAGACGACGAACAGCACGACTGCGGGGACGGCGAGCACGGTGGAGCCCGCCAGGATGGAGCCCGTCGCGTTTGCGTGGAATCCCGCCCCGGTCGAGGTGAAGTTGGCAACCGCGACCGCGAGCGGCTGCATGCCCTGCTGCTTGGTGATCAGGAAGGGCCACAGGAACTCGTTCCAGGGTCCGATGAAGGTCACGAGTGCTGCGGTGAGGATAGCGGGGCGCACGAGCGGCACCGCGATCGACCGCAGGATGCGGAACTCGCTCGCACCGTCGATCCGGGCGGCATCGAACATCTCGCGCGGGACCTGGAGGAAGAACTGGTGGAAGATCAGCACCGCCGCGGAGTTGATCGCGAACGGCAGGATCATTCCCACATAGGTGTCGCCGAGCCCGAAACCCCGCACGAGCAGCACGTACAGCGGGATCATGAGGAGCTGGAACGGGACGGCCTGCAGGAGCAGCACCGCCGCGAAGAGCAGACCCCGGCCACGGAAGCGCAGGACGGCCAACGCGTAGCCGGCAAGCACCCCGAAGAAGATGGTGCACAGCACGACGGCGCCGGCGAAGATCCCCGAGTTGAGCATCGAACGACCGAGGTTGATCGCCGCGTTGATGTCGAGGAAGTTGTGGAGCGTCAGGTTCGACGGCCACGGGATGGCGCCGGACAGCGACGGGTCCCGCTTCGTCTGGAGCGCGCCGATGATCATGTAGTAGAACGGGAACAGGAAGACCACTGCGCCGGCCATGAGGGCCGTCATGGACAGAACTCGGCGCCAACGTGGCCTCGGCTGGATGTCCGACATGGTCAGTCCCTCTCTGTGATCTTGCGACTGGCGTAGGTGACGAGCAGCACGCCGATCACGAGCACCAAGCCGATCGCGGAGGCCGTGGCCGGATGGCCCTGCTCGATGCCCCGCTGGTAGAGCAGGAAGACGGGCGTCGTGGAGGCCCCGTTCGGGCCGCCGCCACCGGTCAGCAGGTAGGGCTCCGTGAACAGGTTCGCGCCGGTGATGATCCCGAGCATCACCACCAGGCTCGTTACCGGACGTACCGCGGGGATGGTGACCGTCTTGTAGGACTGCCACCGGTTGGCGCCGTCCATCGCTGCCGCTTCGTGCAGTTCCTTGGGGACGCTCTGGAGTGCAGCGAGGAAGAGCAGGATGTAGAACCCCAGCCCCTTCCAGGTGACGTAGATCGCGATCGAGGGCATGGCCCAGGCCTTGTTGACCAACCACGCCGGGTCGGGCGCGAGCGATCCCAGGACCTGGTGGACGATTCCGCTGGAGTTGAACATGAACATCCAGACGGTGATCATCGCGACGCTCGCCGTGATGTACGGGGAGAAGTACGCGACCCGCAGGAAGCCGTGCCAGTGGACGACGGCGTTCAGTGCCGTCGCCAGCGCCAGTGACAGGACCAGGGTGAGGGGGACGTTGATGACCAGGAACACCGCCACGTGCACGAACGAGGCACGTACAGCCGGGTCCGAAAGGATGCTCGCATAGTTGTCGAAGCCGACGAAGGGTGTCGGGACGGTCACCCCGGGGGCTGTGAAGAAGAAGTCGTGGAACGACATCCAGATCCCGAGCCCGATCGGATAGACGAACACTGCGGTGACGAACAGCGCGTAGGGCGCCGTGAGGAGGATCCCGGCAGGGTGGCGACCGAGGGCGCGCTCGATTCGTGACCGGCGGCGCCTGGTGGGCGCCGGGGCCGCAGCGGCGTTCCGCTGCGACCCCGACGCCCCGCGATGTGAGGTTCTCGCAGGCATGGTGGTGACTACCTATTTCTGTGCGACGAGCTTGTCGATGGCCGTTGCGGCACCCGTCAGCGAGGTGGCAGTGTCTCCTTCGCCGAAGATGACCGACTTGGTCCATGCGTCGCGGAAGGTCTGCCACGCCTCGACCGAGTTCGACACGTTGGGCACCTCGACGGTGCGGTTCGCCTGGTCAGCGAACATCGTGTAGGTCGGGTTCGCCGCGAAGTAGTCCGGGTACGTCTTGGCTAGATCCGTGCGCAACGGCATCTGGCCCGTCGTCGTGAGCAGCGCGCCGTCCGCTTCCTTGCTCGTCGAGAACTTCAGGAAGTCCCACGCGGTCCCCGTGGCCTTGCAGGAGCTGTACATCCCGATGTTCTTCGAGTCGGCGAAGGTGTGCGTCTTGGCCGGTGTCGTTCCCGCGGACGTGGGCATCGGCGCGACACCCCAGTCGACGGTCTTGTACGTCTTGATCGCCCACGGGCCGGCCAGGGTCATTCCCGTGATCCCGTCGGAGAACGCGTCGCCGGTGTACGGCTCGTTGCCGGCGAGCTTCTCCTTGTACACGGTCCGCCAGAGGTCCGCGACCGAGGTGCCGGCCTTGTTGGTGAACGTCGACTTCCCGTTCTCGACCAGCTGTTTGCCGCCCGACTCCGCCGCATACATCGCGTAGAAGTCGAACCAGGACTGGAAGTACTCGGAGGCTGGCGACGGGTAGATCGCGTACTTCGCTGCCTGCGAGGTCACGATGGCCCGGGACGTCGCGAGGAACTGGTCGTAGGTGGCCAGCGGGGGGTTCGCCGGGTCGATTCCGGCCTTCTTCATGATCGCCTTGTTGTAGAAGACCATGACCGGGTTCGACTTCCAGGGCATCTGGTAGAAGTCGCCGCCCGCGGAGGCGTACTGCGCGGCAGTGGCGCCGCTGCGGGCCTTGATGTACGTGGCCCCGTCGGGGAACGTGGACAGGTCTACCAGGCCGCCCTGCTTCTGGAACGCGGGCACTGCGACCGGCGCGGTGTTGTAGATCAGGCACGGGGTGTTGCCGGCGGTGATGGCCGCCCCGATGACCGCTTCGGACGTCGTGCCCGCCGGGATCTCCTGGCCGGTCACCTTCTCCTTCGGGTTGGCCGCGTTCCAGGCGGCGACGGTGGCCTTGCCCCAGGTGACCTCATCAGGGTTGTTGGAGTACCAGATGGTGATGGGGCCCTTGGCCTGCTTGGCGCTGGCCGTCGACGAGGAGCCTCCTGAGCTACATCCGGCGAGCATGGTCGCCGCCGCGAGGGTTGCAGTCAAGATCATGATCGGTCGTTTCATTGCGTGCCTTCTCTTTGGTGAGTGTGAAAGGTGGGATGTCTGGTCGACGGGTGGTTCGTCTGGCCGGTCCGGTCAGCCACCACCCCCGTGGCAGCGGGCTGCGGAGTCACGGATGACGAGCTGAGCCGGCGGCAACGTCCGCTCTGCGGTGTGCTCACCGGGCTGCAGGAACTGCAGCAGGACCTCGGCAGCCACGCGGCCCCAGCCGAACGAGTCCGAGCGGACCGTCGTCAACGGCGGGTTGACGTGGGCCGACAGCTCCGAGTCCTCGAATCCGACAACGGACAAGTCCTCCGGGACCCGAAGTCCAAGGTGTCGAGCAGCCACCAGGCCCGCGATCGCCATCGAGTCATTGGCGTAGACGATGGCAGTCGGCCGCTGCTCGCGCGGGAGACCGAGCACCTCGCTCGTTGCGCGGGCTCCGTCGGAAGCCGAGAAGTCGGTCTCGATGGACCTGCTCGGTGACAGTCCGTGCAGGTCGAGCGCTCGGCGCCAGGTCAAGCGGCGCAGGGTGCTGTGCAAGTAGATCTCGGGACCGCCCACGTAGGCGATGCGCTCGTGTCCGAGACCGGTCAGGTACTCGACAGCTTCCGTCATGCCCTGCTCTTCGTCTAGGACGACGGCGGGAAAGGGTGAGGGGATGTCCACCGGGTTGAGTGTCACCGCGGGCAGACCTATGCGCTCCAGGAGGTCGATCCGAGAGTCCTGATGGCGGATGTCCGTGAGGACAACACCGTCCACGCGGCCCTGAGCCCGCAGTTTCCGGTAGGCATCCTCCTCGGCCGCAGGATCGGCGACGAAGCGCAGCAGGAGTGATTGGTCCGACTCGGCCAGAGTCGACTCCAAGCCAGCGATGAATGGTGCGAAGAAGGAGTTGGAGCCGAGTGTCTCAGGCGATCGGGCGAAGACAAGACCGAGCGCATATGCCCGCGATGTCGACAGCGAGCGAGCCCGGTGGTTGGGTGTCCACGCGAGCGCGTCGGCGGCCGAGAGCACCCGCTCGCGGGTCGTGGTCGCAACGTTCTGCCGCCCGTTCATCACGAACGACACCGTTGCCTTGGAGGTCCCCGCGAGAGCGGCGACATCATTGATCGTGGGACGCGGCAGTCTCCGCGGATCGCGACCAGTCTTCTCGGACATCGCGGGTGCGTCCTTCCGAGGGTTCGGGGGGCCGACGACTTCGTCCGACCGGCTTCGCTGACTTGAGTGAACGCTTTGCGGGACAGTCTTGTCAAACCGGTTTAGGTCGGTCCGGCGGAGTGTTGGTCGAGGCGGTCGACGCTCGAGGTCGGGCCTGCGTGATCACCGTGCCGATCGTTTGTTGCTGCCTCGGTGCCGAGGTCCACCGGTGACGGAGCCCGCCGGGGCGACGCCGGGCGTAGAATTGGCGATGTCGTCGGTGGGCCGGACGGCGACATCCTCTCCGCGGCGACATCCTCTCCGCACGACGCTGCTGCTTGCTGACGAGCGGTCGGGATCGTGCGCGAGCGAGGACATGCCCGACAAGCACGTCCTGAAGCAAAGGCGCACTCGTGGACCAACTCACGCTCGGAGTCATCGGCCGGTCAAGCAAGGAGTGCGAGCGCAGGCTGCCGCTGCATCCCTTGCACCTGGAGGGGATAGCGGCCGACCTTCGAGCGCGGATCTACCTCGAGCGTGGCTACGGCGAGCTCTTCGGCATCTCTGATGAGCAGCTCGCGCCCTTGGTCGGCGGGCTGCGCTCCCGCGAGCAGCTCATCGCGGAGTGCGACGTGATCCTGCTCGCCAAACCGCTGCCCCGGGACGTCGCGGAACTGCGCGAGGGACAGGTGCTGTGGGGCTGGCCGCACTGTGTCCAGAACCAGAAGATCACGCAGCTCGCCGTCGACCGGCGGCTCACGCTGATCGCTTTCGAGGCGATGAACCACTGGACCGACGACGGCTCGTTCAACCTGCACGTCTTTCACAAGAACAACGAGATGGCCGGCTACTGTTCCGTCCTGCACGCGTTGGCGACCGTCGGGTCGACCGGCGACTACGGTCCTCGGCTGCGCGCGGCGGTGATCGGCTTCGGCGCGGCGGGTCGCGGCGCGGTGACGGCCCTGAACGCGCACGGGGTGCATGACGTCGACATCCTCACCCACCGTGGCGTGACCGCGGTCCAGGCGCCGATCCATTCCGCGCGGATCGTGCACTTCGAGCGCGACGACGCCGATTCGCGGCGCGCTCGCGCCCTCACCGACTCCGGACCCGTACCGCTGGCGGGTTTCCTCGCCAACCACGACATCATCGTCAACTGTGTGCTGCAGGACACCGACGCGCCGCTGCTCTTCCTCATCGACGATGACCTCCCCGCGCTGGCGCCGGGCACCCTCATCGTCGATGTCTCCTGCGATGAGGCGATGGGTTTCAGCTGGGCGCGACCCACGACGTTCTCGCACCCGATCTTCGCGGTCGGCAACAACGTGCACTACTACGGCGTGGACCACAGCCCGTCCTACCTGTGGAACTCCGCAACCTGGGAGATCAGCGAGGCTCTGACCCCCCACCTGCAGACCGTGCTGGCCGGACCTGAGGCGTGGGACGCCAACGACACGATCCGGCGTGCTGTCGAGATCCGCGACGGGAGGATCCAGAACGTCGACATCATGTCGTTCCAGAACCTCGCCGCCGAGTACCCGCACGCCCGGCTCGACGATGGCGCTCGCAGCGGCGCTTGAGGCCGCGCACCATGCCGCGGCCACGGCTGCGGATCACCAGCCGGGCGGGCCCAGCTTCGTGAGCACGTTCCGGACGCGGTCCCCGATGGTCGCATCGCTCAGGGCTAACCGTTCGGCGATCTGCCGGTTCGTCAGGCCGTCGGAGATCAGGCGCAGGATCCGCCGCTCCTCGACTGTCAGCGACGCCGCCCCGAGATCGGTGCTCTGCCCGCCGCGCAACCGTGCCCGGGCGTGCGAGACCGTGTCCGGATCGAGAACCGGGCGTCCGGCGGCGACCGCGCGAACATGCGCCACCAGGTCGTGGTTGCGGATGTCCTTGAGCACGTAGCCGGCGGCTCCCGCGAGGACCGCGGCGAGGACCGCGTCGTCGTCGTCGTAGGACGTCAGGATCAGCGCCTGGATCCGGGGGTCGAGTGAGCGGACCTGCCGGCAGACGTCGATCCCCGAGCCGCCCGGGAGCCGGGTGTCCAGGATCGCGACGTCCGGCCGCTGCACCGGGATCTGCGCGATCGCTTCGGCCGCGGTCCCGGCCTCGCCGACGAGCTCGAGGTCTTCGGCACTGTCGAGGAGCCGCCGCAGCCCGGTGCGCACGACCTCGTGGTCATCGACGATGAAGACGCGCACGGTGCCCATTTCGTGATGCTGGCGCTTGATCCGGTTCGGGCGGCAGAGTCGAAGGTCATGTCTGGCGACGGCGACGCGCCTATGCTCCGGGAATGGAGCCCGGTCCCCGCGCGGGTGCCCGCACGGACGCCGAGCCGCTGGGCGGCGCGGGGTGGTCTGGCGCACTCATGGATGCGGTCATCTCGGTGTCCTCGGAGATGGATATCGCGACCGTGCTCGAGCGGCTCGTCATCGCGGCGTGCCGGTTGACGGGGGCGCGCTACGGCGCGCTCGGGGTGCTCGGGGCGCATGGCGGGCTTGAGGAGTTCGTCAACCACGGGATCGACGCCGAGACGCGGCGGCAGATCGGCGCGCTGCCCCAAGGGCGGGGTGTCCTCGGGGACCTTGTCGACGTACCGCGCGTGCTGCGCCTGCACGACCTCACCCGGCACCCGTCCTCGGTCGGTTTCCCGCCGCGCCACCCACCGATGAGCACCTTCCTCGGGGTGCCGGTCCGGGCGTCCGGCGCGGTCTACGGCAACCTCTATCTTGCCGACAAACGCGGAGCCGACGGCGCGGTGGTCGACTTCACCGACGAGGACGCGGAGATCGTCCTCGCGCTGGCCTCGGCGGCTGGGGTCGCGGTCGACCATGCGCACACCTACCGCCTCGCGCGTCGGCACGAGCACTGGCTCGAGGCGACTGCGGCGTGCGTCGCGGCAGTCACCGCCGAGGGCCCCGTCGAGAAGGCGACCACCGAGGCGCTCAACCGGGTGCGAGACGTCACCGGGGCTGCGGGCGGCGCGCTGTACCTGCACGACGGCGACCTTCCCGAGGACGGAGCCGGTTCGGCACTGCGCGGGTCCGAGCCGGTCGTGCTGGTCGTCCCGGGTGGGGGAGCGCTGGGCATTCCGGGTCCGGCCTGGCTGTTGGCGATCCCCCTGCGCAGCGGTGACCGCTGGATCGGTGCGGTGCTCCTCGGGTGGCCGCACGACGACGAAGAGCTCGGACCGCAGGTCGAGCTGGCGATGGTCGCTGGCTTCGGCGACCAGCTCGCTCTGGCGCTCGATGTCGCCGCCGCCCACGCCGACCGCGCGCGGCTCGCGGTGCTCGAGGAGCGGGAGCGGATCGCGCGGGACCTGCACGACATGGTGATCCAGCGACTCTTCGCGATCGGGCTGTCGGTGCAGGCCACGGCGCAGGATGCGGTGCGCGACGACATCGCCAGGCGGCTCGACGTCGCCGTCGACGAGCTCGACGAGACCATCAAGGACATCCGCGCCGCGATCTTTCGACTTGGCCCCCGCTCCAGCTCGGACGGGTTCGGGTTTCGGCACCAGATCGATGCGGAGGTGGTCCAGGCACGTGCACACCTGGGGTTCCTGCCGCGGCTTCGCACGGACGGTGTCACGGCGGGCGTCCCGCGGGAGGTCGGTGAGGACGCCGTCGCGGTCGTGCGCGAGGCGCTCGCCAACACTGCGCGTCACGCGCGGGCCCGGTCGGCGATCGTCAAGGTCAGCATCGGCCCAGAGCTCGTCGTGGAGGTGCAGGACGACGGCGTCGGCCTGCCCAGCGAGGTGACCCGTCGGAGCGGGCTGGCGAATCTTCAGGAGCGGGCGGCGCGCCATGGGGGTTCGCTACGGCTGGCGGCCGCAACCGGGGGCGGGACGATAGTGTCCTGGCGCGTGCCGCTCGTGCGGCTGACGCCGGGCTGAGAGTGTCGAGGCGGGATTGCGGCAAAGGACCTAAGTCCCTATTGTTCACCCGCTCCGCGCAGAGTTTACTAGACGTATGACTGCAACTGCTGCAGCGACGCGCCGTCCTTCGCGCCAGCGGAGCGCAGAAGCTCGGTCACCTGCCGTCCGCGGCGGGTCGGACCTGCGGAGTGTCCGAGCTGGCGACCCCGTCGTCGCGGTGTTGGACGGCGGTCCCGTCGATGCCGAGGTCGTCGACGTCGCCTTGGCGTCGTGCGTGCGGTTGGCGCGCGACCTGCGGCTCATCCATATGTATGGGCCGTCCGACAGCGATCCGACGCCGCTGACCGACGCGTTCGCGCGGGAGTATGCAAGCGGCGCGATGGGCGTCGCTCGCCTCGTGCCCGCGGTCAGCGCGAGCGCCGTCTGCATCCGCTGGGACACCAGCGCCGCTCTGCGGCGCGAGCTCGCGACCGCCGAGGTGCTCGTCGCCTCGGACGACCGGGCGCGTGAGCTGGTCGACGCCGTGCGTCCCGCCCGGCACGGCGATCGGCGGAGCCGGATCATCAGCGTGCCGTGCTCTTGGACCAGCGAGGATGCCCTGCCGCTCGGCTACCGACTCGCGCTGGAGTGCGAGCTCGAGCATGGGTCCGAGCGTGCGGACGGGGCGACGACGCCGGAGGCCCTCGATGATGCGTGGCGGGTCGGAATCGCGTGCCCGCCCCTGAGCGGCGAGACGATCCGCGCCTGGTCGGCATGCTCGACCTGGCCCCCGCGGACCGTGTCGGCACCGTGAAGGTTCTCGTCACTGCCGCGCCAGCAAGCACGGTGCCACGGTCCAGATCGCTGGCGTCATCGCTGAGCAGCTCATCGCAGCCGGGCCCGACGACGACGCCGTCGGTGACTTCCGGGACTGGGACCTGATCGCAGACTGGGCGCGGAGCATCGACACCGGACTTCGGTCGCGCCCGGCCTGATCATGTGGGTCTGGCCAGCACGCAGCTTCGACAACGGGCCTGATCACGCCGACGGCGTCGGCACCTGGGCCGCCATGAGGCGACCGAGCTCTTCGCCCCAGGACCGCGCCCGTTCGATCTCCCCGGGTTCGAGGGGTCCGGTCTTCCCCTTGACGAAGAAGCTCTCGGCGGGCGCCACCATCAGGAAACCGAGACTGCGCAGTCGCCTGTGGGCGCCTCGGGCCGCCGATCCCGGGACCCGGGGGCTGCCTATCCGGGTGTCGAACGCGGCCGCGGCGATGCCCGTCGGCGCCGTGCGGAGCCGCTCGAGCCACTCCCGGACCCCGATGCCGGCGGACACCACGGGCTCGACCGTCCCCTTCTCGGCGTCCGCCCGCGTCCCAGGGCGACTCATCCCGAAGGCCTGCGTCGGGCCGCCGACCACGAGCAGGCCCACGCCGGGGTCCAGCTGTTCGGGCGCCGTGCCTACCTCCATGAGGTCGACCTCCGCACCTGTGCCCAGGCCGTCCGCGACCCCTTGGGCAACGTCGCGGGTGTTGCCGAACATCGACTCGAAGACCACCAGTGCCCGCATTGTCCCCACCCTCCGCCCGCAAGCCTCAGAACAAGGTTCCGGCTGACAAGGTGGGGCGAACAGGGCCGAAATGCCCGCCGCCGACGTCGTCCTCCGTCCGTGCGAAGGATGTGCAGCGGGAGGCCAAGGACGGGGGACGTTGGTCCCGCACACCCCCGGTTCCCGTGGGATAATTCGGTAGATGACAAGGACAGGTGATGGTGCATGTTCCAGGTACGCATCCATGGGCGAGGCGGCCAGGGAGTAGTTACGGCTGCCGAACTCCTGTCGGTCGCGGCCTTCCAAGCGGGTCGGCACGCGCAGGCGTTCCCCAGTTTCGGTTCAGAACGAACGGGCGCACCAGTAGTGTCGTTCTGCCGTATCGCGGACACTCCCATCCGATCGCACGAGCCGATCGCCACGCCGGACGCACTGATCATCCAGGACGTCTCGCTGCTGGGCCAGGTCGACGTGCTCGGTGGGCTGCGCCCAGACGGTTATCTGCTGCTCAACACCGTGCGGACACCGCAGGAGCTGGGGCTTTCGGCCGCGGCCGCCGAGCTGCCGCCGGGCCATTTCGTCACCGTGCCCGCAACGGAGCTGGCGTTGGAGCACGTCGGTCGGCCCGTCTCGAACGTCCCGCTGCTCGGCGCCTTCGCGGCGCTGACCGGCCTGATCTCGCTGGACTCCGTGGTCGCCGCCCTCAAGGTGCGGTTCTCCGGACCGGTCGCTCGGTCCAATGCGGCGGCTGCCGAGGCCGCCTACCAGCTCGTCGTCAAGGAGACTGAGCATGCTGCAGCAGGTTGAGGGTTCGCGGGCCGTGGCGGTCGCCATCGCCGCATGTCGGCCGCAGGTCATCTGCGCGTACCCGATCTCCCCGCAGACGCACATCGTCGAAGATCTCAGCCGGATGGTGAAGAACGGCGACCTGGTGGGGTGCGAGTACGTCAACGTGGAGTCGGAGTTCGCCGCCATGTCCGGCGTGATCGGGGCATCTGCCGTCGGTGCGCGGTCCTACACAGCCACAGCCAGCCAGGGCCTCCTCTATATGGTCGAGGCGGTCTACAACGCCTCCGGCATGGGACTTCCGATCGTCATGACCGTGGCGAACCGTTCCATCGGGGCGCCCATCAACATCTGGAACGACCACGGCGACGCGATGTCCCAGCGCGACTCCGGTTGGATCCAGCTGTACGCGTCCAGCAACCAGGAGGCCGCCGACCTTCATCTCCAGGCGTTCAAGATCGCCGAGGAGCTGAGTGTTCCGGTCATGGTCTGCATGGACGGGTTCGTCCTGACCCACGCGACCGAGCGGGTCGACGTGCTCGAGCAGGACGCCGTCGACGCCTTCCTGCCGCCGTACGTGCCCCGTCAGGTGCTCGATCCCGATCAGCCGATGTCCATCGGATCGATGGTCGGTCCGGAGGCCTTCACTGAGGTGCGATACCTGGCGCACATGCGCCAGCTCGACGCCCTTGAGGTCATACCCCGCGTCGCCGCCGAGTTTGCGGCGCAGTTCGGACGGGACTCCGGTGGGTTGCTGCGGCCCTACCGGACCGAGGGTGCGGAGACGGTCGTCGTCGCCCTGGGCTCGGTGTTCGGCACGCTTCAGGACGTGATCGACGGCGAGCGCGCTGAAGGCGTGTCGGTCGGGCTGCTGGGCGTCACGTCCTTCCGTCCGTTCCCGTACGACGCGGTTCGGGCCGCTCTCGCGGGGGCCCGCCGCGTCGTCGTGATCGAACGAGCTCTGGCGGTCGGCGCCGACGGGATCGTGGCCGGCGATGTCCGGATCGCGCTGAGCGGGACCGGGGTCGGTCAACGCACCGTGATCGCGGGCCTGGGCGGGCGAGCCATCACCACGACGTCGCTGCGGGAGATGCTTGGGCGCGCGGTGTGTGACGACCTGCCGCCGCTGACGTTCCTGGACCTCGACACCGAGCTGGTCGAGCGTGAGCTGAAGCGGCTGCACGCAGATGACCGGGCGCCGGGCGTCGTTGTCGGACAGATCTAGGAAGGGTGCGGACATGAGCGGCACCGCCGTGAAGTTCTATCAGGTCGGCAGCTTTGCCGTCGGCAATCGACTGCTCGAGCCGGGGCAGCGCAGCGCGCAGTCCGAGGCCGAGCGCGCCAACTCGCTGACATCGGGCCATCGCGCCTGCCAGGGCTGTGGCGAGGCGCTCGGGGCGCGGTACGTGCTCGACGCCGCGATGCGGGCCGCGGGCGGCCGAATGGTCGCCGTCAACGCGACCGGCTGCCTCGAGGTGTTCTCGACCCCCTACCCCGAGACGTCCTGGGGGCTCGCCTGGCTGCACTCGTTGTTCGGCAACGCACCCGCCGTGGCGACCGGCGTGGCGGCGGGGCTGCGCGCGATCGGCAAGGCCGACGTGCGTGTCGTCGCGCAGGGCGGCGACGGCGCCACGGTGGACATCGGGTTCGCGTGCCTGTCGGGCATGTTCGAGCGCAACGACGACGTGCTCTACATCTGTTACGACAACGGCGGGTACATGAACACCGGCGTGCAGCGCTCGGGTGCGACGCCGCCCGCCGCGCGGACGTCCACCACGCAGGCCGTCGGCGCCGATCCAGGCAACGTGTTCGGCCAGGGCAAGGACGTCCCCCGTATCGCGATGGCCCACGAGATCCCGTACGTGGCGACCGCCACGGTGGCGGACCTGCACGACCTCGAGGCGAAGGTTGAGCGCGCCATGGGGATGCACGGGGCGCGTTACCTGCACGTGCTTGTGCCCTGCCCGCTCGGGTGGGGTTCGGAGTCGAAGGACACGGTGCGGATCGCGCGGTTGGCCACCGAGAGCGGGTTCTTCCCCGTCTTCGAGGCCGAGCGCGGTGAGGTCGTCTCGGTCCGGAAGATCCGGCACCAGGTACCGGTCGAGGAGTACTTGAAGCTGCAGGGCCGGTACCGGCACCTGTTCTCCCCGGAGCGTCGGGACGGCGTGATCGACCGGCTGCAGGGGATCGCGGACCGCAACATCGCCCGGTATGGGCTCACGGAAGAGGTGCGCTGATGGACAAGCCGTTTGCCATCACGCTCGACGTCGGCTCGAGCCTGGCCAACCACACGGGTGCCTGGCGCGTGGAACGGCCGGTCTACGTCGACCTGCTGCCGCCCTGCGCCAACGCCTGCCCGGCGCGGGAAGACCCACAGAAGTGGCTGTACGCCGCGGAGGACGGCTCGTACGAGCCGGCGTGGCGCGCGCTCGTCGAAGCCAACCCGTTCCCCGCAATCATGGGGCGGGTCTGCTACCACCCGTGCGAGACGGCCTGCAACCGCAGCTTCCTCGACGAGTCGGTCGGCATCAATGCCGTCGAGCGGTTCCTCGGCGACCTCGCCATCGAGAAGGGCTGGTCGTTGCCGAGCCCTGACGTGACATCAGGTCGGCGCGTGCTCGTGGTCGGCTCCGGGCCTACCGGGCTCTCGGCCGCGTACCAGCTGCGACGGCTGGGCCACGACGTCACGTTGCGTGACGCCGCGCCGTCGGCAGGCGGCATGATGCGCTACGGCATTCCGGCCTACCGGCTGCCGCGGAACGTGCTCGACGCGGAGATCGCCCGCGTCGTTGCGACCGGCGTGCGACTCGAGCTCGACCGGCGGGTGGGCAACCTGCCCGACGCGATGGCCGAGGGGTTCGACGCCATCTTCCTGGCCGTGGGCGCGCAGATCGGCAAGCGGGCTTATGTGCCCGCGGGTGAGGCGGCGCGGATCGTGGACGCCGTTTCCTTGCTGCACGATGTCGCCGAGGGGGAGCCGCCGCTGTTGGGCCGGCGCGTCGTCGTGTACGGCGGCGGAAACACCGCGGTCGACGCGGCGCGGACCGCCAAGCGGCTCGGCGCGACCGAGTCCGTGATCGTCTACCGGCGCACGCGCGACCGGATGCCCGCGCACGACTCCGAGATGGCCGAGGCCATCGAGGAGGGTGTGGTCGTGAAATGGCTTTCCACCGTCGCACACGTGGACGCCGGCCAGCTGCGGGTGGAGCGCATGGAGCTCGACGAGACCGGCTTCCCGCAGCCGACCGGTGAGTTCGAGGACCTCGAGGCTGACTCGCTCGTCCTGGCTCTCGGCCAGGAGGCCGACCTTTCCCTGCTCGACGGCCTTCCGGATCTGAACGTCGACGGCGGCGTCGTGCAGGTGGACTCGTCGTTCATGACCAGCCATCCCGGCATCTTCGCCGGCGGGGACGTGGTGCCCGCCGAGCGGACGGTGACGGTCGGCGTCGGGCACGGCGCCCGGGCTGCGGCCGCGATCGACGCGTGGCTGCGGGAGACCACGGTGTCCGAGCCGACCCCCGCCCCGTTGGCCGAGTACTCCGCCCTCAACACCTGGTACTACGCCGACGCCCCGCACGCGGTCCGGCCCAAGCTCGAGGCGGCCCGGCGCACGTCGGGCTTCGAGGAGATCGTCCAGGGTCTCGACGCCTCGACGGCGCTGTACGAGGCACGTCGCTGCATGTCGTGCGGCAACTGTTTCGAGTGCGACAACTGCTACGGCGTGTGCCCGGACAACGCGGTCATCAAGCTCGGGCCGGGGTTGAGGTTCGAGTTCGACCTCGACTACTGCAAGGGCTGCGGGATCTGCGCGGCGGAGTGCCCGTCCGGATCGATCCTCATGGTGCCGGAGTCGCGGTAGCCACCCCGGCGTCAGGCCGTACAGGCCTGCTGGACGAGCCGGCGGGGTCCGGCCGCTGGTCGTAGGGACGTCGATCGTGACCGTGGCTGTGGTTGATCGCGACCGTGCAGTCCGCGGCGCGGGCTCGAACGACCGGACCGAGCTCGGGGCTGCCGCACTAGGGTGGCGAGCATGGCGATCCAGCCGCTGGTGCCTCCCGGTCCGGAGCTCAGCGCGATCCAGCTCGAGCGGTTCTCCCGGCACCTGCTGCTCCCCGAGGTGGGGGAGGTCGGGCAGCGGCGGCTTCGCCGGTCCCGGGTGTGCGTCGTTGGGGCGGGCGGCCTGGGTGCTCCGGTCCTGCTCTACCTGGCGGCCGCCGGGGTCGGCCGGATCGGCATCGTCGACTTCGATGCCGTCGAGCTCACCAACCTGCAGCGACAGGTGATCCACGGCTGGGCCGACGTCGGGCGCGCGAAGGTCGACAGCGCCCGCGACGCGGTGTTCGCGATCGACCCCGACGTCGACGTCGTCGTCCACCCCGGGCGCCTCACTCTCGACAACGTCGACGCTGTGCTCGCCGGCTACGACCTCGTGGTTGACGGCACGGACAACTTCCCCACGCGGTACCTCATCAACGACGCCTGCGTCCGGCTCGGGATTCCTGAGGTCTGGGGTTCGGTCCTGCGCTTCGACGCCCAGGTCTCGGTGTTCTGGGGTCGGCCGCCGCAGGGCAGCGCGGTGGCGCCCGTGCAGCTCCGGGACCTGTTCCCCACGGCGCCCCCGGCCTGGAGCGGGCCCTCATGCGCGACCGGCGGTGTGCTGGGCGCCATGTGCGGGCAAGTCGGGTCCGTGATGGCGACCGAGGCGGTCAAGCTCATCACCGGAGTCGGGGATCCGCTGCTCGGACGCGTGCTCGTGCTCGATGCGCTCGCGGCCCGGTGGTCGGAGGTGGCACTGCATGGTGAACAGCCGCGCGATGCCGCCGCGGGTGGTTCGGGCGCCCGGAGCCTGCCTGCCGGCGCCGCCGCGTTGGTCCCGACGGTCGCCCCGGCGCTCCCGGCGCTCCCGGCGCTCACTGAGCTGGTACCCACGGTCACCCCGCGTGAGCTTGCGGACCGGCTCGCGGGCCCGGACGCGGACCG
>Ga0209745_1000302_pt1 | contig 29429 bp, 25 predicted proteins | sample BarGraNGADG00312_FD_184495 | JGI IMG/M metagenome (GOLD analysis project Ga0209745, IMG submission 184495) | Arctic peat soil microbial communities from Barrow, Alaska - Barrow Graham LP Ref core NGADG0004-312 (SPAdes) (version 2) | ecosystem: Environmental > Terrestrial > Soil > Wetlands > Peat...
GAACCTCTACGAGTCCGTCAACACCCCGCTGATCGGCTACCTCAACAACGCCATCAAGGCCAAGGAGCTGTTCAAGCGGGACAAGGACTACGTCAACCTCAAGGGCGAGATCCTCATCGTCGACGAGCACACGGGCCGGATGTTGCCCGGACGCCGTTACAACGAGGGCATGCACCAGGCGATCGAGGCCAAGGAAGGGGTCGAGATCCAGAACGAGAACCAGACGCTGGCCACGATCACCCTGCAGAACTACTTCCGCCTCTACTCAAAGCTCTCCGGTATGACGGGCACGGCCCAGACCGAGGCGGCCGAGCTCTACAGCACCTACAAGCTGGGCGTGGTGGGAATCCCCACGAACATGCCGATGATCCGCGCCGACGAGGCCGACCTCGTCTATCGCACCGAAGCGGCCAAGTTCGCCTCCGTGGTCGAGGACCTCGCCGAGCGACACAAGCGCGGCCAACCGGTACTGGTCGGCACGGTCAGCGTCGAGAAGAGCGAGCACCTCTCCGAGCTGCTGCGTCGGCGCGGCGTGCCGCACGAGGTCCTCAACGCCAAGCAGCACGCGCGTGAGGCGGCCATCGTCGCCCAGGCCGGCCGCAAGTCCGCGGTGACCGTCGCGACGAACATGGCCGGTCGCGGTACGGACATCATGCTCGGTGGCAACCCCGAGTTCACCGCCGTCGCGTCCCTGAAGGAGCAGGGCCTGGACCCGGTCGAGACCCCCGAGGAGTACGAAGCCGCCTGGTCGGGCGCCCTCGAGGCCGCCGAGAAGGCCGTGGCGGCCGAGCACGACGAGGTCACCGGGCTCGGTGGTCTCTACGTCCTGGGCACCGAGCGCCACGAGTCGCGCCGGATCGACAACCAGCTGCGTGGACGGTCCGGCCGTCAGGGCGACCCGGGTGAAAGCCGTTTCTACCTCTCGCTGCAGGACGACCTGATGCGGCTGTTCAATGCCGCGATGGTCGACCGGTTCATGACCACGGCCAAGATGGAGGACGACGTCCCCATCGAGTCCAAGATGGTCTCGCGCTCGATCCGGAGCGCGCAGACCCAGGTCGAGGCGCGCAACTTCGAGATCCGCAAGAACGTCCTGAAGTACGACGACGTGCTCAACCGTCAGCGCGAGGTCATCTACGCCGAGCGCCGGCGAGTGCTCCAGGGCGAGGACCTCAACGAGCAGATCCGGCACTTCATCAACGACGTCCTTGAGAGCTATGTGGGCTCGGCCACGGCCGGGGGCTTCGTCGACGACTGGGACCTCGAACAGCTCTGGACCGCGCTCAGGACCCTCTACCCGGTGTCCATCAGCATCGCGGAGATCGAGGAGGCGGCCGGTGGCCACGGCAACGTCACCGCCGAGCTGTTGCGGGTGGAGCTCACCTCTGATGTCCACCACGCCTACGACGCGCGTGAGCTTGCGTTGGGCGAAGAGGTGGCCCGCGAGGTGGAGCGCCGCGTCGTGCTGTCCGTGCTGGACCGCAAGTGGCGTGAGCACCTGTATGAGATGGACTACCTGCAGGAGGGCATCGGCCTGCGTGCCATGGCCCAACGCGACCCGCTCGTGGAGTACCAGCGAGAGGGCTTCCTGCTCTTCGAGGCGATGAACGACGCGATCAAGGAGGAGTCGATCGGCTACCTGTTCAACGTCGAGGTCGAGGTCAATCCCCAGGACACGGTCGACGCCACCGCAGTCAATGATGTCTCGGACACGGTCAAGGATGAGGTCAATCCCGCACCGCCCGACGGTTTCGAGGCGGCCAGGGTCATCCGGGCGAAGGGACTGGAGGCTCCGAAGGCTCGGGCACAGCTGCACTACTCGGCGCCCAGCGACGACGGCTCGGTGCAGGAGCGCGACGAGGTCAACGCACAGTCGGCACAGTCGACGGTCTCGCGCAAGGTCGCGGACCCTCGTGGTGGCAGCAAGAAGAGCAAGAGCAGGAACAAGCGACGCTGACGCGGTCAGCCGACCTGGAGCTCGCTGACCACCCAACGGCGGTCGACCCCGGTCAGCCGCATGGCCAGCGCCCGGACCCGGCCGTTGTCCACGACCACGGCGCACGCCTCGACCACTCCGTCGGCCGGTTCACAGATCCTGACCCGGCGCACGAGCGCACGACGGGCCACCACCTTGCGACGGCCTGAGGCGGCATTGCGGCGAGCCACCACCGAATAGACCTCGGGTGTGGTCCAGCGGATCACCTGCGGCGCGGGACGCGCCCCGGACATGACCTCGACCAGGGCCTGGGCCATGTGCGTCACCCAGGCCTGCGGCTCGGGCAGATCGCGAGCGAGAGCACGTTGCGGTCCGAAGTACTCCCGGTCCTCGGGGTCCTGAACCGGGTCGAAACCGCCCCTGAAGTCGATCGCCAGGGCGCCCTGGATGAAGGGGCTCCGGTCCTGGAACACGGCGGTGCGCGAGTCGAACACGGCGGTGCGCGAGTCGATGGTCGGTGGCGAGAGGTCCGGGATCGGCCGGATGCTGAGCTTCATCTGTCCACCTGTGGTGATGCCGGCGGGCTCAGCAGCTGACCGGGCGCAATGACGTTGGCGTCATCGCCGATCACGTCGCGGTTGGCGGCAAACCATCTGTGCCACTCGGCGTCGATGTCGGCGCTCGTGGCTGCTGGGCCGAGACGGTGGGCCGCGATGGACCACAAGGTGTCGCCGCGGCGCACGACGACGGCGTTCGCGGGGGATGCGTCCTTCTTCGGCGACCTCGGCCTCTCCGGCGACCACGACGGAGGTGGCGCTACGTCTACGGGCGTGATGGTGTCGCTGACCCAGCGGATTGAGGCGTCCGGTGCGCCATCGGCCAGGAAGCTGACGGCGTTCTGGGCCGAGGCGACCAGGGCCGGTCGAGGCGCTTCGAGACTGGTGCGGGCAACCGCGGTGCCCGGGACCAGCGCTGCCGTCAGCGTGGTCCCGAGGACGAACGCGACGACCTTGCGCGCGGCGGCGGGGGCCAGCCGAGCCGCCAGCAGGCTGCAGACCTGCCCGATGGCGCCCGGGAGCGCCGACAGTGCGCTCAGCGCAAGGCCCAGACCCAGCCATAGCGACAGGAGTGTCCCACCCAGAGCAACCACAAGGAGTATGCCGTCCGCCGGGCCCGCCGGGCCCGCGGCGGCGATCGCTGCCCCGGCGTCGCGGGCGGTGCTCAGAAAGACCGATCCCACCGCTGCGGCGGCCACGAGGCTCGCGCCGGCCAGGGCGACCGCGGCGACGGGGCGCGCACCCCTGGGGCTGAGACGAATCGGCATACCTGCTCCTAGGTCGTGTTGTTCATGTTCGATGCATAGTAATGCAGTTTGCCTCTGTTTGCCAACAGTTGCCTCGATCTGGATATCACAGCGGTGGACAGAAGGGCGCCGGGCACGGTGTGATCGACGGGTCTGATCGAAAACTGGCCGCGAGGAAGGGGAGGCAGCAATGCGCTGGGATCGGTTGTTCGATGACCTGCAGGCACAGCTGGACGCGGACGGGCAGCGCGAGCTCGATCTGGAGGTCTCGGATCGCACCCGGCGCGAGCGCGCCCAGGTAGGACTGCACGAGCGCTTCATCGCTCATCGAGGTCTGGGCGTCGAGCTGCGGCTGGCAGCAGGAGCGTTGGTGTCCGGCAGGGTCGCGGACGCCGGCTCTGACTGGCTGCTGATTGACGGCGACGGCGACCGGGGGAGCCTGGTTCCCTTCGGCGCGATCGTGGCGATCAACGGTCTGGGGGTCCGCGCGGCCGCCGGAGCGGGCGTGGCGATAGGCAAGAGGTTCGGCCTGGGCTATGCCTTGCGCGGGCTCAGCCGCGACCGATCCGTGGTTTCACTGACCGATATCGGTGGTTGGGTGACAACGGGCACGATCGACGCGGTGGGCGCGGACGCCATCGATCTCAGTGAGCATCCGGCCGACATGGCGCGGCGGGCCGAGAACATCGTGGGGCGGCGGGTGATCCCGTTCGCGGCGATCGTCGTCGTCCGTCACGGGTGAGGTCACCGAGGGTTCGCGGTGCTCAATCCCCGCTTTGTCCGAACGGGTGCGCGGCGACGAAGGTCTTGGTCTCGGAGTACATCCGTTGGATGTAGCTCTCCAGCTCGCTGGCCTCGACCCGCCACTGGCCACGTCCACCGACCTTGATCGCGTTGAGCTCGCCGGAGCGCACGAGTGCGTAGGCCTGGGCCGATGAGATGTCCAGCGTCTCAGAGACGTCGGAGAGCTGGATGAAGCGCTGTGCCATGCTGCCTGCCCTTACATTGCGAAGAGTTTCTGGCTCACTGTTTACCACAAAGTGCGACGCCATATGGCTGCTTCCTCAAGATCGGTGCTCACGTCACTTGCTTTGACATGGATGAGTTTACGCGTGCTGTGGATGAGATGAGCCATGAGTGGCTGCTATGGGCAATGATGGCTCCCGACAGGCTTCGCCGCCCGGGGTGTGTCCTCGTGCCCGGGGATTGGTGGCGCACCCACAAACCGAGGGATGGACATGGCCGAGCTGCCCAAGCCGACCGCTGCGCGTCTGCGCAAACCGTCCTGGCGCGACACCCGGCTGGTCGTCGGTGTGGTGCTCGTGCTGCTGTCGATGGCCATCGGGGCCAAGGTCATCGCCGCAGCCGATGACACCGTGCCGATGTATGCCGCGGCGGCCAGTCTGGTGCCCGGCCAACCCGTGACCCAGGGCGACGTCAAACGCGTCGATGTCCAGCTCGGCGCGGACCGCGGCAAGTACGTCGCCGCTGACCACGACATCGCGCCGGGCACCTTCGCGTTGCGTGATGTTCGTCCGGGCGAGCTGCTGCCGAGGTCGGCGCTGGGCAAGCGGGCTGACATCGATCTCAAACCCGTGTCCGTGCCGGTTGACGGCGGCGGCGCCGCGCAGCTGGCCGCGGGCTCGATCGTCGATGTCTGGGTCAACACCAAGGACGCGTCCTCGGCTGTGGCGAAGTACGGCAGTCCGGTCAAGACCCTTGAGGCCGCCCCGGTGGTCCGCACACCTGACGCTGCTGGGGGTGGGCTGGGTGCGGCCTCGGGCACGACCGCTGTGCAGATCATGGTCCCGGAGGCCAGCGTCCAGGCGCTCATCGCGGCCATCGACCAGGGCGCCAAGATCACCCTGGTCCCGGTGCCGGGGTCGCCCACCAGGGCCGGCCCGTGAGCCGGTCCGTCGTCACGGCGGTCAGCGACCGCTGGGAGAGCGCCCTGGTCACCACCCTGGAGCGAGGTACGAACGCCCGGATCGCCCGACGATGCCCCGACCTGGCTGATCTGCTGGCAGTCGCCGGATCGGGCCTGGCCGAGGTGGCTCTGGTCTCGGCGGACCTGCGTTCGCTGGATCGCACGGCGTTGGACCATCTGCGGGAGTGCTCGGTGACTGTGGTCGGGATCTATCCTCCCGGTGACGAGGCGGCGCAGCGGCATCTGCGTCAGCTGGGGATCTCCACGATCATCTCAGCGGACGCCAGCGCCGAGGTCATCCAGACGGCGCTGGATGCTCTGGACGACACCGGGTCAGCGGCTGAGGCGAGTAGGTTCCCGCAGGGACTGGAGCCAGACGCGGGCCGACCCGATGGCGTGTGGGACCCCTTGGACCGCACTGGCTCGCGGCCAGGCGCTCCTGATGAGGCTGACGACGATGCCGATGACTTGCTGGGTACCATCATCGCGGTGTGGGGCCCCGCGGGTGCTCCCGGACGTACCACGGTGGCCCTCAACGTTGCCAGCGAGCTGGCGCTGTTGGGCCAGCCCACGGTGCTGGTCGACGCCGACACCTACGGCGGCTGCATCGCTCAGTCGCTCTCCTTGCTCGACGAGGCACCCGGTCTTGCGGCCGCGACCCGGTCGGCAGACCAGGGCAGTCTCGACCTGGCCGCGCTGGCCCGTCTGGCGCCCGAGGTCTCGGCTGGGCTGCGGGTGCTCACCGGCATCCCCAAGGCCGAGCGCTGGCCGGAGCTTCGCGCCGCGGCCCTCGAACACGTGCTCACCCTCACCCGACGACTTGCTCGGTTCACCGTGATCGACTGCGGGTTCAGCCTCGAGGACGACGAGGAGCTGAGCTACGACACCCTTGCGCCTCGGCGTAATGCCGCCACGCTCACCTCTCTCGCCGTTGCCGACCAGGTCCTGGCCGTCGGTGCCGGCGACCCGATCGGGCTGCAACGACTCGTCCGTGGGCTCCAGGAGCTGGGCACCGTCGCCAGCCCGACGCCCACCGTCGTCATCAACAGGGTGCGGTCCTCCGCAGTGGGCCCGCGACCGGAGTCGCGCATCCGCGATGCGCTCACCCGCTTCGCCGGGATCGACGACCCCCGGTTCATCCCCGATGACCCCGCCAGCCTGGATGGCGCCCTGTTGGCCGGGCAGTCGCTGGCGGAGGCTGCACCCGACTCCGAGGTGCGCAAGACTCTGGTGGCGCTGGCCAGCGAGATCTGCGGCGTGCCAGCACCACACACCGGCCGTCGACGTAAGGGCGCATGATGCAAGGACTGATCGTCGACTGGGGCGGCGTCCTCACCATGCCGATCCACACCGCCATCGGCGGATGGCTCAAGGCCACTGGTGTCGACCGCGACCACTACGGCGCGGTCGTGGGCCGTTGGATCGAGCCCTCGACGGCCGACATGTCCCCGGTCCATCGGCTGGAGCGCGGGGAGATCGCCGTCGAGGAGTTCGAGCACCTGCTGTCCGCCGCCTTGGCAGCAGAAGGTTCCACGGTCGCGGCACAGGGTCTGGTCAGCACCATGTTCGCCGACCTGGCGATCTACGAGGACTCCATGACCTCGCTGGTCACGCGTGCACATGCGGCGGGGATCCGCACCGGGCTGTTGTCGAACTCATGGGGCAACGACTATGACCGCAGGGACTGGCACGAGATGTTCGACGCGGTCGTCATCTCCGGCGAGGTGGGCATGCGCAAGCCCGAACGCGAGATCTTCGAGCTCGCCCTTGATCGCATGGGCCTTCCGGCAGGCGAATGCGTCTTCATCGATGACATGGCACACAACGTTGCCGCAGCGGCGCGCGCTGGTCTGGTCGGCATCGTGCATCGATCGTTCGACGAGACGGCCAGCGAGCTCGAGGCTCTGTTCCCGGGTGCGAGCTGGATCCACCAGCGGCTGCGCTGAATTCTTGAGTCGAATAGGTCACAGATCATACCGTTTGGCCCAAAATGGTTGTATAGGTAGGTTTATTGAGTAACCTACGAGCCTTGAGGCAGATCAAACGATGGGATCACAGTGACTCACAATTTCAAGACCCTCAGGTCGTCCGTCGTCATGGTCGCCATGACCTCGATGGTCGCTCTGACCGGATGCACGTCAACCAGTACGCCTGGAACGTCCGGGCAGGCCAATGCGAACAACCAGGTCAGCCACCTCCAGCAGGTCATCAAACGAGGCACTCTGAACGTGGGCGTTCTGCCTGACTACCCGCCGTACAGCTCGCAGCAGGCCAACGGCGACCTCGTCGGGTACGAGCCCGACATCGCGAAGAAGTTGGCTGACTCGCTGGGCGTCAAGCTCAAGATGGTGAACACCGACGGCACGAGCCGGAAACCGGTGCTGGACTCCAACCGGGTGGACGTCGACATCGACGCCTTCACGGCCACCAACGAACGCGCCAAGGCCGTTGAGTTCACGATTCCTTACGTAGCGTCCGGTGCTCTTCCGCTCTTCCGGAAAGACAACCCGATCAAGAGCATTGCCGACTTGAAGGGCAAGAAGGTCTCCGTCGCGCGTGGAAGCACAAACGACACGCTCATGACGAAGCAGTTTCCCGGCACCACGGTGGTGCGCTTTGACACGATCGCCGACGCCATCCAGGCCGTGAAGTCCAAGAAGGTTGACGCCGTCATGGAAGGCTTCGCCACCGTCGGTAAGGCCGTCGCCGATGACTCATCCCTCGCGGTTCTGGACGTTGAGCCGATCAGTCCGGCTCTGATCTCCATGGGAGTGAAGCTGGGCGACCAGGCGTGGCTGAACTACCTCAACAACTTCATTCGCAACCTCAACAGCTCCGGCGAGAACGCGGCCATCTACGCGAAGTGGTTCAAAGCCGATCTGCCCACGGTCATCGCCTATCAGCAGTAGGCCCTTAATGTCGTGGTATCCAGGTGACCTGATACCCTACCTTCCACAAATCCTCCTGGGTCTGTGGGTGAGTATCTACATCAGCGTCCTGAGCTTTCTCGCGGGAAGCGCTCTGGGCTTGGTTGCCTACCGTGCGAAAGCAGGCCAGTCGGCAACACTGAGAAGAATCAGCTCCGCATACATCGAGGTCGTCCGGAACGTTCCGTTGCTGGTCGTTCTCTATCTGATCTACTTCGGCCTGGGCCAGTTTGGAATCAACCTGGATCCGCTGTGGTCCGCGCTGATCGCTCTCACGATAAACAATGGCGCTTACGTTGCGGAGATCCTGAGGGCTGGTTTTGACTCTGTTCCCCAGGGTCTCCGTGAGGCGGCGCAGGCTCTGGGGATGAACTCGCGCCAGACTTTTAGATATGTGGTCTTCACGCCGGGCATTCGCCGGGTGTTTCCAGCCCTGACCAACCAGTTCATCCTGCTGTTCCTCTTCTCGTCGGTGGCTTCCGTGATTGCGTTGCCTGAGCTCACCAATGCCTTGATGACGGTGAACTCCAACACCCTGCGCACCTTCGAAGTGTTCGCCCTTGGTGCGCTCCTCTACTACGCCGTCTCATCCGTTCTCGCCATTGGGTCGAGAGTCGGGGAGAAGAGGCTGTTCAGATGGTAGGTGGAATCCATGGGTGACTACCTGCAGTATCTGCCCCCGCTCGCCAGGGGCGCGGGGATGACGGTCATCCTGTGCCTCATCGTGGCCGTCGCGGGCAGCCTCCTTGGCTTCGGCATCGGACTGGCTCGAGCGTCAAGCATCGGCGTCCTTCGGTGGATCAGCGCGATCTACACCAATTTCCTGCGCGGGATCCCGCTCTTGATCATTCTGCTGTTCACCTACTTTGCCCTCCCACTGTTGATCCCGGGCGCCGTCTTCTCGCAGCTGGAGAGCGGAGCGATCGGCCTCACTCTCTTCGTGAGCGCGTACATCGCCGAGGTTGTGCGCGGAAGCATCGAGTCCGTCCCGCAGGGCCAGTACGAAGCCGCTGAGGCTCTCGGCCTCGGATTCTTCAACAAGTTTCGATATGTCATCGTGCCGCAGGCGATGAGGGTCATGGTGCCGCCGTGGGTCGGCATCCTGTTGGCGATGATCAAGGACTCATCGCTCGTGTCCGTGATCGGGTTCGTTGACCTGACGCAGGCGGGAAAGATCGTGGGCACCACGACCATGCAACCGCTCCTGATATTCGTCTTCGTCGGGGCGGTGTACTTCTTCATCTGTTACCCGCTTGGCCGCTTCGGCCGTTGGTACGAAACGCGACTCTCGATATCTCTTGCCCGCACCCCGGACGCGCTGCAAGTTCTCGTGCCGGCGATCTCGGACCTGATTGGCTCTGAGCCATCGTCCGATCTTGGAGGAAAGCAATGATCTCAGTGAGAGACCTGCACAAGTCGTTCGGCAAGGTCGAGGTGCTGAAGGGCATGAGCTGTGAGATCGCGGCCCAGGAGGTGGTTTGTCTTATCGGGCCATCTGGGTCCGGTAAGAGCACCTTCTTGCGATGCCTCAATTTGTTGGAGTCCATCACGGCCGGGAGCGTCATCATCAACGGTCATGATCTCCGGGATCCGAAGCTTGACAAGATCGTCGTGCGCAAAGACGTCGGAATGGTGTTCCAGCAGTTCAACTTGTTTCCACACATGAAGGTCCTGGACAACGTGATGCTGGCCCCGATGAAGGTGGGGAAGAGGGCGCGCGGAGCGACCGAGCTGAAGGCGCGCGAGCTGTTGGAGAAGGTGGGGCTGTCCGACAAGGCAGACGCCTATCCCAGCGCGCTTTCGGGTGGGCAGCAGCAGCGGGTCGCGATTGCCCGCGCCCTGGCGATGGACCCCACGGTGATGCTCTTCGACGAGCCGACGTCGGCGCTTGACCCGGAGACGGTTGGGGACGTTCTGGAGGTCATGAAGCGACTCGCGGAAGAGGGGATGACCATGGTTGTCGTGTCCCACGAAATGGGCTTTGCTCGCGAGGTTGCCGACCGCGTCATCTTCATGGACGAGGGAGTCATCGTCGAGGAGGGCAAGCCCACTGAGATGTTCGATGCCCCCAGACTCGAGCGAACACGGGCCTTCCTGCGGCGGGTGTCATAGTGCGAGGGGTCACCTGACGGCTCGTTCGCCCCAGCGATGATTGTCGAACGAGCAAGAAACTCCGAGAAAAGGGGCGACGTGAACAAAGCCAGCCGACTGAGAGTGGTGGCTTCCACTCCGATCAGCGAGGAGCTGATCGAGCTCATCCTGGCAGCGGAGCCCCGAGTCGACTTCATCCGGAACCAGAGTCTGCTGCCACCGATGCGGATGGCCGGTGACCACGGTGGTGACCCGGCATTTCGTCGTTCTGCGCAACAGCAACGCGCATTCGAGGAGCTGGTCGATTCCGCCGATGCGCTCTACGGGGTTCCCGACGAGCAACCGGCTGCCCTGCGCCGGACCGCCGACGCGAATGCGAAGCTGCGCTGGGTGCACACGATGCCTGCCGGCGGTGGCAGCCAGGTCAAGGCAGCGAAATTGAGCAGCGAGCAGCTGGAACGGATCGCCTTCAGCACCTCCGCGGGCGTTCACGCGGAGCCGCTGGCCGAGTATGCGATCTTCGGCCTGCTGGCCGGTGCTAAGGATGTGCCGCGTTTGCTCGAACAGCAGCGCAACAGGGCGTGGAGCGGCCGTTGGCCGATGGCCCTGATCAGTCAGCAGCGCATTCTTCTGGTCGGGCTCGGCAGTATTGGGCGAGCCACGGCCGCCAAGCTCAAGACTCTCGGAGCGACCGTTGTCGGCGTCAGCCGCCACGACGATCCTGTGGAGAACGTCGACGAGCTTGTCTCCCCGGCCGGGTTGGCCCAGGTCGTAGCCGGCGTGGACGGCATCGTGGTAAGCCTCCCTGGCACCGTCGCGACCCTGGGGCTGATCAGCGCAGAGGTCCTCGCAGCAGCGAAAGCCGGCACCACTCTCGTCAGCGTCGGGCGAGGCAGCGTGATCGATGAGGCGGCACTGCTCGACGCGCTCGACGACGGGCGGATCGGCTTTGCCGCGCTCGACGTGTTCGCGAGCGAGCCGCTGTCGGTCCAGAGCCGGCTATGGACGCATCCGCGTGTGCTGGTGAGCCCGCACACTGCCGCAATGAGTCCGGCTGAGGACCGTCTGATCGCTCAGCTCTTCGCCGACAATGCGACCAGGCTCCTCGATGGACTGCCGCTCACCAACCGGGTCAACACGGTCGAGTTCTACTGAGCGTCTGATTCTGATCGACCGGACCTGACTCTGACGACCGCTTGACTCTGACGGCTTTGGGGCGGCCGGCTCAGCCGCTGAAGAGCAGCAGCAGCCCACCGCAGGTGTAGCCCACCATCAGCGCCAGCAACGGCACCTGCCCGATGACCGCGACACGTCGCTCGAACAAGGTGACCGCACGCTCGTGGGCCAGGACCACCCCGAGGACGTGACCGGTCACGATGGCGACCACCTGGATCGTGGCGACCAGCGTCGGCTGTAGGAGGGTGGCGTTGGCGGTGAGCCCCCCTGTTCCGAGCCAGTTCGCCCCGATACCAAGGGGATCGGAGAGCCTGATCCACGCGTTCTGGCCCTCGAAGACCCACAGCGACCAGTAGTGCGCCACGACGTAGCCTGCGGCGATGGGAAGCAGGGAAGGTGCGAACTGCCCTGCGAGGCCGCGGACGGGCATACCGGCGAGGCGGGCGCTCACGGCGGCAGCAAGATGCAACGAGACGGCCACCACGAGACACATGCCAAGCAGTCCGGCGGTCATCAGCAGCTCGGAGGGCAGGGCGGAGGACTGCACGAAGTTGAACCATCGCGGTTCGGAGGAGAACCCGTCGTATGCCGTGCTGCCCAGCATCACCGACGCGGTCGCCAGCAGTCCGCGGTCCACCGCCACGGCGTTGGCGCCGTGCAGGGGGGACCGCAGGACCCAGACGCGGTCCGGTCGGCGGGCCAGTGGGCTGAGGCTTCCGTAGAGGCGTGACCAGACCTCGAAGGGGTCTGCCCGGCTGAACCAGCCGCGCCCGAAGACCAGTGCGCCCAGCAGGTCGATCAGGACGAACGCGCCGATCGCCACCCGCAGAACGAACAGGGCTGTCCGGTTCGGGGCGATCAGCTCGAGCCAGGTGAAGGCGAAGAGCCCGAGTGCCGCTGGCCAGTAGCCGGGGGACCAGGTCGTAATCGACATCTCGGGATCGAGCCGCGCGAGCCGGGTCAGACCGCCGTGCAACCAGCGAATCGGGTTCAGCCAGGCCCAGATTGGGCCAAGTATGAGCGACAGGATGGCCAGCCCGACCCACAGCCAGACGTACACGACATACGGCACGGGGTTGTTGGCGTCGTCCTTGCCGAAGACCAGGGCCATGATGTTCCACGCGGTGAGGAGCAGCGCCAGTGTCACCCAGACGCGTTTGAAGGCAGGGGAGCTCAGCGTCCGAGCCAGGAGTGAAGGGAGCGGAAGTCCGGAGTCCGCGCGCAGCCTGGGCTCCTGCCAGAGCGCACCGAGTGCCACGAACGACACCAGCAGAGCCGCCGCCGCACCGATGAGGACGGCGGTGAACGGCAGAGGCAGGTCCTCGCGTGAACCGACGCCATGGGCGGGCAGCGACACGATGGCGACGGCGAGCGCGGGGCTGACCACGGCTCAGCGAACCTCCTTTGCCACGACCCGCAGTCTAGGTCGCGTTGTCTGGCACGATGAGGAGGTGTCCGACCGGCTGACCTCCCTTGATGCGTCCTTCCTCTACATGGAGGAGTCAACGACGCCCATGCATGTCGGCGCGGTCATGGTCTTCCAGCCACCTGACGAGGGGTTCGACTACGACCGCCTGGTTTCGTTGATCTGTAGCAGGATTGCCTTGGTTCCGCGCTACCGGCAACGGGTTCTTGAGGTCCCTGGTCGCCTTGCCAACCCGGTGTGGGTGGACGACGAGCACTTCGACGTGACCTACCACGTTCGCCGTTCGGCAATGCCGCACCCTGGCGATGACGACCAGCTTCAGGAGTTCGTCGCGCGCATCCAGTCCCGGCCCCTGGACCGTCGGCGACCGCTGTGGGAGGTGTACCTGATCGAGGGGCTTGCCGAAGACCGCTTCGCCATTGTGACCAAGTCCCACCACGCCCTCGTGGACGGCATCAACGCCCTCGACATCGCTCACGTGATCGTTGACGGCGACCCCGACCGTGAGGAGCCGATCACCGACACCTGGCGTCCAGCCCGAGAGCCCAGCGAGGTCGAGCTCGTCGTGTCGGCCTTCCTGGACACTGTTCGTCGCCCCAACGAGATCGCCGACTACGTGCGTGGTGGCGTCGCGGACTTCAAAGCCATTGGTGGGAGGGTGTTCTCGGCGGTTGGCGATGTGGTCTCGACGGTCGCACGGACGGCGGCTCGCCCGGCGCCGATCAGCCCACTGAACGCGGAGATCGGCGAAGCACGGCGTTATGTCATGGTCGGCACCGATCTGGCGGACTTTCGCACAGTGCGCAGCCAGCTCGCGCGGGGCAACTACGCAGACCACGTGACGATCAATGACGTTGTCCTGGCGACGATCTCGGGAGCGCTGCGGACCTGGCTGCTCACTCGTGGCGAGCCGGTCCACAGTGCGACAACCGTCCGTGCAATGGTCCCCGTCAGCGTCTATGACAACGACCACGTCACCCGGCTCGGCAACCGCGTCACGGCGTGCTTCGTGGATCTGCCGGTGGGGGAGCCGGGCGCGTCGATGCGGCTACACCAGATCGCGTTCGCGATGCGTCAACAGATGGAGGGTGGGCAGGCCGTCGGCGCCGAATCCCTTGCAGGGCTGGCCGGATTCGCCTCACCAACGCTGCAAGCCCTGGGCGCTCGACTGGGCAGTGCGATGTCCCGACGTCTGTTCAACGTGGTCATCACCAACGTTCCAGGCCCGCAGCAACCCCTTTATGCCGATGATGCCCTCATGCTCGCCACGTACCCCGTGATGCCGCTGGCTCGCGGGCAGGCGGTGTCGATCGGCCTCACGTCCTACGACGGCGGTGTCTACTTCGGTTTGAACGGTGACCGTGGCGCCATGCCCGACCTGGACGTCCTCGGGCAGTGCCTGGTCGACTCCCTCGCCGAGCTGGTCGAGACCAGGGGCGCGAGCACACCCGCCAGGAGGCGGGCGAGCAGATGACAAAGGCAACCCGGCGGGGACTGGTGCTCGGGGGTGGTGGCGTTCTTGGCGCGGCGTGGATGGTCGGCGCCCTGCAGGCCCTCCAGGACGAGACCGGCGTCGATGCGCGCGACTTCGACGCCTTCGTCGGCACGTCCGCAGGGTCGATCCTGGTCGCCCTGCTGGGCGCCGGTGTCTGTGTCGGCGACCTGGTCAACCATCAGCGCGGCCTCATCCTCGAATCGGGCCCCTTGGCCGCATACCACTTCGACTACGAGAAGGCCAGCGGAGGCGAGAAGCCGATGCGCCCGCGTCCTGGGCTCGGCTCGCGAGAGCTGTTGATTCGCAACGCTCGTCAGCTACGGCAACTGCCGCCAACTGCAGTCCTGTCCGCATTCCTGCCCGTGGGTCGGGGCAACCCCATCGCGGTCGGAGCCTTGATCTCTCATGTGGTTCCGGAAGGCTGGGTCGCCCGGGATGGTGTGACCGTCGTGGCCCTCGACTACGACACCGGCGAGCGCGTGCCCTTCGGGAGGCCGGGCGCGCAGCAGGCCGCGCTGTCGGACGCAGTGATGGCTTCCTGTGCCATCCCGGGGTGGTACCAACCGGTGCGGATCGGAGAACACCGGTTCATCGACGGGGGTGCGTGGTCCTCGACCAACCTCGACCTGCTCGAGGGCGCAGGTCTGGACGAGGTCTTCGTCCTCGCCCCGCAGGTCAGCTTCGACGCAGACTCACCCACTCGGTGGGCGACTCGCCTGGAGCGGCAATGGCGCAACCGGGTGACCCGCAGGGTCATCCGGGAGGTGGCCACCGTTCATCGCCATGGCACGGAGGTCACGGTCCTCGGTCCGGGGCCGGCGGACCTCGAGGCCATCGGTGGCAACCTCATGGATGTCTCCCGTAGGCCATCGGTCATCGAGACCTCACTGCGCACCTCCGCCCTGGCTCTGCGTGACCCCGCTCCTCTCCCCGGCCACGACGACTACAAGGATGTCGGTTGACCTTGACCCGGATCTACATACCCCTCAACGCTTCTGGGCTGCGGAAGCTTGACACTGATCGCGCTCTTGGCGGAGCGCCGTTTCTCGCCCATGCCGTCACAGAGGCCGTGCGGGACTCCGCGCCGACCGCAGGTCAGGACGAGTGGGAGTACGCGGCGCTGAACGACGCCGCCCAGAGCTCGGTCTCGCTGCTCCCGTCCGGCGAGAGCCGTCGCATCGTGGCCGCGGCCGACGTGACCCCAGAGCTGGTCGGCCCGGCGACGGCAGCGGACGCCACCGTCGAGTCGGCGGTGTCGATCTCGGACTCTGTCGCTCTCAATCGGATTGCGTCCTTTCACGTGGACGCCGACGACGCCTCCGAGGACGACGACCTGTTGTGGTACGACGTGACGGAGCTTTCCGCCATACTCGCCATGCTTTGAGGCGTGGCACGATGGGCGGCGACCCCGATTGCCGGGGGCTCTCGACAGATGCCTGGAGATGTTCGCCGCAATGGATGCTGTGACCAAGGTTCCCGCCCCGCTCAACGAGCCGGTTCTGGACTACGCGCCGGGCAGTCCGGAGCGCGCAGAGCTGGAGGCGGCTCTGGCCGAGCTGGGCAGCACGCGCATGGAGCTGCCGCACACAATCGGCGGCAGACGGGTCACCGGCAAGGGCAAGAAGATCGACGTACGCCAGCCCCATGCTCACAAGCAGGTCCTCGGGACGATGCGCGAGGCGACGGTGGCCGACGCCGAGGCTGCGTCCGCGGCGGCGTCCGCGGCGGCACCCGCCTGGCGCGCCCTGTCCTTCGACGACCGCGCGGCCATCCTGCTCAAGGCGGCCGACCTTCTCGCCGGGCCATGGCGGGCAAGGATTGTCGCCGCAACGATGTTGGGGCAGTCCAAGACCTGCTACCAGGCCGAGATCGACGCCGCGTGCGAGCTCATCGACTTCTGGCGTTTCAACGTCCACTTCGCGCGACAGATCCTGGCCGACCAGCCTCCGGCGAACTCCAAGGGCATCTGGAACCGCGTCGACTACCGCCCGCTCGAAGGCTTCGTCTACGCGATCACGCCGTTCAACTTCACCGCCATCGCCGGTAACCTGCCGACCGCACCTGCGCTCATGGGCAACACCGTCGTCTGGAAGCCGTCGTCGAGCCAGCAGCTCGCAGCCCAGCTGACCATGGAGCTGCTCGAAGAGGCCGGAATGCCGCCTGGCGTCATCAACATGGTGACCGGTCACGGCGTCAACGTCTCCACGGTGGTGCTGAGCTCTCCGGATCTGGCCGGCATCCACTTCACCGGCTCGACCCCGCTCTTCCAGTACCTCTGGCAGCAGGTCGGCGCCAACCTGAAGAAGTACCGCACCTACCCCCGCCTCGTCGGCGAAACGGGTGGCAAGGACTTCATTCTGGCCCATCCTTCCGCCGATCCGGATGTGTTGCGAACGGCCATGATTCGCGGCGCGTTCGAGTATCAGGGTCAGAAGTGTTCAGCGGCCTCACGCGCCTATGTACCGCGCAGCTTGTGGAAGGTCATCAAGTCTGACCTCGCCCGGATCACCGATGGCCTCGGCCAGGGCGACGTCACCGACCTGTCCAACTTCATGGGCGCTGTCATCGACGAGCGCGCGTTCGCCAAGCACCGCGATGTGATCGACAAGGCCCACGCCACCAATGGCGTCAAGGTCATTGCCGGTGGCACATATGACGACTCGGTCGGCTACTTCATCCGCCCGACCATTCTGGAGATTGACGACCCGGCCGACGAGTCGTTCAGCACCGAGTACTTCGGCCCCATCCTGGCCGTCCATGTCTACGCGGACCGTCAGTACGACAAGGTGCTCGACCAGATGGAGTCGGTGGCGCCCTTCGCCCTGACCGGGTCGATCATCGCCACGGACCGCGCCGTCATCGCCGATGCCGAGGAGCGGCTGCGGTTTGCGGCCGGCAACTTCTACATCAACGACAAGCCCACGGGCGCCGTGGTCGGTCAACAGCCCTTTGGTGGCGGTCGCGCGTCGGGCACCAACGACAAGGCCGGTTCCCCGCTGAACCTCATGCGATGGACCAGCGCGCGCTCCATCAAGGAGACGTTCCTGGCGGCGAAGTCCCATGAGTACCCGCACATGGGCTGACCACAGCCGATTCAGCACCCCTTGCTCGGTTCAGGCCGCTGAGGAGCCCGATTCTGGGGCCAGAAACCGGCCTGAACCGAGCAAACTCACGCTCATTTGGCCGTTGCCAGCCAGGCCTGACCGGTCTCTCGCTCGACCCTGATCGCGGACTCGATGGTGGGTGCCGCCGCCTTCTCGATCTTGCCGCCGATCAGCGGGATCCTGGCCTTGAGGTCGCCGTTGACCGACTCGACGGAGCCCTGACCGTCCCGGGCCAAGGAGAGGGTTCCAACCAGGTCGATGGGCGCGCCGCCGATGTCGACCGTGAGCCTGCCCTGGCGGGCCCCATCCGCACCGGCCGGGCCCCAGTCCTGGGTCTCGGTGACGCCCAACGTGGCGCCGACAAGGCTCTTGACGAAGTCGGGGAAGCCTTCGGTCGGCAGCTTGCGGCTGCTGACGATGACGGTGCGGTCGCCGTGCGCGCTGATGGACACCGAGTGGCTCAGGGCTCCCGTGGCTACGCACTTGCGGGCCTGGAACTCCTGGTCGGCGAGCATGGCGAAGACCTCATCGGGGGTGGCCGCGTAGTCGAAGGTGGCGCTGATGTTCATGGCGACAACGTAGTGGGCGGGCCGGATCAGCGAGGAGGCAGACGGGTGGGCCGAGCCGAGTGCGCGGCCAAAGAGTGCCCCGAGAAGCTCTGCGCGAGCCGCGTCATCTCGCGTCCCAGCCGGCCCCGGGCGCGACCGACGAATGTGGTGGCCAGGTCGACCCTTGCCTGGACCTCGGGCACCTGGGCACGCCGCCGCTCGGCCTCGTGGGCACTGGCCGGGCCCCAGGGCTCGATGACCCTGGTCCCTTCCAGGAGCAGCCCGGCTCCCTGGACGCGCAGCTCGCCTCGCCGTCCGAGCTCGTGCCCCTCCGCGAGGTCTGTCGCGTAACACTGCAGGGCTGCTCCCGCCTCGTCCAGATCGTCGGCGGTGGCGTGCAGTGCCCGCACCGTTGCGGCGATGGCGGCCAGTTCGGCTTGGGCGTCCGGTCCCTTCCAGGCCGCGAGCTCGCCGAGCGAGTCGTCCAGCGATCGCGCGTGCTGGCGCAACCGCGAGGACTCGCGGCGCATGGCCCCGCCGACCCGGGAACAGGAGACGTGGTCGCCGTGAATGAGGGGCGCGGTCATCCGAAGGGTTCGCGCCTGCGGCCGGAGCGAGCGGAGGACCGGTCGGCCTCGACAGGCTGGGTTGTCGCCCGCCCTGCGATCGCCTGCAGCCTCTGCGCGGTATCGGTGAAGGAGCCGGAGAGCGCTCGAAGGGCGTCGGCGGCGTGGTCGATCACGGTGTCCACCGCGCGTTGGGTCGCAGCGTCGCCGGTGTCGGCGTAGTGAGCCAGCAGCTCGTGTGAGGCCTCGATCGCCGCACTGCTCGAGCGCGTCAGCCGTGCGGCGACGGCATCGAGCACTGTCGGGTCAACGCGGTCCTCGGCGGGCATCCTGACAGCCTATGGCCGCGGCGCCGAGCGCTCGCGAAGTTACGCACAACGCGGCGGTGGGCGGCGCGCCCCCGCCCGCCCATGCCATCTGCACAGCGATAGGCTCGCCTGCGGTGCACAACGGCGTGCATTCCGGCATACCTTGGTAAGGATTTCAGCCATGTCTGCGTCGCTTGAGCAGTCCCGCTCACAGGTCATCCACTCCGCTGCGGAGCTGGCCGACAGGGCAGGCGGCGAGTCACTTGAGCCGTTCTTGCGCCGTTACTACCGGCACGTCGCCACGGAGGACCTGCTGGCGCGCGGTGCCGAGGATCTCGTCGGAGCAGCCTTGTCCCACAGGGAGATTGCCGCGAACCGCCCGGTGGGCACGGCAAACGTGCGCGTTTTCACCCCGACTGCCGAGGAGCACGGCTGGTCCTGCGGCCAGACGGTCATCGAGATCGTCACCGACGACATGCCCTTCCTCGTTGACTCGGTGACGGCCGACCTCTCGCGCCAGGACCGTGCCTTCCACCTGGTCGTCCACCCGCAGCTCGTCGTTCGTCGCGATGCGGCCGGAAGGCTGCAGGAGATCCTCGACGTCGATGCGGTGACCGATGCCGAGTTCGGCGCCGGGGTCGAGTCGTGGATGCACGTCGAGATCGACCGCGAGGGCGCCGCAGCCGACCGGCAGGTGATCGCAGAAAGCTTGCGCCGTGTGCTCTCGGACGTGCGTGAGTCGGTCGAGGACTGGCCCAAGATGCGGTTCGAGTGCCAGCAGATCGCGGCTGGTCTCGAGGCCGAACCGCCGCAGGGGGTTGATCCCCAGGAGATCGCCCACGCCCGGCGCCTGTTGCTGTGGCTGGCCGACAGCCACTTCACCTTCCTGGGTTTCCGCGAGTACTCCCTCAAGCGCCGTGACGACGTGGACGTGCTGCGCGCGATCTCCGGCACCGGCCTTGGTCTCTTGCGCTACGACCAGTCCCACTCCGGCAGCTTGGGGCGGCTCAGCGCCGCGGCTCGTGCCAAGGCCCGCGAGCCGCATCTGCTGATCATCACCAAGGCCAACTCGCGAGCGACGGTGCACCGTTCGTCCTATCTGGACTACGTCGGCATCAAGGTGTTCGACGCCGAAGGAGCGGTCATTGGCGAGAAGCGCTTCCTGGGGTTGTTCACCTCCAGCGCCTACACAGAGTCGGTGCTGCGCGTTCCGATCATCGACACCAAGGTCCACAAGGTTCTGGCGACGAGCGGATACACCGCCGACAGCCACTCGGGCAAGGACCTGCTCGAGGTGCTCGAGACCTATCCACGCGACGAGCTGTTCCAGACCAGCGCGGACGAGCTCTACGACATCGCGACCGCGGTGCTGCATCTGCAGGAGCGTCGCAAGTGCCAGCTGTTCCTTCGCCACGACGAGTACGGCCGGTTCGTGTCGTGCCTGATCTACATCCCCCGTGACCGCTACACCACCGCTGTCCGGCTGAAGATGGAGGCGATCTTGCGCCGCGCCTTCCATGGCGCCAGCGTGGACTACACGACGCTGGTGTCGGAGTCGGTGCTGGCCCGCCTGCACTTCGTGGTGCGGGTGGCTCCGGGTCAGGTGATCCCGGCTGTCGACGAGCAGGATCTGCAGCAGCGTCTGATCGATGCCACCCGGACGTGGGACGAGGACCTCAGCGAGGTCGCCCGCAGCGAACATGGCGAGGAGGCGGGGGCTCGCCTCGTCGGGCTCTACGGCAAGGCGTTCCCGGAGTCCTACAAGGAGGACTTCAGCGCTCGGGTCGGCATCTTCGACCTTCGCTATATCGAGGCCCTCGACAGCGACGACGCCATCGCCCTGAACCTTTATCAGGAGCCCGGCCGCCCCGCGGCGGAACGCCGCTTCAAGCTGTATCGACGCGGCTCCCTCTCGCTGACCGCAGTCCTGCCGCTGTTCACCCACTTCGGCCTCGAGGTCGTGGACGAGCGTCCCTACCAGATCAACCGCTCCGACGGGGTCGCGGTGCACGTCTACGACTTCGGCCTCAAGGGGGCGGGCGCCCAAGCCTGGGTCGGGAGCGGCAGCGAGGGGCTTCGGGACCTGTTCCAGGATGCGTTCTCCGCGGTCTGGGATGGCCGCGCCGAGAGCGATGGTTTCAACGCCCTGGTCCTTGGCGGCGAGCTGACCTGGCGTCAGGTGGTGATCCTTCGGGCCGTCGCCAAGTACCTGCGTCAGACCGGGTCAACTTTCAGCCAGGAGTATGTCGTGGGGGCGCTGGTCTCGAACGTCTCCCTTGCGGCACAGCTGGTTTCGCTGTTCGAGACGCGGTTCGACCCTGCCTACCGGGCAGCCAGATCAGGCCCGTCCGGCACGGACAAGGGCCGACGCAAAGCCGCCGAAGCGCAGATCGACAGCGCGATCAACGAGGCCCTGGAGAACGTCGCCAGCCTTGACCACGACCGGATCATCCGAGCCTTTCTGGGCCTCATCCAGGCCATGCAGCGCACGAACTACTACCAGCGCATCGGGACAGCAGGGGAAGACCCCGCCGCCGCCTTTGCCGGCGAGGCGGCATACAAGTCTTATGTCTCGTTCAAGCTCGACCCGAAGAAGGTGCCCGCCCTGCCGGCGCCGCGACCGATGTTCGAGATCTGGGTCTACAGCCCCCGCTTCGAGGGTGTGCATCTGCGCTTCGGCAAGGTGGCCCGCGGGGGCATTCGCTGGAGCGACCGGCGCGAGGACTTCCGCACCGAGGTCCTCGGCCTGGTCAAGGCTCAGATGGTCAAGAACGCGGTCATCGTGCCGACCGGTTCCAAGGGCGGGTTCTTCGCCAAGGCGCTGCCCGACCCGGCGCTCGACCGCGACGCCTGGCTCGCCGAGGGCATCGCGTCCTACAAGCTGTTCATCTCCGGCCTGCTCGACATCACCGACAACCTCATCGGGACCGAGGTCATCGCGCCGCCTGCGGTCGTGCGTCACGACGGAGACGACCCCTACCTGGTCGTCGCTGCGGACAAGGGAACAGCAACCTTCTCCGACATCGCCAACGGGGTCGCCCAGTCCTACGGGTACTGGCTCGACGACGCGTTCGCTTCGGGTGGTTCGGTCGGCTACGACCACAAGGTCATGGGCATCACGGCCCGCGGAGCGTGGGAGTCGGTCAAGCGGCACTTCCGCGAGACCGGAGTGGACATCCAGACCACGGACTTCACTGCGGTCGGCGTCGGCGACATGAGTGGTGACGTCTTCGGCAACGGCATGCTGCTCTCCGAACACATCGCACTCGTCGCCGCGTTCGACCACCGCCACATCTTCCTGGACCCCAACCCGGTGCCGGCCACGTCGTTCCCGGAGCGCAAGCGGCTCTTCGCGCTGCCGCGGTCCTCGTGGTCGGACTACGACAGGCGCCTCATCAGCAAGGGTGGGGCCGTCATCGCGAGGACGGCCAAGTCCGTGCCGATCAGTGAGCAGGTCGCCGCTGTGCTGGGCCTGCCCAAGGGCACCACGTCGATGACCCCCGCCCAGCTCATGAAGGCCATCCTGCTGGCGCCGGTCGACCTGCTCTGGAACGGCGGTATCGGCACCTACGTCAAGGCGTCCTCCGAGGTCAACGCCGAGGTCGGGGACCGCGCCAACGACGCCATCCGAGTCGATGGAAGAGCCTTGCGCGCGAAGGTGGTCGGCGAGGGCGGCAACCTCGGCTGTACCCAGCTCGGACGCATCGAGGCCGCCCTCACCGGCGTGCACATCAACACCGATGCCATCGACAACTCCGCGGGCGTGGACACCTCCGACCACGAGGTCAACATCAAGATCCTGCTGACGGCCATGACGCGTGAGGGCGACATGACGCTCGAGGCGCGCAACACGCTGTTGGCCTCGATGACCGATGACATCGCCCGCCAGGTCCTGCGTGACAACTACGAGCAGAACGTACTGCTCGGGAACGCCCGCGCGCAGGAGGAGATGATGCTGCCGGTCCACCGGCGCCTCATCCACGCTCTCGAGGAGCGCGGTGACCTCGACCGTGCCCTGGAGTTCCTGCCCAGCGACAACGAGATCGACCGGCGACACGACGCGGGTCTGGGCCTGACGAGTCCGGAAGTCTCGGTTCTCGCGGCCTACACCAAGCTCGCGCTCAAGAAGGATCTCCTGCCCAGTGGGCTGCCCGACGAGCCCTGGTTCCAGATGACCCTGACCAAGTACTTCCCCAACCCCATCAGGGAGAAGTACCAGACCAAGCTGGCCAGCCACCCACTGCGCCGCGAGATCATCACCAACGCGGTGGTCAACTCGATGGTCAACCGAGGTGGCATCACCTTCGCCTTTCGGGCTACCGAGGAGACAGGAGCCACGCCGGCCCAGGTCACCCGCGCTTTCGTCGTCTGCCGCGAGGTGTTCAACATGATCGGCTACGTCGCGAGCGTCGAGGAGCTCGACAACGTCGTGTCGACCGAGACCCAGACGCTGCTGTACCTCGAGTTCCGCCGGCTGACCGACCGCGCGGTGCGCTGGTTCCTGCAGAACCGCCCGTCCACCCTCGACGTCGCCGCCGAGGTCGAGCGGTTCAGCAAGGTGGTCGCCGAGCTCGGGCCGCAGATGCCCACGTTGTTGAAGGGCGCCGAGCGCACGCGTCTTGAACGTCGGGCCAAGGAGCTCGAACGCCTTGGTGCGCCAGCGGACATGGCCCTCCGGACGGCGAGCCTGCTGGACCAGTTCTCGCTGCTGGACGTCGTGGAGATCAGCGTCGACACCGGCCGTGATGCCGCCGAGGTCGCGCCGGTCTACTACGCCACGTCCGAGCAGTTCGGCATCGACTCGATCCTCACGAGGGTGACCAGGCTGCCGCGCGACGACCGTTGGGATGCCCTGGCTCGCGGCGCCCTGCGCGACGACCTGTATGCCGTTCTGGAGTCCCTCACCAAGTCGGTCCTGGACAGCAGCAAGCCCGGCTCGGCTCCCAATGACCGCATCATCGCCTGGTCCAGGGCCAATGCCGAGTCCCTCGCCCGGTCCAAGACCGCGCTCTCCGGGATCGAGCGGCTCGAGAGCCCCGGCATCGCGGCACTCTCGGTGGCGCTACGCACCTTGCGTGGCGTCATCCGCAGCGGGTCCGCGACCATCTGATCGATCGGGGTGGGGTGGGCGGGGGGCACTAGGCTCGGCGCTGTGGCGACCCTGAACGACATGCTGCGCGAGCAGACCGACCTGGGTGCCGCCGATGTCGAGTGGCTGCACCTGCTCCTGGGCGACTGGCAGCTGCTTTCAGACCTGTCCTTCGGGGACCTGGTCCTGTGGGTTCCGGCGACCGCGGGTGGGTGGTATGCCGCCGCCCACGTCCGACCGACCACGGGCCCCATGGTCTTCTTCGACGACGTCGTGGGCCGGCGCCTGGATCGAGGACGTCGTCCGATGCTGGACCAGGCATTCAGCGACCTGAGGATCGTGCGAGAGCGCGACCCCGAGTGGCGTGACGACATGCCCATCCGCGAGGAAGCCATCCCCGTCGTGAGCCGGGGACACGCGCTGGCCGTGCTCACCCGGCATACGAACCTGGCAACGATGCGCACCCCCAGCCGCCTCGACCTGATCTATCTGGCCACCGCGGACGCGCTCGCGCGGATGATTGCAGCGGGGGAGTTCCCCACCCCTGGTGCCCCCACGGGCCAACGGCGCGGCGCGCCCCGGGTCGGTGACGGGGTGATCCGCCTGGACGCCGACGGGACGGTCAACTACGCGAGCCCGAACGCCATCTCGGCCATCCACCGCCTGGGTCATGTGGGTGACGTCGTCGGCGCCTCGCTGGCCCAGATCACGACGGAGGTCCTCCGTGACGAGGCACCCGTGGACGAGAGCCTGGCGCTGGTCGTGACCGGGCGGGCGCCCTGGCGCGCCGAGGTGGAGTCGCGGGGCGCGAGCGTGTCGCTGCGCTCCATCCCGCTGACCGAGGGGGGCCAGCGCACCGGTGCGATCCTGCTCCTGCGCGACATCAGCGAGCTGCGCCGGCGAGAGCGCGAGCTGCTCACCAAGGACGCGACCATCCGCGAGATCCACCATCGCGTCAAGAACAACCTGCAGACCGTGGCGGCGCTGCTGCGGATGCAGTCGCGCCGGCTTCCGGACAACGAGGCGCGCGCCGCTCTTGACGAGGCGGTACGCCGGGTGGGCACCATCGCGCTCGTGCACGAGACCCTGAGCAAGGGCTTCGACGAGACCGTGGACTTCGACGAGATCGCGGAACGCGGGCTGGCCGCCGTGGTCGAGGTCGCCACCCGTGATGTGCCGGTGCGAGCCGAGCGCAGCGGGTCGTTCGGTCGACTGCGCGCCGAGGATGCCACGGCGCTGGCCATGGTAGTCACCGAGCTGGTGCACAACGCGATCAAGCATGGGCTGGCCCGGGCCGGGGGAGTCGTCAGTGTGCGGGCGGAGCGCAGCCGCGACGAGCACGACGAGCTCCTGACCGTGACGGTCACCGATGACGGGTCAGGTCTGCCGGACGGGTTCGATCCGGCCGCCTCCGGTCTTGGCACCCAGATCGTCACGTCCCTGGTTGCCGACCTGCGCGGGCGGATCACCTGGGAGAACGCGAAGCCGTGCGGCACCACGGTGCGCTTCGTCGCGCGGCTTCGGCCGATCAAGTCCACCAAAGATACGGTTTAGCTCAGCTGGCGCGTCGGGCCCGGGCATTGCGGCGCTTGAGGGCCCGCCGTTCGTCCTCAGACAGACCGCCCCAGACACCGGCGTCCTGACCGGACTCGATGGCCCATTTCAGGCAGGTCTCAGTGACCTCGCAGCGACGGCATACGGCCTTGGCCTCTTCGATCTGGAGAAGGGCGGGACCGGTGTTCCCAATCGGGAAGAACAGCTCCGGGTCTTCGTCCAGGCAGGCAGCGCGGTTGCGCCAGTCCATCGGGATCGTGCTCCTTGAATCGTGGCCTACGGAATCAGTGTGATGTGAGTCAGCTCAGGCGGGTTTTTGGTCAGAGTCAGTGCGGTGGTGCTGGGGCCGACGTGAGCGTGTGAGAATCGTTCTCACGCGCCGATGTCAGCACGAGTTCGAAGCCGTGGAGCGGGATGAGCGCACACTTGGCCAACGTCGTTGTCGGCTGGGGCGTTCCAAGCCTCACAGATCCGATCATGTCCGGACAAGTGGTTACGACGCTTTTCTGGCGCATACCTTGAGAAGTTTGTCACAAGGGTCCAAAAACGCGAGATTTCGGGTGCTTGGCGGCTTGGGACGCCAGATAGCCTGTGCTGCTGTGAGCAGCCGGTGAGCACCCACGAGGCGATTCCTCCTGCGAAAGTCCCCCCAGGGCACGCCGGTATGCCGGGGCTGGCCGCCGCGACGATCATCGGGCTGCACGCTCTCGGCTGTGCAGTCTTCGCGGTGGTCTTCCCTCTCGCGGCGGCTCGGGACGCCGGCTTGAGCACTACCAGCCATGTGATGTTCAGTGTCTTCGTGCTGCTGTTCGCGGCCGGTCTGGCGCTGGTGGCTCGAGGCCTCTGGCAGGGCCTGAGCTGGCCGCGCACGGCCACCGTGGTCTGGCTCGTGGTGCTCCTGCCCGTGGGGTGGGGCATGGTCCGGGCCGGCTGGGCTCTGGCGGGCGCGTTGATTCTGGGCAGCGTCGTCGTCGGCATCATGGCCGTGGCGGCGGAGAGCAGGAGCGCCGCGACCTAGGACCGGCCGGCAACGCCTTCACGCGACCAACATCCTTGCTTACCCAAAGGAGGCGCCGAGCAACGGCGGGAGTCACTGTTCGCCGAGGAAGGTGCCGGGGGTCACGCTGCTCCTCGATCGCGGGCCGGGGTCGGCTTCCCGGCCGTTCCAGCTCCCGTGCCAGTCGCCTGACTTTTCGCGGCCCCGTTCGGCACGAGGCTGAAGGCGCCCTCCTCCTCCTGTGCGTTGTGCAGCCGGAGCACGGCGTACAGCCCGTAGAGCAGCCGCCGGAGCTCGACGACGTCCTCGGGCTGGGCGGTCTCGGTGTCTAGTCCCACAAGAAGCCGCCGCAGCCGTGAGACCTGGTGCTCGATCTCTGCGTGTGTGCGGCTCATCGCCGCCGTCGCGTCGGTCCCTCCGAGCGCCCGGCCCACGAGGGGAACGAGCAGCTCCTCGTCGTCCCGCTCGTGCGGAAGCAGCTCGCCCTCAAGCCGGTCCAGGAGCGTCTGCACCGGAGCCAGGTTGCAATCGCGCTTCGACAATGCGTCGGCAACCGATCGGATCTGCTCGATCAGCGGCAGCACGGCGTCGTGCTCGGCCCGGAGCCGCAGCGCGGTGGCGATGTCCGCGGGGGGCATCGCGATCGTATGCACCTTGCCGGGCACCACGGCACGCAAGGCGATGCCGATCGCCAGCACGTCGATGACCTCCTGCGCGACCGCGCCAGCGGCCGGTGGGAGGAAGCCCAACGCGGCGACGACCATCGCGACGAGCGAAAGACCCATGCCGACCAGGACGGACTGCAGCGCGATCGACTTCGAGCGGCGCGCAATGAGGATCGCGTCGGCCAGGGCATCGACCCGGTCGACAGTGAGCACGACGTCGGCCGCCTCGGATGACGCGGTCGCCCCGCGTGCGGCAAGCGCCACGCCGACCCCGGCCGCTGCGAGCGCGGGGGCGTCGTTGACGCCGTCGCCTACCATGATCGTCGCGCCGTGGGCGGACTCGCTCTCGATCGCTGCGAGCTTGTCCGCCGGATCGCAGTCGGCCAGCACGGCGTCCACGCCCACAATGCGCCCGACCATGTCCGCGATGTCTGCGCGGTCGCCCGTGACCAGGACGACGCGGGTGATCCCCGCCTCTCGCAGCGCGCGAACCATCCTGGGGGAATCGGGACGGATCGCGTCCTCAAGGAGGAAAGCGCCGGCGGGCTCGTCGTCGACCGCGACGAAGACGGTCAGGGAGCCGTCCAGATCGGCACGACGACGCACCTGGCGCACCCACGCGGGGGCGGTGTCGCCGACGATCCAGGACGCCTTGCCCACCTTCACCCGGTGGGTGCCGACGGTTCCCTCGAGGCCGTAGCCGTGAACCTCCTGGACATCTTCAGGCAACTGCAGGGCAAGCCCGCGCCGGGTGCCACCGGTGACGATGGCGCTGGCGAGGACGTGCGCCGAGACCTGGTCGAGCGAGGCGGCCAGGCGCAGCACCTCGTCGGCGTCCATCTGGTCGTTCGCGGTGACGACGTCGGCCAGAACCGGGTGCCCCTGGGTCAGGGTGCCGGTCTTGTCGAAGAGGATCACGTGCCCGCCGGCAAGTCGCTCCAGGGCGCTGCCGCCCTTGATAACGACACCGATGTGCGCGGCGCGGGACAGGCCGGACATGATCGCGATCGGGGCCGCGAGCAAGAGCGGGCATGGCGTCGCGACGACGAGCACGGCGACGGCGCGGACTGCGTCACCGCTCAGCGCCCAGGACGCGCCCGCGAGGATGAGCGTCAGGGGCACGAAGAGGATGGCGAACCGGTCGGCGGCGCGCACGAACGGCGCTGACGAGGCCTGGGCCTGCTCGACGAGGCGCACCACCCCCGCGTAGGTGGACTCAGCGGCCAGCGCCGTCGCAACGAGGTCTATCGGCTGTCCCGCGTTGACCACGCCGCTTCGGACGTATCCGCCGGCGACCCGCTCGACCGGCATCGGCTCGCCCGTCAGCGCCGACTCATCCAGCACGGCTGCGCAGCGAAGCCGTCCGTCGACCGGGACGATCTCCCCGGTGCCCACGATCAGGAGGTCACCGACCACGACCTCGTCCACCCGGACCTCGATCACCCCACCCTCGACGCGCCGCCGGGCCGTGCGCGGGGCCCGTTCGACCAACAGGCTCAGCTCGCGCCGCGCCCGCGCGGCCGCCCGGGCCTCCAGGAGCTGCCCGCTGGCGAGCATCACCGTGATCATGGCGCCGGCGAAAGGTTCGTCGACCGCCAGCGCGCCGGCCAGGGCCAGCACAGCGATGACGTCGACGCTCGGCTGGTGGCGCCGGATCGTGGCGACGGTCCAGATCACGGAGAAGACGAGGCCCAGCACCGTCCCGGCGATCCACAGGACGCCGGCGGGGGTCTCGGCAGAAAGAAGCCACGCCGCGCCGCCCCCGAGTAGCAGCGCAGTGGAGGAGACGAAGAGCAGCATTTCCTTGCTTTCACGCAACCTGGTCACGCTCGCATTGTGCTGCACCCGGCGTCTGCCCGCATCTTGGCCTGGCCAGGCGAAAACCCCGCCTCATCTCGGCGGTGGGCAGGCAGGGATAACGTGAGTTCGCCAACCCGCACGCCCCGGAGGATCCGTTGACCGCAGAAGGTATCTCGGCTCGGCTGAGCCGCACCCCGAGAGCACGAGCATGAGGGTCGCAGGCCTGGTTCTTGCCGCCGGTGGCGGGTCCCGCTTCGGGCGGCCCAAGGCCGAGGTCGTGGTCGGCGGCCACCGGCTGGTGGATCTGGCGATCGAGTCGTGCGTCCGGGCGGGGCTGAGCCCGGTGGTCGTTGTCCTGGGCGCCGCGTGGCTGACACCTATGCCACTCGCGGACAGTGTGGACGGCGATACGGCCGAGATCTGGCTGGTGGACAACACCGACTGGGCCACCGGCATGGCGTCGTCCTTGCAGTCCGGCCTGGCGGCTCTTGAGGACGATCTCGGCATCGACGCCGTG
>Ga0209745_1000303_pt1 | contig 29405 bp, 25 predicted proteins | sample BarGraNGADG00312_FD_184495 | JGI IMG/M metagenome (GOLD analysis project Ga0209745, IMG submission 184495) | Arctic peat soil microbial communities from Barrow, Alaska - Barrow Graham LP Ref core NGADG0004-312 (SPAdes) (version 2) | ecosystem: Environmental > Terrestrial > Soil > Wetlands > Peat...
GCAGCGCGTGCAGATGTAGTTGGTCGATGGCGTGCCCCCTCGACTGAATGGCCTCAGGGCTGAAGGCCGAGAGAACGAGGGATAACGCCGCGGGTCGGTTCGGCACGATCGGGCGCGAACCCGGCGAGGTAGCCGGGCCGCGCCTTGATCGTGACCCGCTTCTGGCCCTTGAGCCGGACGGTCAACTCGTGCCACCCTTCCCGGGCCACACCGCGGGGCGAGTAGCTCACAAGGTATCGCTGGCGGAATTCGCTCAGGATGGATACGAACGTCTGCTCGAGGTCTTTCGTGGACTCCAGCTCCAGCAACCGTCCACCTGTCTGTCTCGTCACGTCCTGGAGGAACGCCTTGCGTCCACGGCCGCCCACCGCGGCCGCGTAGACCACGGCGTCCGACCGTCTCGCCGTGTCGAGGACGTCCTCACGCGTGAGGTAGCTGGAGGTATCGACGCCGTCCGTGAAGAGAATCAGGAGACTGCGGCCGGCATCCGAGTCGCCGAGGACCAGGCCCGAGTAGGCCGCGTCGTGCAGGGCCGTGGCGCCCCTGGCCTCGATCCGGTCGATGGCCGCGCGCGTCCGGACGGCGTCGCCCGTCAGGGGCGCCGCGAGCGTCACGGCCTGGCTGAACGTGATGAGCGCCGACTGGTCACCGTGCTGCATGCCGGCCAGCAGCCCCCGGCTGGCGGCGCGCAGGTGACCGAGCCGTTCGCCTGCCACACTCTCGCTCACGTCCAGCACGAGGATCACGTTGAGGGGGATCTGCTCGAAGCTGGCGAGATCGACCTGTTGCGCGACGCCGTTGTCGAACACCTCGAAGTCCTGCCGCCCGAGCCCACGGACCGGTTGCCCTCCCTCGGTCACGAGCACGTCCACTCGGACCGCCTCGACCTTCACCGAGAACGTGGGCGCCTGCGCCAGCGCGCCGACGGATGCCACGAGGACGATCAGCATCAGGAGCCACGCGGGACCCGACCGCATCATGGCTGCCTCCCGAACGGCTTCCGTAACTGACGGAGCAGGTTGGGCGCCATACGCCCCTGCCCGGCGTTGTAGTCGCCCCACGGGTCGTAGCGGTCGTCGACGCCTCCAGCTGGGAGTTCCGCCGCTCGCCGCATTGCCTCGATGGCGCCGGAACGATCGCCGGAACGACGAGCGAGGCGGCTGAGCGCGAGCCAGCCCGATTGCGCGGTCGGGGCGATCCCGAGGGCGCGACCATAGGCCTCGCGCGCCAGGTCCCGATGACCGGCCGATGCCTCCTCGTCACCGAGGAAGAGCCATGCAAAGTAGCTGACGAACGCGTCGTCATCCGGAGGGCGCACCGCGCGCAACTCCGCCAACGCCTCGTCATGGCGATTCAGACCGCCGAGCACGCGACCGAGGCGAACGCGCGCTTCGGCTTGGCCGGGCTCGAGCCGGAGGGCCTGTCGAAAGAACCGCTCGGCCTTCCGCAAGTGAGACGATGCCGATTCGATGTCCGGGGACAACCGGCTGTCCGTGAAATAGTCGCGGTCCTGGACGGTCGGCGAGGCGAGCATCTCGTGGATGGATCCCGCGGACATCAGCAGGAACAGGTCGTCGGGGAAGAGGCTCACCGCCTGCTCGGCGAAGAGGGGCGCAGACGCGACTTCGCGGTGCAACTGGAGGAAGCCGGCCACGCTCCTGTACCAGTCCAGTATGAGGCGGTTGCCCTGCGAGGTTCTTGCGAGTGAACCGACGAGCGCCATGGCAAACCCGCAGTGCAGCGACGTGCGCGAGAGTTCGTGGCCAACGTCGTGCGTCGAGGCCGCCTCTGCCGCCAGCACCCCGATGTCGGTGTGCAGGATAACCCCTCGCTCGACGAGCCTGGTGAGACCGTCGGCCCAGGCCTCTTCCGGGGTCAGCCCGAGCAGCGCAATCGCCTCGCCAGGCGTCCCATACCAGTCCCGAACGCTCACTTTCTCGTGCGCCATTTTCGGCGTGGCCAGCGACACCACGTCGGACTTGCGCACCGTGTTTGCCACGGCTGCCCGGAGGTCGTCGAGGTCGACCAGCATCTCCGCGAGATCGCCCGGCGTCCATCCCGCGACGCGCTGGACCGCATCGTCCCATCGGCCCGGCTCGTGCCGCCACGCCGCGCTCACCCACGTTGCCAGGCGCTCAGACACGAAATGCTGGGTGCGATACCGGCTCGGCTGAACCGGACGGAAACTGAATGGTGTTTGTTGGTCGGCCGAGGCGAGAACCGAACCGGCCAGGAGGAGAACAGCGGCCGCGTGGCGGAACAACCTGGCGTCCATGGCGTCGCCAGTATAGCGGGAAAGGTCTCCGTGGGGTCGTGCCTCGGCCTGCTGAACGAACCCTCGTTCATCCGCTTTATCGGCGACCGGGGTGTGCACATGCTGGACGACGCGCGGACATACATCCGCAACGGCCCGATGGCGAGCTACGACCGAAATGACGCAGGAGGGTCAACCGTGCGACGCCTGGGTGCCATTCTCGCCGCGGTGATCGCGCTTGCGGCCGTCGGGCGGGCGACCGGTCCTGCCTGGTCACGCGTCGAGTCGTCGCACTTCGTCGTGTCGGGCGACGCCTCGCCGGGGGACGTCCGCCACGTGGCCTTCCTGCTCGAGATGTTCCGCGAGGTAATCGCCCGCGTGCTCCCCGGCGCCCGCGAGGTTGAGAGCGCAGTTGGCGACGGCCGGCCGGTCGTGAGCCGGGATCGGGCCATCGAGCGGACAGGGAGTTGTCCATCGCCGCCGGGATTCCGCGCGCCGCGGGTCGGCGAGCAACGCGTCCAGGCCCCCAACACCATCATGGCCGCAGCGCCGATGGACGCTACGGTCTGACCTTCATGCCCGCCTTGCGGGCGAGCGCTGCCTGTCTGGTGTCGAAGGTGAAGAACGCCTTCGAACCAAGAGCGGACGCGGCCGCAACGTGCAGGATGTCGGTCGCGCGCGTACCGAGCGTCTCCGTGTGTCCGGCGCTGAGGGCTTCGCCTTCCTGGAAGACCTCAGCCCAGGCCACGGGGGTTTCCACCAGTGCGCCCATCTTGATGTCCGCTTCCATGGCCGCGAGCACTGCCCGGCACTCGCTCGGTGTGATCTCCTTGCGGAAGACCGCGAGCCGGAAGGCGTTTCTAGCTTCGTGCCGATGCAAGGGAGTGAAGGCGAGAGGCGCCTCGAGCGCGCTGCCAGCCTGCTGGGCCCGCGCGCTGTTCGCGTCCTGGCCATACAGGGACACGAGGAAGCTGGTATCCGCATAGCCTACCATCGGCTCTCCTCCCGCTCCCGGAGCACGGCGTTCGACGTCCGAGTACGCTTGTTCCCGAAGATGGCCTTCGCGCGGGCTGCGAAGTCCGGCATCCTGAAGACGGCAGGAGCTTGCGCCCGGGGCGGGCAGATTCGGGCAACGGGGCGGGTCCGGTTCAAGATCGTGACTTCCTCCCCTTCGGATACCCATTTCAGGACGGTCCCGAAGTCGAGACGGACCTGCCGAATCGTCGCTGTCTTCATGATGTAAACATAATGTTACACAATGTCGGCCGATGTCAAGCTCGTCGCCGACAGCGACAGGCCGAAGGTCAGTGTGAGGAGTCCTTCCGTTTCCGCCTGAGCCGCCGTCGCACGAACGTGGTCGCCACAACGCCAAGCGTCACCGGCCAGTAGAGGATCGCGAGGAAGGCCGTCGCGAGCGACACGCCGAAGTTGCCGGTGGCAATCAACTGCAGCGCGAACGACGGGAGCGGGTTGTCGTTGACCAGGTAGGTCCAGGTGGAGGTCGGGCCGCGCAGGCCTGCCCGGTCGAGGTCGATCCGGCCGTTCTCCGCGCGCAGGCGGACGAAGGTCTCGGCGATCTCGTCGCGCAGTCCCTCCATCATCGTCGCGTAGGCGTCGATGATCTGACGCTGGAACTCGGTGATCGGGAGGCGGCCGCCATACCGTTGCAGGTGAATCCCCTCACGGATGTCGTCGATGAGCGCCAGGTGGTCGCTCCAGCGACGATCGAGCAGGATCAGCGCAAGCTGCTTCTCGGTCCGGCGCAGGTGATCGGCGCCGACCTCGCGGGCCAGCGCCGCGTGGTGCTCGGGCACGGCCTCCACGCAAATCGACGGCGCATCGTCGTCGCGAAGCAGGCTCTGCCGCTGCTGCGCCATCATCTGCCGCTGCTCCTCGACCATCGAGGAGTACCGCCAGAGCGTTCGGCGGATCTCGAAGGTCTGCCCCTCGATGATCCGCTGCGCGCGGTTGATTGCGTGCCTGACGGCCGGATCCTCGATCGGACCGTCCTGCCGTGACGGCCTGTGGCCGGCGGGGATCAGGTCGAGCACGCCGTATCGCTGAACCAGGTCGTCCTCGAGGCTGACAAAGAACCGCGACGTGCCGGGATCGCCCTGGCGGCCGGCGCGGCCGCGCAGTTGGTCGTCGATGCGCCGGCTCTCGTGGCGATTCGTCCCGACGACGTAGAGGCCGCCGAGCGCTACGACCTGCGCATGCGCCTCTGGGCCGCCGCCGCCGAGCACGATGTCGGTGCCTCGGCCGGCCATGTTGGTCGAGATCGTGACGGCGCCGGGCATCCCCGCGCGCGAGACGATCAGCGCCTCGCGCGCATCGTGCCGCGCATTGAGCACGCGGCACTTCACCCGTTGACGGCGCAGCGCGGCCGCCAGTTCCTCGGACTCGGCCACGCTCGACGTCCCGACCAGCACGGGGCGCCCGGACCGGTGCACCCGGTCGATCTCGTCGATCAGCGCGGCAACTTTCGCCGCCCGGTGCGTGAAGGCGACATCCGTCTCGTCCACCCGGATGCACGGCCGGTTCGGCGGAAACACGACGGTCGTCAACCCGTAGAACTCGTGCAGCTCCACGGCGGACGGCGCGGCCGTTGCCGTCATCCCGGCAATCTTCGGCCAGAGCCGAACGAAGTGCTGAACGGGGATCGAGCCGAGCACTCTCCCCTCCGGCCGCACGTCCACGCCCTCCTTGGCTTCGATCGCCGGCTGGATGCCGTGCGGCCACCGCCGGTTCTCGGCCACGCGCCCCGTGAACTCGTCCACCAGCTCGATCCGGCCGCGGCGGACGATGTAGTCGCGATCGCGGTGAAGGAGCGCGAGCGCGTGGAGAGCCACGTGAATTCCAGACAACAGCGTCTGCTGCCCGGGCAGGTGGAGCGGGGGGCATCCGAGCAGGCGTTCGACATGCCTGAAGCCGGCATCGGTGAGCGTGATGTTCCGTGCGTGATCGTCGGTGACGAAATCGACCCCGGGCCGCAGCTGCCGGACGGCCGCGGCCACAACCTGGTGGGGCACGGGCGGCGCCGGCGCCTCGCCCGCGATCACGAGCGGCACGCGGGCTTCGTCGATCAGGATGAAGTCCGCCTCGTCCACGATGACGTAATGGAACGGCCGCTGCACGACGTCTGCCACGTCCAACATCGTCTGATCGCGGAGGAAGTCGAAGCCCGCTTCCTTCGCGGTCACGTACGTGACGTCGGCTGCGTAGGCCGCGCGCCGTTCGTCGCGGCCCATCCCCTGGGAGACCGAGGCCACCGACAGGCCGAGGCGCCGGTACACCGGCCCCATCCAGTCGGCATCGCGGCGCGCCAGGTAGTCGTTGGCCGTGAAGATGTGAACGCCCCGGCCGCTCAGCGCGTTCAGCGCCGCCGGCAGCACGGCGACCAGAGTCTTCCCTTCGCCCGTGGCCATCTCCGCCAGCTTCCCGTGGTGCAGCGCGACGGCCGCCATGATCTGCACGTCGAACGGCCGAAGGCGCAGGACGCGCCCGCAGGTCTCCCGGGCCAGCGCGTAGAGCTCGGGGAGGAGATCGTCGAGGGAATCACCGTCCCGCGCCCGATCGCGGACGCCCGCCGCTCGCCCGGCCATGTCGCTGTCGGACAGGGACGACGCGTCGATCGCCTCGATACGGGCCACGACGCGGCGGTAGACACCGAGATCGTGCTCGATCGGCATCCCCCGCAACCGGAGAAGGGTCTGATGAGTGGCGTCGGCCCAGGTTCTGTGGCTCATGTGGCCACCCTTCGACTCGCTTCGCTGGCTCAGGGCAGGCTGGCCACTAGCAACTGGCCACTAGCCATCCCTACGCCACCGTGATCGACGTGTCCAGGTAGACGTCCTGAATCAGGTTGACCAGCTTTACGCCCTCGGCCATCGGGCGCTGGAACGCCTTGCGGCCCAAGATGAGGCCCATGCCACCGGCGCGCTTGTTGATGACCGCCGTGACCGCCGCGTCGCGGAAGTCGTTCTTGCCCGATGCGCCGCCGGAGTTGATGAGCCCCGCGCGGCCCATGTAGCAGTTCACCACCTGATAGCGGGTCAAGTCGATCGGGTGGTCGGTCGTGAGCTGCGTGTAGATCCGCTCGTCCAGCTTCCCGTAGCTCGAGCCGCCGGTGTTGAGCGCCTTGAACCCGCCGTTGTTCTCCGGCAGCTTCTGCTTGATGATGTCGGCCTGGATCGTCACGCCGAGATGATTCGCCTGACCCGTGAGGTCGGCGGCCACGTGATAGTCCTTGTCCTTCTTGAACTGCGGGTTCCGCAGGTAGCACCAGAGCACCGTCGCCAGCCCCATCTCGTGAGCCAGGGCAAACGCCTGCGCGACCTCGACAATCTGCCGGCCGCTCTCCTCGGACCCGAAGTAGATCGTGGCGCCCACTGCGACCGCGCCCATCTCGGCCGCCTGTTGAACCGTTCCGAACATGATCTGATCGAACTTGTTCGGGTACGTCAGCAGCTCGTTGTGGTTGATCTTCACGATGAACGGGATCCGGTGGGCGTACTTGCGCGCCACGGTGCCGAGCACACCGAACGTCGAAGCGACGGCGTTGCAGCCACCCTCGACCGCCAGCTTCACGATGTTCTCGGAGTCGAAGTAGATCGGGTTCTTGGCGAAGCTCGCCCCGCCCGAATGCTCGATTCCCTGGTCAACCGGCAGAATCGACAAGTACCCGGTGCCTGCCAGCCGGCCCATCGAGAACAGCCGCTGAATGTTGCCGAGTACCCGGTTGTTCCGGTCGGAGTGCGACCAGATCCGACTCACGAAGTCCGGCCCTGGGAGGTGCAGCAGGTCCTTCGACACCGTCTTGCACTCGTGCTCGAGCAGGTCTGAGGCCTTGTCACCAAGCAGGTCGACGATTTCTTTGTTCATGATTGCGGTCCTCGTGAAAAGGAACCGGGCCACCGACCGGCCCGCCATGTCACCCGTGGAGTGTGACACGCTCCGGGCAGGGACCTCAAGCCCCACGTTTCCCCCACGTCCCTCCCGCGCCCCTTCTACTTCTTCGCCGCGTCCCGGCGAATCTCGGCCTCCCGTTCCAGGAACGACTGCCCCTCGGTGATCCAGCGCTCCGCCGGCTCGCCTTTCAGGTAGTGCCCGAACCACGCGAGGATTCGGCGCTGGTAATCCGCCTGGTTCTTCTTCTGCCGCAGACCGTGATCCTCGCCCATGTAGGCCAGCATCACCACCTGCTTCCGCGCGCGCCTGGCGATGTTGTACAGCTCGATCCCCTGGTGCCATGCGACGGTGCCGTCCGAATCGCCTACTTCGAGCAGCAGCGGCACCGTCATATTGTGCGCGTTGAAGACGGCCGAGCTGTCGATGTACGCCTGCAGGTCCTCGTAGAGCGGCACGACCATCCGCTCCTGCCCCGTCTCGATGTGATCGGTCTCCGCGATGCCGGAGCTCCAGTGGTGGTCGCCGTAGTAGCTCACCAAGTCGGTCATCGCGGCACCCGCCACTGCGGCAGCGAAGATGCCGTTCGTGCGCGTGGCGAGAATGCTGGTGTTGTATCCACCCATCGAGTGGCCGACGACCCCGATCCGCTTCGGGTCCACGATCCCCAACTGGATGACCTTGTTCACGCCTGCGGTCACGCACTCGATCACGGAGGATCCGGGCTTCCTGGGCGTGAAGACGATGTCGGGCTGCAGGACGAAGTAGCCTTGGCTCGTGAAGACGCTGATGTTGTAGTACTCGCGATCGGACGGCGCCACGTAGCGGTGCACGTTTTGCGACAGCAGTTCGTAGTTGTAGACGATCATCGGGTACTTGCGGCCAGGCTCGTGGCCCGCCGGGTAGTGCAGAGACGCCTGGAGCCGGCGTCCCGATGCCGTCTTGTACTCCAGTAACTCGCTGCGGCCCCACGCGTAGTCGCCCTGGAACGCGTTGGTCTTCGTCACCTGCTTCGCGTCCTTCAGGTCGGCGCCGCCGACGAAGAGATCGGGCGAGTCGTCGTAGTCCTGCGCGATATAGCCGTAGACGTCGGCGTTCTTCGCCTTCGCCAGAGGTCCGGCTCCCCTGTCGAGCCACACGAGACGCGTCACGCTTCCGCCCGGCTCGCGGCGCGCGAATCCAGACTTCTTCGTCCATTCCCCGAACACGCTCAAGTACACGGGCCTGCCCGGGTCGATCCACTCCTCATCCGGATCGAGGCGCGCGAGGCGATGCCTCACCTGCTCGGCGGCGCCGTTGGTCCACCGCTCGGCCTTCGACCCGTCGCTCGCCACCTGCCACACGTCGTACTTGTCGTACAGCAGCACCGTCCTGTCGTCCTTCGTCCAGCCCGCGACGCCGAAGGGCGGCTTCTGGGGGCTCGTCTGATCGGATTCCTTGTCGATGAACGTCGTCGGGATGGTCTTCGTGACATTCGTGATGGCGCGGGTCGCGAGGTCGATCGTCCAGTAGTGATCCCCCTCGATGAACAGCAGGTACCTGCCGGCGGGCCCCGCCGAGACGAAGCGGTCGTTGATGGCCGGCCGCAGCGGGGTGCGCGCGCCAGTCGCGATGTCGAGAAGCGACAGGTCGGCGGCAGGCCGGCCGATCGTGCGGTTCATCGCATACTTCGACCAGTCGGCGACATACGCCAGCGTCGTCCGGCGAATAGGCGTCACCTGCTCGGTGGCCAGGTCCCTGGCGAGCGGCACCAGCTTCCCGGTGTCCAGATGCCAGGCCGCCAGCAGGTTCCGACGGCGATCGGAGGCCGCGTCGATCTTCTGCTTCGGCATCACGATGATGTCGTTGGCGTGCCAGATCTCAACCGTGGACGCCGCGTCCACCACCGGGCCGGCTCCTCTGCCGCCGCGTCCCGCCGGCTCGATTTTGTCGTCCCACCTGCCGAGGCCGAGAAATAGCGTCCGGCCGTCGTCCGACCAGGCGAGCCGGCGGAACGAGACGGTTCGCATCCCCGCCGGGAACGACGTGTCGGCGGCCGGGTCGTAGCTCCGCGCGCGTTCAGCCTTCCCGAGATCGGTCCAGGCCATTACGGTGTAGATGGAGCCGTCCTTCTTCTCGTCGGTCTTCGCGCGGAGTACGGCCAGATCTGCGGCGTCCTTGCGCCACGCGAGACCCGTGTAGATTGACGGAGACGAATCGAGCACCCTCAGCACACCCGTGGCGGGATCGAACAACTGGAGCCCGTTGCCGGTCTTCCCCGCCGCGCTGATGGCGAACGCCAGCAGGTGTCCGCGCCCGGCGTCCTGCCAGGCGAACTGCGAGACGTTACCGAAGGTCATGTCGCGGCCGGTCGCGAGATCGCGGACGATCAGCGCGGTTCCCGGCCGCTCCTCCGCCGAGGCGGCTGCGTCCGCCCCACCACGCGTACCGCCCCGCGCGCCGCCGGACGATGCTCCACCGCCACTTCCGCCCGTCGCAGCCTCCGGCCCGTACGGCCGCAGCGCGAGAGACGCGCCATCGGGGCTGAAGACGAACGACTCGATGGCATCGACCGTTGTCGTCTCGCCCGTCGCCATGTTCAGCAGGCCCATCTTGTTCTGGACCGGCTTCTGCTCGCTTCTGAGCTTCTCCTGGTCGGCCTCCGACTGACCGATGCTGTAGGCGACCCATTTCGAATCCGACGAGAAGACCGGTTGCGCGCCGAAGGCCGCTACCTTCTTCGTCCCGTCTGCGAGGTTGGTCATCACCAACTCGTTGTCCCGGTTCGAACGGTTGATGGCGTAGGCGATCCACCGCCCGTCCGGGGAGAACCCGCCCCGGCTCCCGGCCGACGCCAGCGTTTCCCACTTGCCGAAGTCAGCAAACGTGGCCGGCTTCCTGGCAACCTGGGCAGCCAGGCCGACGGCGAGCATGACGACACCGAGAAGGGCGATCGTTGCGCGTGTTCTCATCACAGACCTTCCTGGGAAGTGCGGAAGAAGAATGACGTGCAGAGGTTGGTAGACGAGGATTACGTACTGCCGGTGGTGTCTGCCACCATCGCGGCCACGCCCAGGTCTCCCGTGACGTTGACGACGGTCGCGAACACGTCGGGGATCGAGTCGGCGGCGATCAGCAGGCCTATCCCCTCGAGCGGCAGGCCGGCGCTCAGCATCACCGGGGCGGTGACCACGAACAGGCCGCCGCTCGGGATGTCGGGGTTGCTGAAGCTCATCGCGATCGTCACCAGCGTGAAGACGATCAGCGGGAGCATCGCACCGTCGGCGGCCGCACGGATCGGGTTGGTCGGAACCAGGCCGACGATGAACCCGCGGAGCGTGGGCAACTCCGGCGTCGCCGCAGGCGGTAAGGCCTGTGCCTGCGAGCGAAGCGCCGCGCTCACCTCCGGCGGAATCTCCATCCGGCTGAAGAGGGGCGGGCCAATCAGCGCCGAGAACACCGCGGCGCCGGCCAGGAAGAGGATGAACAGCGCTATCGTGCGGGCCCCAAGGCGCCCGAGCGACCGAACGTCGGAAAAACCGGTGACGCTCGTGATCAGCAGCGACACGACGAGCGGAACCAGGATCATCCGGATGGCGTTCACCCAGACGATGCCCAGAGGTTCGACGATGCCCGCGAGCGCGTTGAGCGTGTCGGACCGCGCCGCCGAGACGCCAATCCCGGCGGCGACGCCGACCACCAAGGCGACAAGCCCCAGGGCGGCGGGAGATCGACTCCCGCCAAAGAGCCACGAGACCCGCATAGCGACCTACGACCCAACGGTGAAGGGCACGGTGGCGACCGTCTTCTCCCACCACATCGCAAGCTTGCCGCCCGCCTGGGTCATGTCCACGAAGCCAATCGTGAACTGCTCCACCGAGGACGTCGAGGTGCCGGCGGTCATCGGGACACGGAGCACGTCGTTCGCCTGGTTGTAGTTATCAGATCCCCACGTGGCGGCTTTCTCATTCGTGTCGTACTTCTGCTGATAGGGCTGCTTCGAGAAGATCAACGTCCAGTTGTTCGGCTTGAGTTCGACGAACACGCTGTACTCGCCCGCCGGAAGCGTCTTGCCGGCGAACACCAGCGGGACCTCGGTCATGAAGCGCGTGGTCTGGTTCGCGCCCGCGCGCCAGACCGGCGCGCCAGCATTGACCGTCTTGCCGTAGTCCGCGCCCGCACCGAAGATGTCTTTCCGCCCTCGAAGGACTGGCCGGCTGTATGTGACCTCGATCCACTTGCCGCCCGTGTAGCGGGGGGTCGCCTCCGGCTTGTCCTGCGCCCACTGGCCACCGACCTGCGTGGCGGCCGTCCCGGCAGGGCTTGCCGCCCGGCGCGGCGCCTGCGCCTGCTGGCCCTGGGCAGCCGGTGGTGTCTGGGGCGCCTGCTGCGCAAGGGCCCCGATTCCGAACAGCACTGTCAACGCGATCACCGGCACGGCGTCAGTACGCATGTCCCCTCCTGCTGAGTGTCTTGGTTTCCGCGGGTTCGCCTCTGCTAACGATAGCAGAGCCGGCCTCCACGATGCGAGGGTTGGGCAGCGGGCCGCGTGTCAGCGCCCCTGGCGACCACAAAGACGTGCCAGGTCGACTCCGGCGGCGATATGCGCGAAGGAGGGCCAGTTGGTGGTGGAGACTCGCGAATCGACGTTGACCTCGGGCAATCCCAGCTTCGAGCCGGGTGTAGACGCTCGTCGGACGCTGGGAGGGCTTTCGCCGAAAGCGGACTTGTGTTACAATTCTGTAATTCATTGAATGAGTCTCGGCTTCCTCTGCGCTGGCTGAATCCAGCTGGCCGCTCCGGACGTCTAAAGGAGCAGAGTGGGGTTCAGAGGGTCGGGACCTCTTTTCAAAGAAAGTAGATGAGCCGATGGTCAAAGGTCGTTGCGCTCAGTGCCAGATCTTCGTGGTCCACGAGGAGATCGACAGGCTGATCCTGTCCGGCTGGAAGTCCCTCGAGGACACTCATCCCGTTGTGCGGGACATCGTGCCGATGCTGTGCCCCGATTGCCGGCGAACGGCAAAGCAGAACAGCGGGCGCTAGCCCTGATTCCAGGGGGCCAGGCGAGCCTGCGAGAAGTTCAGAACCTGGCCCCGGGAAGGCTGCTCTCTACCGCACCAACGGCTTGTAGCCGATCACGTCGTTCCAGCCCTGCGGGAAGCCGACGGTGAGTCCGTCCACCGTCCCGAGGGCGTACTTGCCGAGCAGCGTGTCTCCGAGCACCAACCACTCGCGTTGCCACGTGACGGCGTTCACGTAGGCAAACTGCGTGAGCAGGTTGACCGCGGCTTTCGGGTCCTTCACAAACGTCTTCGCCGCCATCTCGAGCATCTTCGGCGTGGCCTCGTACAGCATCTGCTGCCTCGGCTCCCGCGCGGCCCGCACGTGCTTGATCGCCTCGTTGTAATGGAGCTCGGCCATCTGCTGCACGTAGATGTTCGTCCACCAGCCCGATTCCCTGTCGAAGGCGCCGTAGCGATCGCCGCGGCCGAGCGAGGCCGGCAACTCGGTCATGGCGGCCCAGAGCGGCGTCAGGTACGAGGTGTCGGGCGCGCCGTAGCCGAACCAGCTGGTTCCGCGGAGCGCCTCTGGCAGCGCGGCGTTCACCTGGCCGATGTGCAGGTAGTAGGTGCGCTGCACGTTGATGCTCCGCTCGAACGAGCCCTTTCCGCCCCTGTTGACGTAACGGATCGGGTTGCCCCACGGCCCGGCCGCGGGTCCCTTCGTCATGTCGTACGGGGTGCCCTCGTAGTAATCCGCCTGGATCTTCCGGATGTCCTCGAGGGTCAGCGGGCGATCGGGCTTCACCGAGAACGGGTACGTGGAGAGGTTGGCCGGCAGCTTCAGCGACGGCGCGATCAGATCGTAGACGCGCCACTCGCGCCGCGATGAGGTGACCGGGTCGTCGGGCGCGTAGATCTCGTGGACGATGAACGGCTTCCCCGCCTTCGGATCGTACCAGCCCTGTTCCACGGCGAACGACACGAGCCTGGGCGATGCCATGACGTTGGCCGTGTCCGTCAGGGTGATCTCGCCGATGCGGGCACGGTTGGCGGCGACGAACACGTGGTCCTCGGGGATCCGCACGGCCGCCCAAATGTCACGCCCGTAGAACTCGGCCACCCAGGTCTCGTTCCCGTCGGTCACGGTCATCGTCTCGCCACCACCGCCGGTCTCGGTCAGGAAGCTGAACTCCTCGACGAGCTTGCCCATGGTCCGGACGGCCTCGCGGGCGGTTGCCGCTCGCTCGAGCGCCACGTCCTGCGCCATCCAACAGTCGACGAGGCCGTCGCCCTTGGTGTACATGACGTCCTTGATCTTCTTCCCGCGCTCGGTCGCGGTGTCGATGCCGAACGTGGACTCGGCAATCGCCACGCCCTTCTCGTTCATGAACGAGTAGCGCGACATGAAGTAGCGGTACGTGTGCTTCACCTGCGGCATCATGCCGAGCACGTTGCCCCCCTCGATCGTGTGCCCGTTGGCGATGATCTTCCGCGTCGCGCCCTCCGGCCAGTCCTGCCCGGGCACGATGCGCAGAGGGAAGTTCGCCACGCTCGAATCGTCGTTGTGCGTGATGACCGTGGTCCCGTCGATCATCGCGCGCTTGCCGACGCCGAGGATCGTACACGCGTCCAGCACCGGGCCCCACTGAAGAATCACCATCACCACCAACAACCAGGCGACGCCTCGCGAATGTGTTTTCATGATTGCCATCCCCTCGTCCCTCATCCCTCGTCCCTAGCCCGCAAACACCCGCCGCTGATCCGCCTTCGCCGGGTCGTGCAGGAAGAACCCTATGCCCCGCTGCATGACCGCGGTGTAGGTGGGCCAGGTGGCGTGCACCGTCTTGTCCGGGTAGAACTCGCTCATCTGCTTCATCACCTCGAGCGCTCCCGACAGGTGCCGGCCGACGCGGTAGTCGAGCGACGCGCCCGTCTTCATGTTGTAGTCGGTGTAGAGCAGGCCTCGCGTGGCCGCCGTCTGGATGAACTCGTCGCGTCCCGCCAGCATCAATTCCTCGGTCATCGGCCCGGCGAACTTCTCGATGAACGGCTCCGGCGATTCCATCAGCACCGCGAAGCTGTCGGTGAAGTCTCCGATCTCGCGGTGCGTGAGGCCGCGCAGCGACTTCGGCGACGTCTCGGTCTTCATCGGGAACTGCTCGGCCGACAGCACCATCGACGCCATCATGCACATCTCTTCGGCCCGCTGGTGACACACGTAGGTGCTGACCACCGGGTAGCCGAGGGAGGCCTCGTGGATGTCAATCGTCATGTCGATTTTCTCGCGGCGGATCATCTCGCTGATCGCCCAGGCCGTCCGCTCGGTCAGGTTGCCGTCGGGCCGTCCGGGGAACGTGCGATTCAGGTTCCGGCTGTCCTGGTACGCCAGGTTCTGCGTCGAGGGGTAGTGCACGAACGTGAACGGGTCTGGCCACTGCTCCAGCGGGTGCGTCTCGCGATCGCCGATGCGATACTGCTTCTGACCCCACGGCGTCCGGACGCGGAAGAACGCAGGATAGGCATTGCCGAGCATGCCGAGCGTGGACGCGCTCATGTTGGCGCGAGGAACGACGAACACGCGCCCACGGGTCACCGCAATGTTCTCGATGACCACGTAGGCCATCATTGGGCCCGCCGGCTCGTAGGCGTGCACGCCGCCGAGGATCAACACCGAACCGCCGGGCACCCCCGAGTCGAACACGTAGACCGGCGTGTCCATCGTCGTGCCCGCGATCCCCGCGAAATAAGCGCCCAGCATCACCCGCTTGGTCAACGCCTGGGACACGACGACCGTCTCCCGGTAGGCGCGCAAGGCGCGAATCTCGGTGGTGCCGACGACCATCAGCACGACGGCGGCAACCAGCAAGCCGATGCGGCGCACCACCAGCGCCCGGTCCTGCCCGACGCCCGGTCCCGACCCGCGGCCCTTCTCGACGCTCGTGTTCACGTCTCTACCTCACTTGATGTGGAGCGCCCGGAGGATGAACGGGATGATGGTGTACGCATACACGATGTCGTACCCCAGCCCGGGGCGCGTTCGCCTCCGGAAGAGGCGCGACAGCAGCAGCAGAGCGACGAGGCCCGCCATCACGAAGTAGATCTGGTGGATGACTTCCTGCAGGAGGATCATCGGGACACCTCTGAACGCAGTCTTCGGCGGACCTTCGTTAGTACTTCACGAGAAACGCGAACCTGTTCGAGAAGATCAGCATCACGAGCGCCACGACGCCCATTGCCGCCCACGGCACCGCCGTCGCCCTAAGGAACGACGTGTAGCTTCCGCGGTAGCCGACGGTCTCGATCGCCGTGCGACCGACGATGCGCGACGGCGGCAGGCAGTCGCCGAGCGCAAACATGAAGCTGAACGCGGCGGCCACGACCGTGACGTTGGCGCCAACCGCGTTGAAGACGAAGATGAGCGGCGTGCCGAGGATGACCGCGCTGCCGAAGCCCAGCGAGCCTTGCGAGAGCGGGCACACAACGAGCGACGTGACGTAGATGCCGACGATCGGCAGCGCCACGAAGCTGATCGCGATCAGGCCTCGCACGCCGGTGGCCGCCAGAATGTTGACCAGCACCCCGACGCTCACCATTGTCGCCACCAGCGGGAACACCTGCTCGATGGTCCCGTTCACCACCGCGAGCCACCGGGCCGGCGGGCGTCGGACCGGGTCGATCGCGATCGTGGCCAGCGCGCAGATCAGGAAGATGAGTGGAAATCCCAGCGTGGGGAACGCGAAGGCCGCGTACTTCGCCGTCAGGCTCAGGAGAACCAGGACGAGCAGCGGCGTAGCCGCGCGCCACCATGTCATCCCGGGCGGCAGCGGGGGGAGCCCGGCGAGGATGGCCTCTTTCGACTGCGGCACCGCGCCCCACCCGAGGTAGACGACCGTGATCACCGTGACGACGAGCACGGGCGCGAGCAGCACGAGGTCGAAGCCGACGTAGGGCATGTTCGCCCCGGCCGCCATCAGCATCGCCCAGACGTTGATCGGCGGCGCGACGGCCGAGAGGATGCCCAGCATGAACACGAATGCGGCGGTCCGCTCCTCGGAGAGGCCCATCAGCCGCAGCACGGCTGCCACCAGGCCGCCGACGACGAGCACCGACACGACGCCGGCGCCGGTGAGCGCGCCCGGGATGAGCATCAGGCACGCGAGCACCAGCAGCAGCAGCCACTTCTGCCGGTGGAGCCGGACGACGAGCGCGCGGACAAGGGCGTTCATCGCCCCCACCTCCGAGTACGCGTTCATGAACACGCAGGCGGTGATGAAGATGAACGCAAGGTCGAGGAAGGTGAACGTGCCCTCGACGAAGAGATGGGCCGGAAACCCGAGCCCCGCCACCAGCGCCCCGACCACCGCGGTGATCACCATCGACAGCTCCGGCGAGCGGAGCCGCCAGCTGCTCACGGCAAACGTCAGGACCATCGCCGCCAGCGTGTAAGTCGTGACAACGTACGTGCTCAAAGCCCACTCCCCATGGGGTCAGATCTTGCCTGTCGACATCGTGCCGGACCTGACACCGGACGGCGGGGACAGGCCTCGCAGTATCTCGAACCGCAAGACCTGACCCCAATGGCGCTACTTGGCGTACATCTGCTTGACGACGTCGCTGAAGTCCATGGCGTCGTCGATCAAGGTGAGCGGCGCCCCTGTCTTCTTCGAGATGGCGTCGAAGCGGCCGTCCTCGTTGCCGTCCTTCTTCACCACCAGGTACTGCGCGAGCGGCGCGATGGCGTCGATGCACCGCTCGTCCGCGCCCCCCGGCTTGCCGCGGCGCGCCTTGCCTTCGAGCAGGATGGCCACCACCTGGATTTTCTGCTTCTTCGCCTCGGCCATCAGCGCGTTCAGACGCTCGATCTCCTGGTCGATGGTGATGCCCGACGCGCCAAGCCCCTTGGCGGTCGACCCCAGGACTACGAACATCGTCTTGAACGCCTTCTTCTGGAGGTCCGCAACCTTTGGTTCCGCGCTGTATTCGAAGTCGGTCACCACGCCCGTCCGCTGCACGAGCAAGCGCGACATCTTGGCGCCGGGGCCCTGCCCCGCATTCGTGATCAGCAGTGGGAGCGACCCCTTCACGGGCACCGCGCCGGACACGGCCGCATAGGCCGGACCGGCACCGACCAACGCGACGACGGTCACCATCAGCAGGAAGCACGAGCCACGTTTCATCACACCCTCCCCCAGTTGCGGGCGGACCGCCCGCGTCACGGTTCAGCGACCTCGGTACACATCGCCCTCGCCTGTCGGCGGAAGCGGGACGGGATCGAACGGCAGATGGTTGTCCCGGGCAAGTCCCTTCACGTGCAGCATGTGGACGATTGGGACGCCGCGCGACGCGAACTCGAAGACGACGCCGCGCGTTGGCGATGAGGGTGCCGCTGGCGCGTTCAGCACGAGGCCGTTGGGCAGCGACAGCGACGCCTCCGTGTCGCCAAAACTCGCCGACGCGCCGCCGATGTTCACGAAGCAGCGAATCGGCCGGCCGGCGCTGGCCGCCTCGTAGATTCGCATCCGACGCCAAATGCTGTCGGCCAGCGAGGTCCCCCCCACCATTGGCACGCCGCTGCGCCGCGTTTCCGCGACCAGCGCCACCCCTTCTTCGTCGAAGAGCACTCCGGCGCCGCGGTCCTCGTCGCCGCCCGGCGAGACGGCCGCGAGCCGGTACGGCAGCAGGCCGTCGCGCCGCACCTGCTCGAGCATGTCCACGAACGTGAACCCGGGGAGGTTCGCGCCGTACATCGAGGCGCCCACCGAGTAGATGACGACGGGTTCGAGCTCGAGCACGCGCGCGGCGCACAGCGTGGCCAGCAGCAGCGCCGGGAAAGACCCGCTGGCACCCACGGCAACCACGTCGCCCCGCTCGAGGCCGGCGCCGCGGAAGTAATTGACCATCAGGGCGGCAAAGGCCGGGTTCGACGACGTCCGCTTCGCCTCAACCTCGCCAATCGACGTCGTCAGCGAGGTGAACTCCTCGCCGATGATGCCCGTCTCGTTCGGGTCGAGCGCACGGTCGATCGAAAGCCCTCGGGCTCGCCGAAGGGCCTTGATGCTCTCGAGCGACCGGGCCATCAGACGGGCCGCCTCCACCTGCACAACCCGGGAGCGCCCGAGCCAGAGAGGCTCGACCGGGATACTCGCGGCCTTCGGCCGACACCCACCGTGGCTATTCCCAGACGTCGAAGACGTCGCGCCCAGGGAACTGGCCCTGCCAGGCGCGCGACCAGAAGCCGCCGCGACCCGGCGGACGCTCGATGGATCGCTCGTGAGCAGCAGGGCTGCGCACACCACGCTGGCGCACCACGGGCTTCTGTGAGGGTCAGTGACCATGCAACTCGGGGGGCGGGCGGAGTTCGAGGGCGACCGCCCGGGTATCTTACAGGGAAAAGCAGAAAGGGACTACCGCTGGCCCATCAGGCGCCGCGCGCTCACCAGCCCGACGCGCGCGCACCATCCCATATTCGACGGCTCGTTGTCGGTGGTGTTCGACGGGGTGTCACCCGCGGAGTGATAGAACGCGTCGCCGTCCACGGTGATCATCCCCGGCTTCTCCCCTGGATACCAATTGAGCGGCGGGAAGCCCTCGGTGACCGGCAGCGTCCGCTCCCTGTCCCAGGCGGAGGTGTACAGGGTGACGGACGGATAGAGCGGCGCGCCCGGCGTCCGGGTGTTCTGGAACACGTACGAGTCGGTCCCGCCCTGGGACTTCACGCTCGCCCCACGCTCCGGGAACCCGCGGGCGCCCAGGTGGTCCTTCATCACCCCGCGCACCAGCGTGATGACCGCATGGTTCACCGCCACGTCGTCCGGCTCGACATAGAGCGCCTCCTTCGACGAGCCGAAGCCGGACTGGTCGTAGTTGAACACGGCCTGGAGTCGGGACGCCTCCTTGTCCATCGACGCCAGGTACTCGCGGGTCGAGGAGATCTCGCCGCCCCACGACGCGAAACGGAGGTCCCACGCCGACTGCCTCATCCTGCCCGCCTTGATCGCGGCGGCCGCAGTGCGCGCGATCTCGAGCACGATGGCCACCCCAGAGGCATTGTCGTTGGCGCCCGGCCCGCCCGAGTCGGAATCGCCGTGCGCGCAGAAGAGGATGTACTTCGAACGGTCCTTGCCGGCCAGCGTCGCGACGACGGTGTCTGCCGAGTCGTTGCCGCTCTTCGCGTCGAGCGCGAACGAGACGCGCACCTTCTCGCCGGCCGTCACTTTCTCGCGAAGTGGACCCGATTCACGCGGCGAGACGGAAAACACCGGGACCGTCCACGTGCCGCGCAACCGGCCTACGCCCGGCCACCCGGACGCAGAGGCGCGGCCGTCGAACAGAACCGCCACGCACCCGGCCGTCGTCTCCGGGGTCGGATTGCGCGACGCGAGGCAGACGGCACCCGGCGCGGCCTCGATCGACACTTCCCCTTCACCCTTGCCCGATGGCGAACCGGAAAAGGGCCACGTTGTCTTCAGGACGACGGCTGCGCTCCCGGCCGCCGCACCCATCGTTCGAACCTCCCACGACACCGGCTGGTACCAATCCCGTGGAGGGTCCTTGCGCACGGTCACTTCGAGCCCCGCCTCCTTGAACGCGCCGGCCAGCCACGCGGCCGCCTCGTGGTTCGACGGCGTGCCGTACATCCGCGTACCAAAACCGACCAGGCGTCGAACCGTCTCCACCATCCGCGTCTCGGAGATCGTGGCGGCCAGAGCCCGCTCCGCTTTGAGGTCGGGGGTAGGCGGGGCCGCCTGCGCCGCAGGTCGCGACAACGCGGCCCACGACACGAACACTGCAGCCAGCACGGGCGCGAGTGCCGTGCGCATCCGTGGATAACGGTTCCGCGACATCAGTGACCTCCGAGAGTCAGACCGGCCAGAAATTCGCGATAGCATACACCGTTCTCACCGGCCAATCTGCATCAGCGGGGCGCGCTGAGCGCCGGGCTTCGCCCCGAGGGACTGCGCGCTATTTGAGCCAGGTCTCCGCGAACGCCAGGAACGCGCTGCTGCTCTGGCGGGTCCCCCGCATGCGCGGCGTCGCGGTGCCGGCGGCGCGCGTGCCGTTGATGATCACGTCCGCGGCCCTGGCCGGGATGAAGGTGGAGAGGATCGTGTACGGATTATGAGGCACACCGGCGCGGCTCTCGATGGCGAACGGCTCGTAGAAGTCGCGCCACACCAGCTCGATCGTGTATCCGTCCGCCGTGAGGGTCTCCTTCCACGCCGTCATCGTGTCTCCACTGCGATCGAACCGCGCGCGCCGCACGGGGAACGGCTTCTCGCCGTAGGTCTTGTCGAACGCGGTCATCAACTGCAGCGCCACGTACTCGGCCAGTTTCTCGTTGTCTGCAAACGCCAGGCGAATGTCGTCGGGCGTCGGGCCGTCACCCTTGATGTCGCTCGTGACGAAGCAGACGTGCCCCATCCCCGCCGGGCTCTGGAACACGCGCCAGAAACTCACGCTGGTGGACGGCGAGGAGCCCTCCTTCGTCACCAGCCGAATCCCCGGGTTCTCGCCGATGACGGCCACCTTACCGTCCTTCACGTCTGACGGCGTCTGCGCGGTCAGCGGGTTGCCAAGCGCCACGGCGACGATGACGAGCGCGATCATTCGAAACATGAGTACCTCCTCGAACCTGCCACGACCAAGGACGTGGGGACGATGTCGCCCGGAAAGTACGCCGACGTCATCGCCAGCCGCGGCGACGTCCTGCGCAGTGTCGGGCTCCTGCAATCGGTGAACATCATCGTCCACCGGAGGACCCGGCGCAAGTGACGGCGTCAGTCGAGCATCGCGACCGCGCGGACCGGTGACCCGTCCGCCCGTTCGAACTTCAGCGGCAGGCAGGAGAACAGGAAGCTCTTGCCGATCAAGGGCTCGAGTCCGTCCAGGTTCATGCTACCGGATCTGCTCGACCTGGACCGCGGTGCCGTGTGCCAGCTCTAGTCTGAAGGGAACAAAAAGCGAAACGTGCGGTATACTGGCCGCATGTCGGCAGGTCTTCCTCCGGGACGACACGGTCGAGGCACCGTCCTCAACCCGTCCAGCCGCTTCGACCGTCTCTCGATCGACCCCGATCCCGAAGCCGGGGTTGAAGACGGCGGCGTGAGAACCGAGTTCCTGGAGGACACAACCCGCTCGCTCATCACCCGCAACGACAGCCCCGACATCCCATTTGAGTTCAGCATCAACCCGTATCGCGGTTGCGAGCACGGCTGTGTCTACTGCTATGCGCGGCCATATCACGAGTATCTCGGCCTGTCGGCCGGACTCGATTTCGAGACGAAGATCTTCGTCAAGACGGACGCGCCCGAATTGCTGCGGCGGGAACTGGGCCGCCCATCGTGGAAGGGCGATCCGATCGGCTTGTCGGGCGTCACGGACTGCTATCAGCCGGTCGAACGGCGGCTGGGCCTCACACGCCGCTGCCTGGAGGTGATGGTCGAATGCCGGCAGCCGGTCGGCGCGATCACCAAGGGCGCGCTCGTCGCGCGCGACGCGGAGCTGTTCGGCGAACTGGCGCGTCACCAGGCTGCCGACGTCTGCGTGACGATCACGACGCTCGACGAACACCTCCGCCGGACCCTCGAACCGCGGGCCGCCACCGCCGACGCGCGACTGGACGCGTTGGCGCGCCTTGCCGAGCGCGGCGTGCCGGTTGGCGTGATGGTGGCGCCGGTCATCCCCGGTCTGACGGACCATGAGATCCCGCGAATCCTGGAACGCGCGCGCGAGGCGGGGGCGAGTTTCGCCGGGTTCACGATGCTGCGGCTGCCCCACGGCGTCGGCGCGCTGTTCGGCGAATGGCTGACCGCCCACGTGCCGAACCAGCGGGAGAAGATCCTCGGCCGGCTTCGCCAGGTCCGCCACGGCCGCCTGACGGACGCCCGCTTTGGCCATCGTATGAGCGGCGATGGACCGCTGGCCGATCTCGCCTCGCAGCTGTTCCAGCGCGCGCGGGAGCGTACCGGCCTGGCCGCGCGTCCGCGCCCGCTCTCGTCTGCCGCCTTTCGCAAGCCAGCCCGGCCGTGCCCGCTCTTCGACCAGAGGTCTCGCTGAGCGACGCGAGCGCCATCGACTTCACGTTCGGGCTCAAATAGGATCGTCCACAAGACCGGGATCTCGGAAGGCAAGGGGACGACGGAGCCAACACCTGCCGGCCGTCGTGAAGTAGAGCGCGGGGGGGCGCCGGTGGGGCAGGGCGCGGCAGCGCTGCGGTGGGGCAGGGCTTCAGCCCTGCCCTGCGATGAATTCGAGGCACAGCTGCGACCAGGTCTCCATCTGGTCGCGGCGGTCCAGTAGCTCGGGCAGCGTGAGGAACCTGAGGTCGGTGATGCACGCCTCGCCCTTGGAGACGTTCTCCTCGCCCAGCTCGCACAGGTGCACGATGCCGAAATGGACCTGGCCGACCGGCGTCGAGTCGTCGTTGATGAGCGCGACGACGCGCGTCCGGAAGTGGCCGTCCATCCGCAGTTCCTCGTGCAGTTCTCGCTGGAGGGCTTCCTCGTAGAAGTCCAGGCCGGTCAGGAAGAGACTCTCGTCGCCGTGGTTGATGTGGCCCCCGATGCCGATCGATCCCTTGGCCACCAGCCTCTTTTCGCCCGACCCTTTGCCTCGCACGTAGTGAAGGTACGAGTCGCCCTTCTTGATCAGCACGTAGGGGATGATCTGCTTCTGAGAAGGGTCCTCTTCCGCCTTGGCGCGCGGCACGACGTGCGTGTTCTCCGCTTCCAGAATGCGTGGAATGTACGCGGCAACGTTGGTTCGGATGCCCTGGAACGATCCGATCTCATCCAGCAGCGTTCGCGGGAAACACAGCACCATCTCTTCGCGCATTCGCAGCCCCCTGTCTTCACTGCCCACCCGGCCGTGTCCTGCAAGGTTACGGACAATTGACGCCGCTGGCAACTGCAGACCGGGTCAGCTGCCGGAGCGCGCGGCTTCCGTGAGCGCCCCGGGGATATCCTTCCGCGGCAAGTGGTCGATCGCACAGGTGCTGACGATCGCGTCGAACGACGCGTCCGGGAACGGCAGCTTCACGCCCGGTGCCTACCGGAACAACGGCCCGATCGACACATACAACCGCGCATGCCCGTCTAAGCCGACGCTGCCGCCCGCGAACACCGTGCCGAGCAGTGTCTCGAGGATGACGCCGGCCGACACGTTGCTGTGCCAGTTCGCCGTGCTCCATCGCTGGAACGCCGAGCCGGCCTCGAGCCACCCGCCCACGTAGATGTTTCCGCCCAGCACGTCCGCGGTCCGCCCGACCCGCTTCAAGTACCCACCCGCCCCGAAGAGATAGTTGGCGCCCCTCAGTTCATCGCTGTTGAACGCGCCCATCCGCAGCGGCCCGCCGAGCGAGAAGTCGTTGAACAGCGGCTCGTCACCAAACGACGTCCCGGCGCCGAACCGGCCGAAGAGGCGATCCTGGCCGTGCACTCGCGTCACCCACAATCCGCTGATCTCGCCTTGCCAGAATTGCGATGGGCCCGTGAAGACCGTGAGGGGTTGCGCCGTGCTGACCGGGTGCGCGGTCGCGAAGTACCGAGCGACCTCGGTGGACAGGAAGACGCCCTGCGACGGCACGACCGGGCTGTTCTGCCCGTCGAACACGAATCGCATCGAGGCGAAGCGCTCGGTGCCTTCGGCTTCCGGGAGGACCGGGTTCCCGATGCGCAGGCGACTCCGGACATCGGCGAACTCGTAGCCGACACGCAGTTCCGCGCGTCGGCCTGCGTTCACGCCCACGTCGATTCCCGCCCCTGCCCGCCTGACCCGGTACTCGCCGACCATGCCGTCTTCAGAGAAGGCATTTCGTCCGTACCGATCGAAGTAGAGTCGGGGCACTACGAACAGCCGCGTCCGGCCAATCGGCTTGTAGATCTCGCCCGCAATCCCCTGCCGCGTGCCGAGAATGCCGTCGAGGCGGACTTCGGATCCCACCCCGACGGTGTCGTACATGGTGACCCGGCCCGACACGTTGACCGCGAAGTTGGAGGAGTCGATGTTGTTCAACTCCAGCCCGACGGCGAGATACGGCGGGCCGTAACTCTTCGCGCGCGCGAACACCAGCAACTCAGGCCCCTCCGGGCCGCTGGCGATGCGGTACGTGAGGTACTCGTATCGGTCGGTGCCGCCCACCCGCAGGATGCCCCGCGCCAGCCGCTCCGGGTCCACCGGCTTCCCGATGTTCTCGCTCAACTCCCGACGGATGAACTCCTGCTCCGGGGCCGGCACCCCAGTTACGACGATGCGCATCGGAACGGGAACGTTCGTGCGGCGACGCGACTGCCTCGCGGCGGCGAAGACCTTGTAGTCCTCTTCGCTGACGGCGTACTTCAGCAACTGGTCGGACATCTTCTCGGCGGCCTTGTAGCCACGGTCCGCCAGTTCCTCACTCTGGCGCCACGACATCGACGTGAGGCCCCTCAGGTCCGGATCGATCACGAGGTCGGCCGACGCGAGCGCTTTCCTGCTGCTGGCAGTCATCATCGTGTCAATCGTCTTCCCAAGCAGCGCGAACAGCGACTGCCCGGCGTCCTTCTCCGCCTTGTCGCCGCCCACGTTTACGGCGATGACGATGTCTGCCCCCATCGCCCGCGTGACATCGGCGGGGATATTGTTCAGTGTTCCGCCATCGACCAACAGCCAGTTCCCTATCTTGATCGGCGTGAACAACCCGGGGGTCGACATCGTGGCGCGCATGGCCAGCGCCAGCGACCCATTCCCGAGCACAACCATCTCGGCGGTCCGGAGATCGGTGGCCACGCACCGAAACGGGGTCGGCAGGTCGTCGAACGAGTCGAGGTCAGAGTACGACAGCGCGATCTTGTCGAGCATGAGCGCGACCTGCTGGCCGGGGTTGAGGCCGCTCGGCAGCCTGAACCCGTGCTCGAGGCCGAACTCGAGCTGTGACGGGTAGGCGCGCTTGTCCTCCTTCCTTCGGAAGGTCTTGTACTTGAAGGACGAATCGGAGAGGAACATCAACTCCCAGTCGGTGTCGCGCATCAAGGTCGCTAACTCCGCAGGGCTCATCCCGGTGGCGTAGGCGCCGCCGAGGAGACCACCCACGCTCGTACCGGAGACCACGTCGATCGGGATACGGTGTTCCTCGAACCAGCGCAGCACGCCGACGTGCGCCAACCCCTTCGCGCTGCCGCCGCCCAGCGCAAGCCCGATGCGAGGGCGGGACGATGCCGTGGCTGTCGCCCTCGCGGCTGGCCCGCCCGGCACCTGCGCCGCGCTGACCGCTGCCGCGAGGGAGAGAACCACGGAAAGAACGACGCGAACGAAGGTGCTTGGCACGAAGTCCTCTTGCGCGTTCACGCGCGTGACGACACCGAGGTCAGTTGTAGGGGAAACCAGGCGCCAACGGGGCGCCACGGTCCACTGCTCAGAGGCCGATGACGGCGTAGATCATCGAGATCACCACCAGGCCGATCATGCCCGGGGCGACGAGGTCGGCGTTCCTCGAGTTCGAAGTTGGCGCTGGCGATCAGGCGGAGGCCCCCCTGGCGGTCGCGCACCGCGCCCAGGCGGCGGAAGGTCCTCTGTTCGAGCGCCTTCAGCAGCTTGGGCTGAATGGCCGCGTCCCTGTCGCCACTCTCGTCGCGAGAGCGGCCGCCCCTCGCTCAGCACCTGCTCCAGGTGCGAGCGCGTCAACTCGGCGCCGGCCGGCGGTTCGCCAGCCATCGCCCGCTACTTCACGGCCGGCGCAGGGCGCGACGCCTTCGTGTGGGCATCGAAGAACCCGACGATCGCCTCGAGATTGGGGGCGACAACGCTGGTGTGATTGCCGCCAGGGACCTCGATGTAGTGGACATTCACGCCAAGGCGTTTCATCTCGGCCACCATCGTTCGCGAGCCTGCGACGGACACGGTCGGATCATTGTCGCCGTGCACGACCACCTGCGGAATGCCGCGCATCTTCTCCACGGTAGCCGGCGCGCCGCTGCCCGCGACCGGCCCGATCGCCGCCCAGATGTCCGGGTACTTTGCGGCAAGCCTCCACGTGCCGATGGCCCCCATCGAGTGCCCCATCAGGTAGATCCGGTTCTCGTCGATTCGGTAGTCCTGCCGCACACGCGCCAGCACTTCCATTACGTCCTGTTCGCTGCGCTCCTGCAGCTGGCGCGTCGCCGGATCCGCCGGCGCCTCTCCAACACCCCATCCGTAGAACCCGTCGGGTCGGTAGCCGAGCGGCGCCGCGATGATATACCCGCGTTGTTCGGCCAGTAGCGGCAGGCGCTTCTCGTAGCTCTCGAAGAAGCTGTCCTCGCTCCCCCCGAGGCCGTGCAGCGCGACAATCAGCGGCATCGCCCGCGTCTTGTCATAGCGGGTAGGCACGTAGATCCGATAGGGCAGGATTTCGCCGGCCGACTTCAACACGTAGTGCCGCTTGATATCGCCCATGCGGCCGGCAAACGGATCCCGGCCCGACGTCCCCGCCGCCAGTGCGGCCTCGGCGACAGACAGTTCCTTCGCCAGGTCCATGGCCCCGAGCGAGATCCGCGAGAGGTTGACGGTGCGGACGTATTCAACCGGATTCAGCACTTCGGCCCGGAGGGTATCGGGCACCGCCGCCGCCCCCGACGAGAGCCGGGTGAGACGACCGTCCAGCCCCCGGAGCGCGGCCATCGTCAGCGTGGCGCTGCCAAGGACCTGGTCGGCGTCGATCACATCGACACGCAGCCGGTAAGTCCCGTCCTCGACCCCGTCCAGGTCGAGTTCCATGACGAACGGGGTGTCGCGCAGGTCCCGGCCGACCGGGGCGAGCGTGCCGAACTCCTTGACGACCGTGTCCGGTGGCTGACCCGCCGTGCCGCCGGGAGCCGCCGCGCGCGGCGGGGCCTGTGCACGCTTCCGCAGCGAGACGCGCGCCGAGAGCGAGCGCGTCAGCGCGATCGACGGGCTGTAGATCTGCTCGAGCCTGACGACGCAGGGCTTCGACGAGTCGGTGATGGTCCGGTCCGTTCGGAGCACCAGCGAGCGGGCGTATTCGAGTGGCTCGGTCCATGGCGTGCCCCCGAGGAGGGCGGTCCCCTTGGCGAGCAGGCGGCGGGCGTCGCCCGTCCTCCCGAGCCGGAGCGCGTCAGACAGTTCCCGCTCGAGCGCGGCCAGCGTGTCCTTCAGCTCGCCCTGAGGATTCGTCGTCGCCTTGAGCGTCATGTACGCGACGCGGGCATACATCACGCTCGGCGGCGCCTGGGGCGCGGCGGAGGAGGCGCACATCAGCGAAAAGAGGACGGTCCCAACGATCGTCTGCGAGGTGCTCATGCCCTGTTCTCCTCCGCTCAGAACACGCGCGTATCGACGCGGCCGACCAGGTCGGACCCGAAGTCGTACACGATGAACCGGATGTTCTGCGTGCCGCGGATGATCGGGAATTGAATCATGTACGGAAACCCGTCCTTCAGGAAGCGCGCGTATTCCTCCTCGCTCATCATCAGTGGCAGCGCCTGCACGTGCGTTCCCATCGGGTTGGCGCCGCTATCGAAGCCGAAGACCGCGAGGTTGAGCAGGCCGACGCGCGATCCGTCGAGTGTCGCGACCTTGACCTTTGACAGGTCGATCTTGCCCTCGACGACGAAACTGGTGCCCCCGCGCTGCGACGCCGACGCCTTCACCTTGATGTCGTTCACCTCGCGCCGGAAATTCCCGGCCGCGGCGAGCCGATCGTTGGTGACGAACGAACGTCGGTTGAACGCGCCGACCTCCTGTTCACGCAAGTACCCGTGCCGGAACAGCACCGTGACGTCGGGGCGGTTCACCTTCACGGCAATGATCCGGTAGCCGCCGTCCCACGCCTTGTTCGAGGCCTGGTAGCCGAGCACGTAGCCTGTTCTGGTCGCCTCGTCCAGCCGGTCGAGCGCCGCCTGTCCCTTCTCCATAATCGCCGGTAACCCCCCGGTCAGTTCCGAGATCTTCCTCAGGCTCCTGAACGACATCGCCTGCTGCAGCGTCGCGTTCATCTCCTTGCTAATCTCGGCCGCCAGGAGGCCGCCGGCCTGGAGCGTGTGGACCGACGTCCGCGCGTCGTTCGCGACGGACGCAAGTGCCCGATCGTTCTCATCGCTCGGCCAGATCAACCCCTTCTCGGTGACGAAGAGCACGTGCTTTTCGCCGTCGAAGCGCCGCAGGTACTCCATCAACGCCGTCAGGTTTCCCTGATCCTGGAGCGTGGTGGCGCTCGATGCCATGAAGTCGTCGAGGGACATCTCGCCGAACGCCTTCCGTTCGATCACCTCGGCCGACGTCGGGTTCGCCGGCTTCGCGCCCGGCCCGAGGATCATCTCGTCGATCTTCGTCTGCAGCTTCTTTGGGATGACCCGGTTGCCGTAGAGCGGCGCCATCCCGGTGGCGCTCAACTGCAGGCCCAGCTCGAAGTCCACGGCCTCATGCGACTTCTTGAACCGTTCGAGCGCCTCCGCGACTTTCTGATGGTCGGTCGTGAACGAGAGCGCACGGTCGTAGGCGAACAGCGCCACCTGGTCCTGCGGCAGCAGCCCGGTCTTCACGAAGCGCAGCAGGCCGCTGATGCTTCTCGACGGCTCCTCGAGCCGGCCCAGGCCGAGCGCGATGACGAAGATGCGGTGATTCTGCGGGGACAAGGTCGTGCCCTTGCGGAGGGTCGGTGCCGCGTCGGGCGACGACGTGTCGAGCGCAAGCGCTTGGAGGGTGAAGTGCCGGACCTGCTGCGGGACTCCGTCCTCGAGCACGGTGAAGTCCATCTGTTTCAGGTCGGTGACCGGCTTGCCGGACCGGTCGAACACATGGACGTTGATGGGCACGAGGTCCAGCAGGGCTGGCGCGGGCGCCGCGGCCGGCGCCTGCGGTCGCGCATGCACGACCGGGAAGCCGACCAGCACCATCACCAACACGATCATGAAGGCATGTGACAGGCGTCGCGACATCGGGCACCTCTCGGCCAGCCGCGTGGGTCAGCACGCTGGCGGATCACGGGGTTCGCGGCTGAGTGGTCAGCCGCCTGACTACGGCGGCATTCGGCCGACGAAGGGCGATGCGCCGCCATAATTAAGCGGCGGACCACTGAGGACCGCAACTTTCGACCCGAGAGAGCTTGATCCGCACCGTCGCTCTTGTCAAGCGACGCTGTGGAGTGATTCGAGGACTTCTGGGAACGGCGGTCAACGCGGGCGGGCGCGGAGGCGGCGTGACCTCATCTCACAAATCTGACGTGCGACGCTGTGGAGTGATGCTGCGGAGTGGTCAGTGGGGAGTGCTGAGGGGTGTGCCAGGTGGGGCCG
>Ga0209745_1000304_pt1 | contig 29361 bp, 22 predicted proteins | sample BarGraNGADG00312_FD_184495 | JGI IMG/M metagenome (GOLD analysis project Ga0209745, IMG submission 184495) | Arctic peat soil microbial communities from Barrow, Alaska - Barrow Graham LP Ref core NGADG0004-312 (SPAdes) (version 2) | ecosystem: Environmental > Terrestrial > Soil > Wetlands > Peat...
CCGTCCGGCCGCTGCTGGACACCCGGATCATCAACGACCTGGTCGCGGCGCTCGACGCCTACGACGCCGTCGACGTCGCCATCCCCTCCGCCGACACGATCATCGAGGTGAACGAGAGGGACGAGATTACGGCAATCCCGCCGCGGGGGAAGCTCCGCCGCGGCCAGACGCCGCAGGCCTTCCGCCTCAGCGTCATCCAGGAGGCCTACCGCAGGGCGTGGGAGGACCCCGACTTCGTCGCCACCGACGACTGCTCCGTTGTGCTGAAGTACTCCCCCGAGGTGCCGATCAAGGTGGTCGAGGGCGCCGACCACAACATGAAGATCACCGAGCCCATCGACGTCTTCATCGCAGACAAGCTGTTCCAGATCGGGTCGACACTGGCCCCGCTGCCCACCAACGCCCAAGCCTACACCGAGCGCCTCGCCGGCAAGGTCGTGGTCGTGCTCGGCGGCAGCTACGGCATCGGCGCAGACATCATCGAGCTGGCCACCGACTTCGGCGCCCGCGCGTACGGCTTCAGCCGCAGCCAGACGAACACCCATGTGGAGAACGCTGCGGAGGTGGAGGCGGCCCTGCGCCAGGTGTACGAGGACGCCGGCCGCATCGACTACCTCGTTGTCACCGCAGGGGTGCTCAGCATCGGGCGCCTGGCCGACGTGTCGATGGAGGACATCATGTCCGGCATCCACGTGAACTACGTCGCGCCGGTCGTCGCTGCCCGCTCAGCCTTGCAGTACCTGCGGCAGACAAAGGGACAGCTGCTGTTCTTCACGTCCAGCTCCTACACCCGGGGGCGCGCCGAATACTCGGTGTACTCCTCAGCGAAGGCTGCCGTGGTCAACCTCACCCAGGCGCTGGCCGACGAGTGGTCGACCGATGGGGTGCGGGTGAACTGCATCAACCCCGAGCGGACCGCCACGCCGATGCGCACCCGTGCCTTCGGCGCGGAGGCACCGGAAACCCTGCTCTCCTCCCGGGCCGTCGCGCTCACTTCGCTCGACGTGTTGATGTCGGACCTCACCGGCCACGTCGTTGACGTGCGGCGCATGGATCCCGGTGTCGGCGCGATGTCGCGCAGCGACCACGAGGCGGCGGCGATCATCGCTGCCCTCGAGGCCGCCGGCGACGATCCGGAGGGCCATGCATTCTGAGCCGGTGACACGTTGGATGGGTCGGGTGACCACCGCCAATGACAAGTGGCTCAGGCGGGCCAACGCCGTCGGGCTCCGGGGCTGGCAGCCGCTGGTCCTGCTGGGGCTTGTGGGTGTCTCCGTGCTCGGCGTGATCGGCGGCGCAGCCCTCGGCTCCCGTCCGCTGTTCCTGATCAGCGCGCTGGTCGGCCTCCTTGTCGACCTGATGGCCGACGGCCTGTACCTGGTGCAGCGGCTGCTTGAGCGGGCCTACCTTGGCCTGCCGGAGCGGGCGATGATCCGGGAGTTCGCGCTGCTGCTGCTGTTCACCCGCCTCGGCATGCCCGACGGAGAGATCAGCTGGGCAGCGTTGATGGTCTTCCTTGTCATCCTCGCCCGCACCCTCGTGATCCTCGTCGACCGCGAGGCCACAGAACTGCAGATGCCGAAGGTGAGCACCCGCAACTTGTCCATCGCGGACGTGGAGGAGTCCACCCCGGTCTCGGCGCTGGGCCTTCAGGTGCTGGTGGCCATCTCCTCTGCGCCGCTGTTCAGCGGCATGATCACCGCCTACACCGGCTCCATTGTTGCCCTGCAGATTGCCACCGGTGCCTACGCCCTGCTCGCGATCAGCTGGTCGAGCTGGCGCCTCTACAACTGGGTGTCCACCACCCGCAAGCTGAGCCCGCAGGACGTGATGGCCACCGCTTCGGAGGAGATCACGCGGATGCGGCCGGAGGTGCTCGTCTACTTCAGCGGTCCGACCGAGGCCCTGTACCAGCTGGAGATGTGGCTGCCGGTGCTGGAGAAGCTGGACCGCCGGGTGCTGGTGTTCCTGCGCGAACGGCCGAACCTGACCGCCTTGAAGGAGACCACCCTCCCGGTGGTCTGCATCCCTAACCCCAACGACACCATGGACTTCCGGCTGCCCACCGTGCGGGTGGCGTTCTATGTCGCGCACGTCGGCAAGAACATCCACATGATGCGCGAGCCGCGCATGAAGCACGTCTTCATCGGGCACGGCGAGTCGGACAAGATCTCCAGCGTCAACCCGATCAGCAAGGGTTACGACGAGGTGTGGGTGGCCGGACGGGCGTCCCGCCTGCGCTGGGCCGCGGCGAAGGTGGGCGTGCGGGATGATGCGATCGTTGAGGTGGGCCGGCCCCAGCTGGGCGGCATCCTGCGCGGCGACACCCCGGAGGAACGGGCCTCACGCCCGTTCAGCGTCCTCTACGCCCCCACGTGGGAAGGCTGGGTCAACGACCCGCATGCGAGCTCGCTGCTGCTGATGGGACCCACTCTCGTGCAGTCCCTGATCGAGCGCCCGAACACCCGGGTCATCTACAAGCCGCACCCGTTCACCGGTAAGGTCTCCCCGCTGGCCCGCAGGTCGCATTCCGGGATCGTCGCCCTCATCGAGGCCTGTGGTGGGCGCAACCTCAGCAACGGGACCGCGGACGAACAGGCCTGGGCGGACGCAGTCGAGGACAACCTCATCGTGGACGGGCCGGAGCCGACGCTGTACACCTGCTTCAACCACAGCGACGCCCTGCTCGGCGACATCTCCAGTGTCGTGCCCGACTTCATGGCCAGTGGCAAGCCCTACTTCATCCCGAACAGCCGGGGCCTTGACCACCAGGAGCTGCGTGACAGCAGCGCCAGCGCTCGCGCCGCCTACCTGCTCGACCCCGATCCCGACAGTTGGGAGGAGGCCTTCGCTGACGCGACCGGCCCCGACTCGCTGCGCGCTTCCCGTGAGGAACTCAGGGAGTTCCTGCTGGGTGCCTATTACGCCGACCCGATCGAACCGTGGCGGATCGCCACCGGCGACCTGATCGACCGCGCCAATGCCGAATGGCCCGACGCCGAGGCTGAGGTCGCTGCGCTCGGACGCGAGTGACCTCCGGCATACTGAACGAGTGGATCATGACGCCGAAACCGGGGGCCCCCCGCAAGGGCGTTGGAACCAGCTTCTGAGAGCCCTGCTCTCACCGGCCTCTGCACAGGGCGAAACACCCTTGCGGGCCTGGCTGCGAAGGGGACTGCTCGCCGTGGTCACGCTGCTCGCCCTCGGCGTAGGGCTCTTCCGGATCGGTGACCCGTCGCCGTGGGTCGACGAGGCGGTCACCGTTCTCGTCGTCCGGCGTCCCTGGGCCGGTATCACGGCGCTCCTGCAAGGTGCCGACGCGCCCCTCGTGCCCTACTACCTGCTGGCGAAGGCCTGGGCAGGCATGCTCTCAGGGCTGCCCACCCTTGTCGCCGTCCGCTCACTGTCGGCCGTCGCTGCGGCCATCACGGTCGCTGCCCTGTTCACGCTGGTCGCCCGCCTCAACGGCATCCGCACGGCCCTGCTCGCTGCGCTGCTGCTCACCAGCCTCGCCGGGTTCTCCCGCTACGCGCAGGAGGCACGCCCCTACGCCCTGCTGGTCATGACGGCGACCGTGTCCTGGCTCGCCTGGGACGGCTGGCGACGTCCCACGCCGGACGATCCGCGGCCGCACGGCTCCCGGCTCGCCCAGGTCGGCGGAGCCATCGTCTACGTGGGCAGCCTTATCGGCTCGGTGCTGTTCCACCTGTTCGGGCTCTTTCAGTGGCCGGCGCAGGTGGTAGCCGATCTGGCCACCCCAGGAAGGTCGGGTCGCGCGCGTGTCCGGCGCGCTGTGCACACGGTCGCAGCGATGGTGGTGGCTGCACTGCTCGTCGGGTTTCCCCTGTTCTACGCAGTGACCCACGGCACCGGAGCGCCGCGAATGGTGGAGATGTCGCTCCGGACCTTGGTCGGCTTCTTCTTCCAGGTGCTGAACTCGAGCACGAACGTCGCCTCCAGCGTGCCAGTCGTGATCCTCGTGGCCATCGCTGTCGTGGCCGTCGCCGCCCGGCTGCGAATCGCCCGCGCATATACACGCCTGGTCGTGATCGCCGTGGTCTGGACAGCGGTTCCCCTCGCCTTGAGCATCGGCGCCGCCGCGGTGAAGCCCGCCCTGCTGCGTCCGCGCTACTGGATGCCCATCGTGGTGCCGATGTCGGTACTGGCAGCGGTCGGTGCCCTGATCGTCGTCGATTCCGTGTGGCACGTGGTTCGTGGGCGCGCGCCGGTGACGCAGCGGCGCAAGCTGGTGGCCTCGGCGGTGGCGGCGCTGGCGCTGGCCGGCCTGTTGGCCGTCCAGGCCGTGAGCGTGCTGCCCGAGCACCTGAAGATCCGGCGGCCCGCCGGCCACGCACTCTCGCTCGATCCCGCGCTGAAGCTGGTCGATTCCTACCTGGAGTCCGAGCCCGACCTGCCCTTCACGGTCACCCCCAACACGCGCACAACTGTCGTCTGGGCCACGCGCCCTGACCTGGTCGAGCGCGACGTGCTGTTCCGGCTCGACCAGAGAGCGCCGACGGTCTGGCCGCCGGCCCGTCAGCCGGCCGTGGTCGCCCAACTGCTCACGGGGCACAACACGATCCTGTGGCTGCGGGCTCGGATCATCGGCACGGACTCGGTACCCACCCCGAAGCCCACCCTTGCGCCGAAGATCCTCGCTGTCCTCGGCTTCACCGTCGTCTCCGCCGAGCGCGGCGGGAACTGGTGGGTTTGCATCCTCCAGCGTTGACCGGCCGATCTGGCTCGTAGGGCGCCCGGCGCCCCACGAGCGGGCCTACTTCCGGGGCAGCTTGATCCTGAAGGATCCGTCCGCGGTCACCGTGACTTGCGTGCTGATGGCCTTGTAGGTTGAGGATCCGACGTAGGAGGCCCGCAGGATGTAGTGCCCGTCGGGGATGCCCTTGTAGCGGAAGGATCCACCGGAATACGCGCTTGCGATCGTTTCCCGTGCGCCGTCGACATTCAGCAAGGAGACGATCGCGCCGGCGACCGGCTTGCCCGTCTTCGCGTCCACCACGGTGCCGGAGACAACGTTGGCGCCGACGATCCTGGTTGTCGGCAGGCCGGTCGCGGCCTCGTTACCGACTCTGAAGGTCGCTGCCTGTGAGGAGTTGACCGCAGGGCTTGCCTTCGTGCTCACCCAGGAGGAGGCGTAGTTGTCGGAGCCGATGTAGGTGATCCGCACCTTGTACGTCTCGGGGGTGGTGCCGGTGTTGAAGGGCCGCACAACGAGCGAGTAGCTGCCGTCCGAGTCGATGTCGGACTGTGCCGCGAGCTCGCCTGCGCTGTTGTAGGCGACAGCCACCAGGTCCTTCATCGGTGCTGACGACGACACGGAGCCGTTCAGCGCACCGTGCAAGGTGATCGTCTTGACCAGGAGGTACCCCGATCGGTCACTGCGCTGGGTAAGCGTCGCCGTGTCGACCACTACCACCCGGGCGTAGTAGATGCGATCCGAGGCAAGCCCGGTCATGGTGATGGTGGTGTCCTGGGTGATGGCTTTGTACCAGGTCGGGTTCTTCATGGCCGAGTTGGTCCCGAGCAGGATCCGGTAGGAGTCGGTAGCCGCTGGCGATGGATTGGTCGGTGCCGTCCAGGTCAGCGTCGCCTGCGAGGTGCGCTGCGGAAGCACGAGGGTGACGTCGCCCGCGCCCCCCAGAGGGTAGCTGGACGTGGTGCGACGAATGGTCGAGGTCGCGCTGGTGATGTTGATGTCCGGCCAACCGCCGGAGGCCGGCGCAACCGTGTATAGGTTGATGGAGTAAGTCGTTGCCTTCTTCAGGCCGGTCAGCGTGGTCGCGGTGGTGCACTGCACCGCGGGCTGGCCGGAGGTGGGCGTTGGCGACACCTTGATGCGGAAGCAGGCGTACTGCCCTGACGGCGTGCCCCAGGTCAGGTCGATGGCTGAGCCGCTGACGTTGTCCGTGCTGATGCTGGTGGCCTTCTCCACGGCAGTGCCGTTGTACGTCTTCGGGTATGAGGTCTTCTTCGAGACCTTCGGCGACCAACTGGTCGTGCCCTTCGTGCGGACACGGAAGTAGTAAGTCTTCTTGCCTGCGAGCTGGTTGACATAGGTGCTGTTCGTAGCGACTTCGATGGTGCTCGACGACTTGAAGCTGCTCGACGTCGCGTACTGGACCTGATAGGTCTTGCCGGCTCCCTGCGACGTCCAGGTGAGGTGCACGGCGGTGTACTTGACGGCCGCCTTCAGGCCGTAGCTGACGCCCTGTGCCGGACCGGTGGATACCAGCCCCAGTGATGCAACGAGGATCCCGGTGAGCGAGGCAGCGAGCCACTTGCGGATGGGCTTCATGGTCAGCACCCTGTCGCTTTCTTGGCGATCTCAGTCCAGCCGGCCAGGTATTCCCCGTAGGCATGACGAATGGCTTCGGCATAACCCGGCAGCGTGGCCCGCGACGAGTCGAAGATCGTGGTGTGCTCGTCGCTCTGCGTCAGCGAAAGCACCCCCATGGCCGCCGTGCTGGTGATGACCTTGGCGTCGAGGCCGGTCTTCGAACCGATCAGGACGAGCTTGGTGTGCAGCGAAACGGGGGAGCACTTGAGCCAGATCCCGGCCTTCTTCAGCTTATTCTTCACGTAGCTGGTGACCGAGTAGTTGCCCACGGGGGACGTGAGCACGACCTTGATGTCGCACCCGGCCTTCTCCAGTTGGGCCATTCGACCCGCCAGCTTCTTCGAGGCGTCATCGGTGAGGCGGAACATTGCGATCCGGACCTTGTTCTGTACGGCGCAGTCGATCTTGTCGAAGGCCTGGAGGTAGTAATCGCGCGTCGACGTCGGGGCCGGGGCGAAAGCGACCCAGGTGCCACGGCCGGAGGAGGTCGGATGACCGCTCTGGATCGGATCGACCCAGATCTTCCGCTTGGACTTCAGCCAGTTCTTCTGGTCCGCAGGGAAGCCGGTGTTCTTCTTGCAGCCGGTCTTCGCGCAGTACAGCATCGCGTCGAAGCGGTTGGCCATCAGCGTCTGGTACGTCTTGTCGCCGTAGATCAGCACGGTCTCCTGGTAGAACAGGCGGGTCTGGCTGCGTGCCCAGTTGCCGGAAGAGGACAGCACCACGGAGTCGTCCGAACCGGCCTGGCTGTCCGATTTGCCCCATACCGTGTGGTTGATCGCGACGATCTTCTCGTGGTTGATGAAATCGATGATCTTGGTCTTGCTGACCTTGGTTGCCTTGTTTCGGGTATTGAAGCAACCGTGGCTGCAGTAGTTCACCGATGCGATCCCGGAAAGGCGCTTGGCAACCAGGCTGCGGGTCGCCTCCGGCATCGCCCTTTTCTCAAGCACGATGGTGATTTTCACATTGCGGTGGGTGTGCACCCATTGCAAAGCATTGTAAACGACTTCCGGATCGGATTCCGGACGCGATCCCGGGCCGGCAGCGGTCATCGTCCCGAGCGCCCGGATGAAGTACATTCCGATTCGGATTTCAGCGTTCTGGGCCGCTCCGCAGATGACCTGGGCGGTTTTGACCATGAACGGCCACGGCTCGTTGTTCCCGGGATCGCTGTAGCCCCGGGTGTCCATGTCCGCGAGGTTGTACCAGACCTCGATCGGGCGAATGTTGGACAACGTCGGGCAGGCGCTGCCGGACGCAGTCGGTTGCTTGGGCTTACCGCTGCCATCCGTTGTGAAGTCGACAGCCGTTGCCGGACTGACGACTCCAGAGAACACTACGACTGCAGCGACTCCGATTGCCGCTATTTTGGTAGTGAAATTTCCCCACGCTCTAACCATTCGCTCAAGCCACCGTATCTCGTAGACTCAACCCTTTATGCGACTTTGCACTGAGCATTTATCGCGCGGGAATGGAATTCTCTCGTCCAGACCGGGTACAGTCTACGCAGGGCACTGAAGTCTAGGCAAATGTTGTGAACGTTGCGCGTGGCGGGCTGTGCAGTCAATGGGAGGTCGGAAGTGGGCAAGGCGGGCAGGTTGGCGCAGATCCTGGCGGTGGCGTTGGTGGCGGTGGTGGCCGGTGTTACTACTGCTCAACCCGCGAGTGCCGAGGATGACCTCCTGGTCACCAGCGATCCCTACAAGCACCAGCAACTGACCGATCCGCCCTCCGGTGTCGTGCTCGCCTTCTCGAGGGCGGTGGACGCCGCGGCAGCGCAAATCGTTGTGACGAACAGCGCCGGCAAGAGCGTCAACGTCAACAGCTTGATCGTCGAGGGCACCAACGTGACAGCCCAGGTCAAGCCCAACCTGCCCAAGGGCACCTACACCGTGCACTACCAGGTGAACCGCAAGGACGGTCAGGTGGAGGGCGGTGCGTTCCAGTTCTCCTACGGCAAGGGTGAATGGACGAACCTGCCCGATGAGCGATGGTCGGGCAACTCGGCCCAGCCCACCGTGATCGCCTCACCGGAACCCGATCCGGTCACAGAGACCCCGGTCGCGACCCAGACGCCGAGCGGGACCGATTCGGCGACCGGGTCCGTACCGGCACCGACGGAGACCGCGACCTCGGCGGCGCCCTCGCCGCTCAGCGGTGGCGCCGACCCGACCCCGTGGCTATGGGGCGGTGCGGCCGTCGTGCTTGCAGCTGCAGCAGGCGGCATAGCCTGGCGCCGGTCAGTCACCCGCCGCGGCTGAGGCGCGTTTCGTCCCGCAGTCAGTGCACCGGCCGCGAGTGCCGGGCAATCAGCTGGTCAACGTGCGCGGAGTAGGCGTCGACGACAGCCACGTCGCTGTCGGTGACGATGAGGTCGTCGGATGCGACCAGCGCCTGCAGCAGCAGGTTGGACGATCCCGTGATGGCCAGGTGCAGCCGCCCGCCGCCGGTGTTCCAGCCGTCGAGGGTCACGATCTTGCTGTGCAGGTAGACCCCACCACCGGTCTGGTGCAGTTCGATCCCGGCATGCAGCAGTGCCTTGGTGATCTCCGGATCCCAGCCCTCATCGCGTTCCGCGCTCAGCGGTTGCCCGATGGCGATCACCCGGCAGCCGGCGCGGGCGAGCTCTGCGAACCGCTTGGCCACCTCCAGCCGGGGATAGGTCCACATGTACATGGCGATGCGGATGGTGGTGCTGTGGTCGCCGCCGCACTGGATGTCGCGCAGGTAGTCGAGGTAGGGATCCATGGCGGCAGGCAGGGGCTCGTCCGGCTTGACCTGGTAGCCCTTGGGCAACGGCATCGGGAACATGGTCATGGTGACGCTGCCGGACGTGACCGTGCCGTAGGCCGTCCCTGCGTCCTTGCGCATGATGTCGAAACGCGCGCGCAGGAAGCTGTACACCGTGTGGTTGCCGCGCAGCACCATCAGGTCATTGGACTGCTCGGCCGCCGCCGGCGTCAGGTTCTCGCTGGGGATCATCACGACGTCGCGGTCGGTGCCCGAGCGGTCGATGATCAGCCACTTGGCGTGCACGTAGGAACGGATCGTGCCGGCGCTGCGTCGACGGGGGTAGGTGACATCACTGGCGCAGGCGAGGTGGCACCGGACAACGTACGACCGGCGGTGCTGGTCGGTGCCGAGGGCCGCCTGCAACCGCTTGGTCCAGCGGTAGTTCTCGTGGTCGTCGATGATGACGCGCACATTCACCCCGCGCCGGTGGGCTGCCAGCAACGCCTGGCCCACCCACTCCGTGGCGAACGTGTACATCACCAGGTGGATGGTGGCGCCGGCGGGGGCGGCCTTGATGGCGGCGACCTGCGTGCGGTGCAGCCGGAACTGCATGGATTCCCGCGTGCTCCACGGGTCGCTGAACTGGATGCGGGTGGTGGTCGTGGCCACCGTCGGCGTGCCGGCTTTGGTGGGGCTCTGGGTCGGGGCCGCCGACGTCGCAGCCGTCGGGGTGGCGGCTGACGGCGCCCTCGTGGGCATTTCGCAGCCCGAGATCGTCAGCGCGAGGGCGACCGCGCCCCCGACAGCTGCCAACGCCAGTGGGCGCATCGGCGTTCCCTTCACTCGACCCAGGAGAATCCTACGGGGGCTGCACCGAGCGTCCGGGCGAAGACGGGCAGACACTCCGCCGTCGCCGTGAGCGCCTGCCGTGCGTGCCGGAGGGGACGCGGACGCCTAAGATGACTGCTGGACTTGGGAAGCAACTGCGGGAGGTCTGCGGCGTGAGGGTGATCACCTATGGAACCTTCGATCTGTTCCACGAGGGGCATCGTCGCCTCCTGGAGCGGGCGAAGGCGCTCGGTGACCACCTGGTGGTGGGGGTCACGACCCAGAACTACGACAGCACGCGTGGCAAGCTCAACGTCGGCCAGTCCCTGATGGAGCGCATCAAGAACGTGACCGACACCGGGCTCGTGGACGAGGTGATCATCGAGGAGTACGAAGGCCAGAAGATCCACGACATCCAGCGCCTCGGTATCGACATCTTCGCCATCGGCTCGGATTGGGAAGGCCACTTCGACTACCTCAAGGACTACTGCGAGGTCGTCTACCTCGAGCGCACCAAGGGCGTCTCCAGCACCGAGTTGCGCACCCAGAACCACGGCATCCTCTCGATCGGCGTCGCCGGTTCCGGGCGCATCGCCCGGCGGTTCGTTGCCGAGGCCCGCTACGTCAGTGGCGTCAGCGTCGAAGCAGTGTGGAGCCCGACTGCCGAGCACGCCACGGCCTTCGCCGCCGAACTGGAGTTGGCGCGCAGCTACGGCACTCTCGAGGAACTCCTCGGCAGCGTGGACGCGCTGTACCTCGCCACCCCGCACGGCACCCACTACGAGCTGGTCAAGCACGCGCTGGCCGCGGGCGTTCACGTGCTCTGCGAGAAGCCGATGACGCTCACGCAGGCACAGACCCGCGAACTCCACGAGCTCGCGGGCGCCGCGGGCGTTGTACTCCTGGAGGCATTGAAGACGGCCTTCGCGCCCGGGTTCCAGCGTCTCGTTGCCGTCGCCCGCAGCGGTTCGATCGGCGACATCCGGTCGGTGGACGCCACCTTCACCAAGCTGGTTTCCGGCGGACGCGAGTTGCAGGCCCCCGAGGGCGGCAGCATCTCCGAGCTGGCGAGCTACCCCCTGCTGGCTGCGGTGAAGCTGTTCGGGGCGGGCCACACGGCCCTGCGGACCCGCAGCTACTGGCCGCAGGAGTCGCCGGTGGAGGTGTTCAGCCAGATCGACCTTGACTACCCCACCGGGTGGGCGATCGCCCGCACCGGCGTCGGCGTCAAGTCCGAGGGCGACCTCGTGATCTCCGGCACGGAGGGCTACATCTACGTGCCTGCACCCTGGTGGCTCACCGAGTACTTCGAAACCCGGTTCGAGGACAGCCGGCGCAACCAGAAGTACTTCCAGAAGTTCGAAGGGGACGGCTTGCGCTACGAGCTCGCCGAGTTCGCCGGGATGATCCGCGACGGGTCCCGCACGAGCTTCAAGTACACCGCAGCGGAATCGATCGAGATCGCCGGCATCATGGAGGCTGCCCGCTCCCAGGCCGAGATCTTCGGTCGCCGTGAACACGTGGAGGTTTCGAGTGCCGGTTGACCTGGGCAAGCTCATGCGCAAGGCGTCCAGCGCTGTCAGTGTGGTCTCAGGCCCGATCGCCGCACGCCTCGCCCTTCCGGAGGGACGGTTCCCGACCGCGCGCGACTGGGTGGCCGACCTGCGCTCGCTGCGCTGGCTCGACGACGACAGGTTCGAGCTGGCCGGCTGGGCCTACGATCGCGACGTCGACTACACCGGCACCCAGCCCACCGTGCGGGTGTGGGCGCACTCGGACGGCGCGCTGCCCAGGTTCGTGCCACTCGAGGTGACGATCGACCCCTCCCCCGAGGCCAACCAGTCGTTCAACGGGGCCACCCGCGATGCCGACTACTCCGGCAACTGCTTTCGCGCAATCGGGTCGCTCGCCCAGCTGTGCCGCTACGGCACGCGCCAGTGGAACCTGCGGGTCAGTGTCGCTGCGCCGGGCAGCCAGGTGCAGGGCCAGTTCACCAAGGTCTACGGACTCGGCCCGGCCGGCTACCGCACGTCACGGCGCTGTGCGGCGGGGACGGCCCTCCCGCGATGGTCGAAGATGGGGCTGAGCCTCTTGGTGGTGCCGCTGCTGCCAACTGCCACCGGCATCCACTACGACGGCGACCGGATCAGCATCGACGTTGCCCACCGCGGCACGATCACCTCCGCAGAGCTCGTCTCGCCCCAGGGTCGTACCACGATGGAGGTGCGGCGCGGCACCGAGGGTTCGACGCTGGTCGGCACCATTCCCGCAGTCGAGGAGTCCCGTCCCTGGCAGGAGTCGGCACCCGGCGTCTGGGGGTACCCTGTCGACGACCCGGCCACGTCGCTCCCGTGGCTGCAGCACCGCATGCTCGTCCGCACCGGTGACGGCGAGCAGCCGGTGCTGATCGGCTCAGGCCAGCTGGTCGAGGCCAATCCGGTGCTGGTCGAGGCCGGTCCCGACGGCGAGCTGCGGCTGGGCGCCGGCTCGACCTGGGCGATCGTAACCAGCGCAGAGCTCGTCGGCGACGACGAGCCCGTGCTGCGGGTCGCCGGACGCTGTCATGGCGACCTCGCCGGGGTACGGTTCACCCTCGCCAACGAGCGCGACACCCGTTCGGGTTCAGTGACGCAGGACGGGGACAGCTTCACCGCAGACATCGCGTTCCTGAAGTCGAACTGGGACCTGCCGGCGTTGCCGCCCCAGATCGGACGGCTGACCCTCGCTGCCACGACGGAAGATGGGTTGACCATCCCCGTCCGGTGCGCGCCGGCCGTGGTCGACAAGGCGCCCGACTCGGTGTGGAACCGTTGGTTCCGCCTGTACTACGCCGTGAAGGCTGGCAAGGTGCTCTCCCCGCGGCTGGAGGTCCCGCTGAAGACAGAGGAGATCGGCACGCACAACCAGGCCTTGATCCGTTCGCAGTATGAGTCGGGCGAATGGCCGATCGTCGACAAGATGTACTTCGAGAGCTTCTACGGCCGCCAGTGCGGCTGCAACCCGCTCGCCCTGCGCGAGGAGATGGTGGCCAGGCACCCGAACGTCCCTCGGGTCTGGGCTGTGCGCGACCTGTCTGTTGCCGTGCCGGAGGGCGACGAGGCCGTCGTTGACGCGACAACGGTGTGGTGGCGTGCCCGGGCAGAGGCCCGCTGGCTGGTGGTGAACGACTGGCTGCGTGCCCGCTTCACCCCGCGCGAGGGCCAGACCGTGCTGCAGACCTGGCACGGCACGATGTACAAGAAGGTGGGCCTCGATCGCGGCGAGCAGCTGGACGCGGAGGAGCGCGAGTTCATGCTGGGGGAGCGGAAGAAGTGGGACCTGTTGCTGTCCCAGAACCCGCACTCCAGCCGGGTGTTCCGCGAGTCCTACCTGTCCAACCCGCCGATCTACGAGGAGGGCTACCCGCGCAACGACCTGCTCGTCAACGGCTCGGGCGAGCATATCCGTAGCGTGCTCGGCATCCGGGCAGACCAGAAGGTGGTGCTGTACGCACCCACCTGGCGCGACGACCGCACCGAACTGGTCGACTACCTCGACGTGAACAAGCTGGCCGCCGATCTCGGCGACGGCTACATGGTGCTGCTGCGGGCGCACTCCCGGGTGATCCGGGTTGGCAGTGCTGCCAAGGTCGGCGCGGGCGTCATCGACGTCAGCACCTACCCGAACACCACAGACCTGCTCCTGATCGCCGACATCATGATCACCGACTACTCCTCGATCATGTTCGACTTCGCCGTCACCGGGCGTCCGATGATCTTCTTCACCCCAGACATGGATTCCTACCGCGACCAGTTGCGCGGGGTCTATCTCGACCTGGAGGAGGTTGGCCCGGGGCCCGTGCTCTCCACCCAGGACGAGGTGCTGGCGACGATCCGCGACATCGACGAGGTGGCGGACCGGTTCGCGGAGCGCTATGTGCAGTGGCAGGCCGACTACACCCCGTGGGACGACGGCGGCAGCTCTGCCCGTGTGCTCGACCGGCTGCTGGTCGACGCGCCGCCGGCCGATCCGGCCATCCTGGGCTGATCAGCCCGATCCCTCACGGACGGCAGGGGTCAGGGCAGGTGGATGGTGGCGGAGAGCATGTTGTGGTCCGAAGGGATCACGCCGACGAACCTGCCCGCGGTGTCAACGTTCAGGGCAATGGCAGACACGGCGACCCGGATCTTCGGGCTGTGCCAGATGTAGTCGATGTCGGAACCGTTGTCGTACTTCGACCGCCGCGCGTAGGTATCAAAGCCGTTGCACGTGTTGTAATCGAGGTTCACCCGGTGCTCTGCGGTGGCAGCGCGGGCGGGTGTCCAGGAGTTGTTGGTGTTGCCCAGCGGCTCGCGGTAGCCGGCCGCGGTGAGCACGTCGTAGACGTAGTTGGACGGCTTGTAGTCGCGTCCGGAGTTGAAGTCGCCGGCGATCACGACTGGTAGACCGTCGGGGTTATTCGCGGCCACCATGGCGACGACCTCCGCGGTCTGCACCTTGCGCAGCTCCTGCCACTCCACGCCCGCGACCAGGTGGTTGGAGACGACGAACAGCTTCTTGCCGCTGACCTTGTCGATGAGGATCGCCCACACGGCCCACTTCCGCGTGCCGGAATCCCAAGAGCTCAGCTCCACCGAACCGTCCGCGTTCGGAACCATGTCGAAGCGCTGGGTGTCGTAAGCCAGCTTCGTTGTGCCCGACCCGCCCTTGCTGGGCGGATCGCTCGTCATGTAGGCGCGCGACGTCGCGGCATTGATCCCCTCGAGCAGGTCGGCCAGCAGGCTGCGGTCCATCTCCTGGAGCGCGAGAATGTCCGGTGATTGGGCAGCGATGTTCGCGATCACGGCGGGCTTGCGCACCGTCCATGTGCGGCCCGACGGATCGCAGGCCACGCTGCACACGTTGTAGGTGGCGACCTTGATGGCCGGGGAGTTGTAGGTCTTCGAGACGGTGAAGGACGACGTCTTGGAGTAGTTCGACACGTAGGCGCCCGTCGTCGAGAGCGTCCGCACCTTGTAGTAGTACTTCGTGCCGGAGACCAGGCCCTTCAGGACGGCCGCCGATGCTGCGCTGCTGGCCAGCTTCGACTTGCCGAGCTCAAGCTTCGAGGTGGTGCCGTAGCGGATGCGGTACTGCACGCCCGGGCCTCGCGAGCTCCAGGAGATGTAGCTCGAGGTGGTGCTCTGCACGCTCGACTTCAGGGCGACCGGTGCAAGCTCCGCCATCGACTTCGCCGATGCCGTCTTCACCTTCAGCGTCTTGCCGTAGCTGGTCAGCGTTGCCCTGGCGAGGCTGATCACCTTCACCCGGAAGTAGTAGGTGGTGGACGGCTTCAGCCGTGCCGACTTCGCAGAAGGGCTGGGGTCTAGGTTCGTCCAGGCCAGGTAGGTGCCGACGACGTCCTCGGTCTTGAAGGTCTTCATGTCCGACTTCGTCGAGAACTGGACGCGGTAGGCCGGGGCGTTCTTCACCGCCTTCCAGTGCAGGCCGACCGCGTGGGCTGCGACCGTGGCGCCCAGCCCCGACGGCTTGGCGTAGCTTGCTGCGTGGGCGAGGGTCAGGACGCTTGCCGGCGCCGCCGCCACGAGCCCGAAACCGAGGACGGCCCCCACAACGGCGAGCACGAGCCGACGGTGGGTCGTCGGTTCATCTGCTGCCATGGCTGGGGGACTCCTCTGTGTTGGGGGGACCGGCTCGCATGCCTCGGGGGAGCACGCCGTGACCGGCCTTCACGATGCTATGGGCGTGGCCCCCGCAGGCAGAAGCGACAGGAGCCGACCCGTGCGTGAGTCTGGAGTAATGCTCGAGGCCTTGACGCGAACAGAAAGCTCCGGCTCAGCTCAGGTGGAAGCTCGAAACCAGCATGTTGTGGTCGGACGGCATGGTGCCCATGAAGTTGCCGTTGCCGTCGAGGTCGACAACCACCTGGAACATGGCGGCGCGCACACCCTTGCTGTGCCAGATGTAGTCGACGTCGTAGCCGTTCTCCCACTTGGAACGCAACGCATGCCGCTGGAACTGGTTGGCGCTGGCATAGCCGACATCGATGCGGTGCTCCACGGTCGCGGAGCCGCTGACGTAGCGCGAGTCGGACGGGTTGCCGAGCGGGTCTACCAGGCCGGCCTGCGACACGGTGCTGTAGACGGCCGGATGGTCGGACTTGCGCTTGCTGACGTTGAAGTCGCCGGCAACCACCACGGGCAGGCCCTGGTGCTGGTCGATCAGCTGGGCAAGTTCGACCGCTTCACTCTTGCGCACGCTCGCGCTGTTGTTGGTGAAGTGCACGGAGACAACAAGGAGCTTGCGGTCGCCGTCACTCTTGTCGGCAAGGATTGCCCAGACCGCGTCCTTGTCCCTTTTCGGATCCGCGGTCCAGGTGTGAATGCCACTGGCGACGAGGCTGAACCGGGCGGCGTCGAAGGCGAGACCGGCGTGCTTGTAGTTGGCGATGCGCTCGAAGTTGCGGTTCGCCAGGGCGTTGTAGTCGTTGATCAGGTTGTCGCTGTTGATGGACTCCTGGGTGGCGATGAGGTCCGGAGCCTGACGGTGGAGGCTGTCCAGCATGCCCTTCTCCCGGCCCGCCCAGTTGCCGCACGCGTTGCCGCAGATGTTGTAGCTGGCGATCTTGATGGCCGGGTGGGCGGTGCTCGCCGGTGTGAACGGCTTCGCCTCGGACGTGGGGCTCAGGGTCGCGTCGTTGGCGCGGGAGATCACCTCGACGCTGTAGGAGTAGGTGGCTCCTGCGGTGAGGCCGGTGAGCACGCCTCCGGCGTAGTCGAACACCTTGGTTTCGGTGTTGCCGCCCATGCCGTAGCGGACCCGGTACTGGATGCCCGGGCCACGGGAGTTCCAGGACACGTACTCCGAGGTAGCGCTGCGCGTGGTCGCCTCGAGCTTCATCGGTTTGAGGTAAGTGTGGGAGCCGGTACCGGAGGTCCTCACCTTGAGCTTGGCGCCGTACTTGCTCAGCGACTTCGCGGAATGGGCCAGGTCGACCTTGGTAATCACCTTGACCCGGAAGTAGTAGGTGGTGTTGGGCTGCAGCCGGCCGGAGTTCGCCGACGGTTCGGGATTGAGGTAGGTCCACTCCACATTGGTGGTATCGACATCGACGGTCTTGGCGGACTTCATGCTCGACGACTTCGAGAACTGGACGCGGTAGGCGTCGGCGCCCCTGACCCGGCTCCAGGTGAGCGCGACAGCATTGCTGGAGACGGCAACAGCCTTGAGGCCTGTGGGGGTGCTCGCGGCATAGGCGGGCGCGGCGGTGGGAAGAACGAGGCCGATCCCCACAAGGGCAGCTAGCAGGGGGAGCGTCAGAAGGCGGCGGACAAGTCCGGACACATCAGATCCAATCCGGCTCGGGGGGAGCCAACCAGAGGCGACCCGAGTAGGGATTTGGGGGGCTACCGGGCCTGTCGCGAGGACGGACTCATAGTAGGGCTTCCGGCACCGACGGTAAAGATCTGATGAGAAAAGTCTGAAGACCGGCTGTGGGCTGGGCGCGGTGGGCGAGTTGAGAGGCCTATGACGCGACGTGCGTGCCGACGCGAATCGCGTCCCGACAGGCATCGACGAACACCTGGGCATAGGCATCCGGTGCCCACGGTCCCAGGTAGTAGGCGCGGATCGCGTCCCGCTCCGCGGCCTTGCCGTCCTCAGCCAGCAGATCCCGGATCCCCGCGGCCAGGTCGCCGTCAACGGGCAGCAGACAGGTCGCCTTCGCCAGCGGGTACTCCTCCTCGAGGCGGTCGCCGGCATGGTGGGCGAGAGCGATCGGCTTGTTGCTGAAGAGGTAGTCCGACACCACGCTGGAGACGTCGCCGACGAGGGCGTCAGAGGCGTTCATGCACTCGAAGATCGACAGGGCAGCGGCCTGGTCGCTGAGCAGGTGCCCGCCGGTGGTGCTGGCCGACAGCAGCGCGTCGATGCGGGTGACGAGCACGCGCGACTCGGCGTCCCGCTTGGCGTAGGGATGCGGCCGGAAGATCACCGCTGCGCCGGCGTCCACCAGGGCCGAGACGATGGCCTGGCCCGAGGCGAGCGAACTCAGCTGCATATCGGCGAGCACGCCGCGCCAGGTGGGGGCGTAGAGCACGACCGGCCGTTGAGGCAGCGAAGAGCCTGCGGGGCGCACGTCGATGGCTTCCACCTGGGGCCGTCCGACGAGCACGAACTTCTCCTGCGGCACGAGGACGCCGTGGCTGGCGAAACGGTCAACGCCGGCCTGGCCGGCGACGAAGATGCGGTCGAACATGGTGGTGCTTGAGGCGTAGCTGGCGGGCTTGTCGCTGTCGCCGTGGCCGAGGTGCACATGCACGACCTGCTGGTAGCGGGTGCCGTCCACGTTCTTCGCCGCGTTGTTCACGTAGAAGATGGCGCCGAGCGTCGGGACGATGGTGCGCTCGATCGGCTCCACCGATTCGGTAAGCAGCACCGGCAGCGTGGTGATGTCCAGCGCGGTGTCCAGGAATTGGCGCTCCCGGATCAGCAAAGCGCCGCGCGCCCCCGTCCGCTCGAGGTAGGGCAGCCACATCTGGAGCTGGTAGGCGCCCTCGGGGCGTCCGCTGTAGTAGAGGTAGAAGTCGGGACGGTAGGCGAGCAGCGCCGTGCGCACCTCGCGGTCAGGCAGGTGGCGCCGCCGGCGCAGCAGCTGGTAGGCGGCCGTTGCGGCGCCCGCGAGCAGGAACAGCAGTACCACGACGGCCACCAGCCAGTCGGGCAGCAGTCCTGCAGCTCCGGCAGCCAAGGCAATGCCGCCACCGGAAGCGGCCTTGAACATCGGGTTCCGCACGCGTGCCAGCGGTGGGGGGACGTGTTCGGGCAGGCGGTGGGCCTCCAGGCCGGGCCTGAGCTGGTTCTCGACGACGGGAGCGGCCATGGCGTAGGCGACCAGCGCAGCAGCGGAGACGGCCAGCACGACGTCGGGCAGGGTGGGCACGAACCCAAGTGCAAGGAGAACGGCCGACACCGCTGCAGCGTGGGTGGCTGACTGCGCACCGCTGCCGATGCGATCCTGCCGCCACCACAGCAGTCCGAGCAGCAACACGGCGAGCGCCGCGGCCGCACCGTTGAGGCCAAGGAGCAGGAACCACGCCGTGAGGACGGTGGCGAGCCAGATGCCGACCAGGGGAAGGGCTTGGGCCGCGATGCGCCGGTAGCGCGACGCCAAGTGCTTGTTCACCGGTCGCCCCTCCAGTCCACTCCGGCACCGTCGGTGACCATCAGCGCCCCGTGGGCAGCGGAGGCACCAGCGGCAGCTTCACCCGCGTCATGATAGCGGCCGGTCCCGGGCCCACGAGGTCAGGGCAGGTAGACGGTCGCCCGGATCATGTTGTGGTCCGACGGGATGGTGCCGATGAACCGTCCGGACGAATCCAGCCTTGCGACGGTCTCCCATTCGGCGACCCGCATCGGGGTGACGAAGATCTGGTCGAGCGTCACGCCGGTGGAGTAGTTACCGCGCATCGCCTTCCGCTTGAACTCGTTGATCGTGAAGAGCTCGGCGTTGATGCGCTTCTCCGCGATGCCGCGTGGGCCGCCTCGCCAGTCGTCGACGTTGCCGAGGGGATCGATGTAGCCCGCTCGGGTGATGATGTCGTAGGGCGCATTCTCCGGGTTGCGGAACTTGTGGGAGTTGAAGTCGCCGACGATGATCGTCGGCAGGTTCTCGGTGTTGTAGCGCTCGATGACCCGCACCACCTGCTGGGCGGATGACTTGCGATTGTTGTAGTCGTGCTTGTTCTGCTTCTCCAGCAGGTGGGTGTTGACGAAGAAGAACCGTTTGCCGGTCGAAAGCTGACGGAACTCGGCCCAGCTCACGTAGCGCCAGTTGCCGTTGTCGTGGCTCCCGGCGAGCCTCTGGTAGCCCTGCCGCAGCATGGTCACCTCGTCGCCGTCGTAGATGATCCGCGTGCCCTCGGGTCCGGCGTTACCGACGTACGTGGTGGACTTCCAGCTTCTGCCGAGCAAGTGGGCCAGGTCCGCGTACTGGCCGGAGGGATAACCCGGCAGGTTCCAGGTGGCCTCCTGCAGGCCGAGGACGGCGACGTGCTGCCCGGCGACGGTGTCGGCGACAGCGTGCCGACGCTTTGTCCAGTTACCGCCACCCGCCTTGATGGTGCCGTTGCGGATGTTGTAGCTGCCAACGCGCAGCGGGAGCGACTCCGGCGTCTTGAACGCCACCGGCGCCGACCAGGCCGTGACCGGGTCGCCGTCAGCGCCGACCGCACGGGCGCTGAGGTAGTACTTCGTGGTCTTCTCGAGCTTGTCGAAGGCGGCGGTGAGACCGGTGACCTGCTCGGTCGTTGTGACGGTGTTCGCGTCCTTGCCAAGGGCCACCTCGTAGTGGAGCTTGGGGCCGACCTTGCTCCACTCCACCGTCAGCGAGGTGCTGGTGTCGCTGGACGCGGTGAGCACCGGTGCTGCCAGTGAGTACTCGCGGTCGCCGGTGGTGAACGTTGCGGCCGGCGCCCAGGGGCCGTTGGCGTTCGTTGCGCCGTCGACGGCTGCGACCCGCACGTAGTAGGAGGTGCTCGGATCGAGGCCGGTCAGCACAGCGAGCGTGTCGGGACTGGTGAGGTTTCGAGCGGTGATGAAGCTGGGGCTGGTGTCGTAGTCGATCGCATAGCCGGCTGCATCGGGCACCGCTGGCCAGGTGACGACAGCCATGGTGGGGCGCTGGCTGATGGTCATCGCCGCGGGCGCAGCGAGCTGTTGCGGGTCGGCGGCAGCGGGAGCAGTGGGGAGCAGGCCGGCGAAAAGGGCGACGAGCGCAAGCGCGATGGCGTGGCGGTACAGCCAGCGTCCTCGCCTTGGCACGTGACCTCCCCGACCCCTCTGCTGCGTCCGCAACTGGCGCTGCGGACGCGTGGAATTTACCACGCATAGCTGCGAGAGCGGAGGTCGGGAATTGCTGTCGGACGGGACGTGCTCAGGGCCCCGAGGCGGCGTTGCCGGTGGGACGGGTGGGACCGCGCAGGTGCGGGTGCCTGCCCGTACGCTGGCGGCATGGGGGACGTTCGCCGGTGGGGAACTCCGGTGGCGCTGGCTGCCGGAACGCTCGCTGCTGGCGCGGGCGCCGTCTTCGTGCTCGGGCTGGTGGTGCGCTCGGTCACCCGCAGCCGCATCGTGAGGGCTGACTCGCTGCCGCACCTGCCGGTGGTGCTCGTGCTCGGGGCGGAGGTGTACGCCGATGGCGTCCCGTCCACGTTCCTGCGGGCCCGGCTCGACCTTGCCCTCGAGCTGTACCGGCGCGGCCTGGTTGAGCGCATCCTGCTGAGCGGTGACGGACGGTCGCGGTTCTACGACGAGACCGGCGGCATGCGGGCGTACCTGCTTCGGCGGGGTGTCGACGAGTCGGTGCTGCTGGTGGACCCGGCCGGGCTGGACACCTACGACTCGTGCCTGCGTGCCAGGGATGTCTATGGCATCGACCGGCTGGTGGTGGTGAGCCAGAGCTACCACCTGCCGCGGGCGCTGGCGATCTGCCACGCGCTCGGGCTGGACGCGTGGGGTGTGGGCGACGACAGTGCGCGGTCCAGCGCCCGGCCCTGGGCGAACGGCACCCGTCGTGAGCTGGCGGCGAACCTGAAGCTGGTCTGGGACCTGCTCAGCCGCCGTCCGCCGCGCTCGGGAACCCACCGCCTGTGACGTGGGAGGATAACGGCCATGCTGTCGCTGCCGTCCCTGCTGAGTGAGCGTGTCCAGGCCATTGCCGGAATCGACCCGGAGCTGCGCCCGGCCACCCGACCGCAGTTCGGCCACTACCAGACCAATGTGGCGCTTCGCCTGGCCAACGCCGAAGGCCGTCCACCCCGCGAGGTCGCCGCGCGCCTTGTGGAGCAGATCGACCTTACTGACCTCTGCGAGCCGCTGGAAATCGCCGGTCCGGGCTTCATCAACCTGCGGCTGCGCACCGACGTGCTGGCTGGGGTCGCCACCCAGGTGCTGACTGAGCCGGCGGCCGGCATCAGCCCCGCCAAGCAGCAGCGGACGGTGGTCATCGACTACTCATCGCCGAACGTCGCCAAGCAGATGCACGTCGGCCACCTGCGCTCGACGATCATCGGCGACTGCTTCACCCGCGTCCTGCGTGCGCAGGGACACACCGTCATCCCGCAGAACCACATCGGCGACTGGGGACGGCAGTTCGGCATGCTCGTCGAGCAGATCCTCGAGGAGGGCATCGACGTGTCCGCGCTCGACCTGCCCGCTGCGGAGGCGCTTTACCAGCGGGCCAACAACCACCTGATGGAGTCGGAGGAGTTCGCCGACCGGGCCCGTGAGCGCGTTGTCATGCTGCAGGCGGGCGACGCAGCGACGCGGCAGCTGTGGCAGCAGCTGATCGACGTCTCGCTGGCTGGCTTCAACGCCACCTACAAGCGCATGAACGTGCTGCTCACCAATGCCGACCTGGCCGGGGAGTCGATCTACAACGACGACCTTGCCGTGGTGGCAGCCGACCTGGAGGATCGCGGGATCGCCGTCGTCGACGACGGTGCGCTGGTGGTGTTCGTGGAGGGCTTCACCGCCCCGGCGATCATCCGCAACGCTGCCGGTGGCTTCGGCTACACCTGCACCGACCTTGCTGCGATCCGGCACCGGGTGGGCGACCTGCACGCCGACCGGTTGATCTACGTCGTCGGGGCGCCGCAGGCCCACCACTTCGAACAGGTCTTCGCCGTGGCGAGGCTGGCGGACTACCTGCCCGGGACGGTGTCGGCTGAGCATGTCGGCTTCGGCCAGGTGCTGGGCGCGGACGGCAAGAAGTTCTCCACCCGTGAGGGCACTTCGGTCACCCTGAACGGCCTTTTGGACGCAGCGGAGTCCGAGGCCGCGCCTGCGATCGCACTGGCTGCGATCAAGTACGCCGACCTGTCCAGCGGCCTGCAGAAGGACTACACCTTCGACGCCGAGCGCATGGTGGCCACCACCGGCGACACCGGGCCCTACCTGCAGTACGCGCACGCCCGTGTGAACCAGATCCTGCGCAAGGCCGAGGCAGAGGGTTTCGCTGGCGATGCCGTGACCGTGTTGGCCGAGCCCTCCGAGCAGCAGGTGGCGCTGCTGCTGAGCCGCTTCGGCGAGGTGGTGGCAGCCGTCGGGGAGACCCTGCAGCCGCACCGGCTGTGCGGCTACCTCTACGAACTGGCCGGGGCTCTCAGCTCCTTCTACGAGCAGTGCCCTGTGCTCAAGAGCGAGGGCGATGTCCGCGCGTCCCGTATTGCGTTGTGTGCGGCCACCCGGAAGGTGTTGGCCACCGGGCTCGACCTGCTCGGCATCGAGGCCCCCGAGCGCATGTAGCCCGGCTCCCATCCTCCCTCCAGCTCACAGACGCCCCCGAAACAGACAGAAGCCCCCGGAATTCCGGGGGCTTCTGTCTGTTTCGGGGGCGTCTGGGGCGTGTGGGCTCAGGCGAGACGCTCGGGGTGCTCGACCTTGTCGACGGCGAGCCAGGCGGCGCCGATGATGCCGGCGCGGTTGCGCAGGTGCGCGGGGACGATCGGCGTCTTCAGCCTCAGCTTGGGCATGAACTTGTCGGCGTCCTTCGACACGCCGCCGCCGACGACGAACAGGTCGGGCCAGAACAGGGCCTCGACAACCTCGTAGTAGCGCTGCAGGCGGTGGACGTATTCGCTGTAGCTGAGGCCGAGCAGCGTCTTGATGGACGCGGCCGCCTGGGTCTCTGCGTCGTGGCCGTCGATCTCGAGATGGCCGAGCTCGGAGTTGGGGATCAGCACGCCGCGGTACAGGATCGCGCTGCCGATGCCGGTGCCGAGCGTCGTCATCAGGACCAGGCCCCGATGGTCCTTGGCCGCGCCGAACTTCACCTCTGCGACGCCGGCCGCGTCCGCGTCGTTGACGAGCACGACGCTGCGTCCGAGCCGGTCGGAGAAGATCTTCTCCGCAGGGGTGTCAATCCACGACTTGTCGATGTTCGCAGCCGAGCGGGTGATGCCGTGGGTCACGACGGCCGGGATGGTGATGCCGATCGGCCCGTCACCCATCTGGTCGGAGAACTGGGCGACGATCTCAGCCACCACGGCGGCGACGTTGGCCGGCGTCGACTCCCCCGGAGTGGGAATGCGGACGCGGGGGGCGGCGAAGTCGCCGGCGGCCAGGTCGACCAGGGCTCCCTTGATTCCGGAGCCGCCGATGTCGATGCCCAGCACGGGTTGGTTCTGCATGGGTCCACCCTAGCCAGAACCAGGGCTCGGGCAGTCGTCGTTCAATAGACTCTCCTCGTGACGACATGGCTGGTTACCGGCGGAGCCGGGTACATCGGGGCACATGTGGTGAGGGCGCTGCAGCAGCAGGGACTGACCCCCGTGGTGCTGGACAACCTTTCCTCCGGGATGGCCAGCTTCGTGCCGGCCGGCGTCCCGTTCACCGAGGCCGACATCCTCGACACAGCTGCCGTCGCCGGCGTGCTGCGCGAGCACGACTGCGCCGGTGTGATCCACGTGGCCGGCTACAAGTACGCCGGTGTCTCCGTGCAGCGTCCTCTTCACACCTACGCCCAGAACGTCACCGGGACGGCCAGCGTGCTCACCGCCATGGCGGACGCCGGGGTCCAGAACCTGGTCTTCTCCTCCTCGGCAGCGGTCTACGGGACGCCGTCCAGCGATTTGGTGACCGAGGATTCGGCGAACGCCCCCGAGTCGCCCTACGGGGAGTCGAAGTTGATCGGGGAGTGGCTGATCAACGACCAGGCCCGCGCCACCGCCGGCTTCCACGGGGTCAGCCTGCGCTACTTCAACGTGGTCGGCTCTGCCACCGACGAGGTGTACGACGCCAGCCCGCACAACCTGTTTCCCCTTGTCATCGAGGCCTTGTTGGAGGGAAGGACGCCGCGCATCAACGGCGTCGATTACCCGACCCGGGACGGCACCTGCGTGCGCGACTACGTCCACGTCGGCGACCTGGCCACCTCGCACGTGGCCGCGGCGCGGGCGCTGGAGGCGGGTCGCGAGCTGCGTCCGGCCTACAACCTGGGCAGCGGCGAGGGCCTCAGCGTCCGGCAGATCATGGACTCGATGGCCCGAGTGACCGGCATCGACTTCACCCCGGAGATCGGGGAGCGGCGTCCCGGCGATCCGGCCCGGATCGTGGCGGATGGCAAGGCTGCCGCCGCCGATCTGGAGTGGAAGATGAGCTACTCGGTGGACGAGATGGTGGCCTCGGCCTGGTCGGCGCGCAAGGCGTCCGGCCCGGCCTGATCCCCGTCCATCCCCAAGTTGTCAGAATCTGGTGCGCCTATAGCCGCACCAGATTCTGACAAGTCGGGGCCGGGGTGGTGCAGGAGGGCCATCAGTTCGGTTTGGCGCTCGAGCACGACACCTGCCTCCACCCCGGACGCGTGCGCGGCGATGTGCATGCCCGCGGTGTGGAACTCCAGGTCCGCCAGCCCGAGACGACGCGACAGCAGCCCCTGCGTCACCCGAACCGACTGGATGCGGGCGTGTGGCACCAGCTGCCAGCGGCGCACCAGCCAGCCGTGGCGCGACACCACCAGGTACTGGTCGTGACCCCAGCGCAGGAACGGTCCGGAGAAGGGGTGCAGCCAGCGGGCCCGCAGTGGTGCCGGCGAGAGCTCGATGGCAGTGAAGTCGGCCCGCGGCCAGATCGCGGCCAGGGCCACCTGCACCTGGGCAAGGGAGCCGGCCGGCAGCAGGATGGTGGAGACCCCCGACTTGTCCTCGTTGTCGGTGACCGCGCCCCAGCCGATCACTTCGATGTCGATGCGGTACAGCCCCAGCAGGCGCCACAGCGGCGACTGGCTCAGCTGGGCGGCCTGCACCCGCCGCGCCGGGAGCGACTGGCTGGTGAGACTCGTGAGGCCGCGAGCGATCCGCAGGCCGTGCTCCCGTCGGGAGAGGGTGTAGTTGAACTGCCCGGTGACCCGGCGGCTGACGAACCCGAACAGGCCGCTGATGGTCGGGACGGCGGCGGCGAGCAACACCCACCACTGCCCGATCGCCAGGCCGACGGTGACGAACAACAGGCCGCCGAGCACGATGGCCCAGAACTCGTGGGACGTGACCGCGGCCAGCAGCAGGGTCTGCGGCAGCACTTGCACCAGCACCTCGTCGGCCTCGTGCAGATCGGTGAGCACAGAGACCGAACGGGTGGTCGTTGCCGCCTCGGCCTGGTAGCCACGGGCGCGGGCCAGCAGGTAATCGCGCAGGGCGTAGGCCCGCCCGAGCTGCAGGTAGCGAAGCTTGGACCGTTCGTGTGAGCCGATGTCGATCTGGAGTTCTGCCAGCCCGAACATGCGGGCGGCGAGCGGCTGCACAACGTCGATCGACTGCACCTTGTCGAAAGCGATGCGGATGGAGCGGCGGAAGATCGCGCCGGTGTCCACGCGCAGCTCGTCTGCGTCGATGACGAACCGGGTGAACCGCCACGAGATGTAGCCGGCCACCCCAGCCGCAGCGGCGAGCGCCGCAACCACGGCGACGATGATCTCCAGCGGTGGCAGTGGCCGGGGGCCTTCGCCGTTGGGCAGGAACTCGCGTCCCATGCTGATCACGACCGCCAACAGCACGACCCAGCCCCGGATGAACGGTGTCAGAGGGTGCGGGCGCTCGGTCAGCTTTGCTGCCGGAGGCAGCGCGTCGGGCGGGAACCCGACCGGCCCGGGGTCGGCGGTCATAGCGGGAGCGCCTGGGCCTCTCCGGCGGCGATCAACCGGTCGCGGAGCACGGCGGCGTCCGCCTGCTGCAGGCCGGGGATGTGTCCGGCCGACTGCACGCTGGCGGTGACCAGCTCCACTCGGGCCAGGCCCCAGGCGCGGTCGATCGGGCCCGACTCGACGTTGACCGACAACATGCGGCCGTAGGGGATGGCGGTGAGCCGCTTGTTCCACAGCCCGTGGGTGATCAGCAGGTCCTCGTCGCGTTCGGCGTAACCGAAGGAGCGCACCCAGCGTCCGGCCCGGATGACCCGCCACCCGGTCCACGCCAGACCGACCAGGGCGAGCGCGCCGGCCCAGCCCCAGTCGAAGAGGAAGCCAACGGCCAGCACACCGACGAGGGTGGTGGCGAGGTTGTAGGTCAGAGCCCCCAGCCGCCGAACCGTGACGTAGCGGTCGGGCAACCGCTGCCAGTCGGCGGCAGGGGTGAACAGATCGGTCATGAAACGAATCTAGCCCCGGTCCTTCTTGCCCTTGGGGTTGCGGATCTCCAGGCCACCGAAACCGACGAAGCCCTTGATCGTGATGCGGGGGGCGGACGGGTCGGGCGGGGCCAGCTTGCCGACGTCGCTGCCGCCGAGAACGGCCATCACCTGGTTGTTGACGTCGGTGCCGGGCGGGACGGTGAGCTCGATGCCGCCGAACAGGCAGAACACGTTCACCTCGACGTCACGGGCCTCGAAGATGGCCTGCGTCAGGTCGATCTCGGCGCCGCCGAAGACGGTGAGGATCGACGTGTGCTTGCGCACCCGCCAGGCGTGCTTGCGGGACGCCCCGGCGAAGATGGCGACGATCTGGTCTGCGGACTCCGAGGCGTGGGCCTCGTCGTAGCTGACGGCCTGGCGGGGCGTGGCCGGACCCACCAGGTCGCGGGTCAGGGGGACGAGGTCGTCGAAGGTCTCAGCCAGCCGGGCGGTGGCGATGCGCTGGTCGCGTTCGACCGCGGTCAGGCGGCCCTCGGCGTGCGCGGCGTTCAACAGGGCGACGACGTGGTCGCGATCGGCGTCAGCTGCGGTCAGGTCTCCTCCGACGACCGGGCCGACGTCACTGGGTTCGAGAGGATTGCTCATGGTCCGAACCTAAGCCTCGTCCCTGCCCGGTGGAACCCGTCCGCGGGTGGGTTGGGGGTGGGTTGGGGGCCAACCCTGAGCCGGTGCTCACCGGGCGCAGCAGGCGGGACAGGCGATCGACGGGCGGACGGGGAGTGGCCGTCAGGCGGCGATGAGGCCCTGGGCCCGGGCGATGCTGACCGCGACCAGCCGGTCGTGGACGCCGAGCTTGGTGTAGACGTTGCTCAGGTGCTTGTGGACGGTGCGCGGCGACAGGCCGAGGCGGGCAGCGATCGTTCGGGCCAGCAGACCCTCGGCGAGCAGCTGCAGCACCTCGACCTCGCGGGCGGTGAGGTTCAGGGCAGCGGCAGCGTCGGCGGCGGTGCGCACCTGTTGGGCGCGGCGGCACGCGTCCGCGACGTGCGGAAGCAGCAGTTGCAGCGGGGCGACCGCTTCGGCCAGCAGCGCGCGAGCGTCGGGGCTGAAACCGCCACGTTTCGCCAGCGCAACGACCCGGACTCGGTCCTGACCGGGTACCTGTTCGACAAGTTCTGGGCCGATGGTCACGATCTCGCCGAGAACGGGGTGCTGACCGGCCTGGAGGTGCGTCCCTTCGGACCGGCGTCCGCCGTGGAGGGCAGCGTCGGCAAGAACGGCAGCGTGGCGCTGGCTCGGGAAGGCGGCGTGCACGCGCAGCCGACGCCCGAGGTCAATCCCGAGGAGGGCGGCGCTATCGGCCCCCGTTGCTTTCGAGAGCGCGTTGCAGACGAGCTGCTCCGCCTGCTCCCCGTCATCGATGACCGCCATGGCCTGCGAGATGAGGTCGACGATGCTGATGGCCCGGTCTTCTCTGGTCACCCGCTCGCTCCCCGCCTTCTGCTTCACCCCAAGATGTGGCCCTCGGTGGTTGTCACTAAGCAGTTTGGCAGACACAGGGCCCATACAGGCAGGGTTTCGGCTCAGCGGGTCGCCGCCGTGCGCCCGGGGCCGGCGTGCGGGCGCCAGCCGGCTCCGGCTAGACTGCCTCTCGCGCGGCCGCCGAGGCGTCCGCAGGCGGATGTAGTTCAATGGCAGAACATCAGCTTCCCAAGCTGACAGTGCGGGTTCGATTCCCGTCATCCGCTCCGCCTATTTACCCTAGTCAAATCGCCGCAGCAGCCCGTCGCGGTCTCGGACGAGCCGGCCACGAGGTCGACGTCATCGATCTCCACCGCGACGGATTCGATCCGGTCATGCACGAGGCGGACCTCGCGGCGTGGCGCATGAAGTCCGTCCGCGACGAGCAGGCAGCCGATTACCAGGCCCGTCTCCAACTCGCCGATCACGCGGTCTTCGTCTTCCCGATCTGGTGGGAGTCCATGCCGGCCACGACGAAGGGGTTCCTCGACAAGGTGATGACAAAAGGCATCGTCTACTCCGAATCGAAGCCTGGGCGCCCCTTCGCAACGGCCTGAAGAACCTCAACGGCGTCACGCTCATGACGGTGATGACCACGCCCGACTTCATCTACCGTTGGCTGTTCGGCAACCCGATCACGAAGATCCTGTTCCGCGGCACTTTCCGGAAGATCGGCGTCAAGCGCCTGCGCTGGCTGAACTACACCAACCCATCATCGAAGAGCCTTGAGAAACGGCAGGACATGCTGCAGGGCATCGAAGCGCGGTTCGCGGCGATCTGAGTCGCCCTTCGCGCACCCTTACGGTGCCAGCAGTTCGATG
>Ga0209745_1000305_pt1 | contig 29312 bp, 29 predicted proteins | sample BarGraNGADG00312_FD_184495 | JGI IMG/M metagenome (GOLD analysis project Ga0209745, IMG submission 184495) | Arctic peat soil microbial communities from Barrow, Alaska - Barrow Graham LP Ref core NGADG0004-312 (SPAdes) (version 2) | ecosystem: Environmental > Terrestrial > Soil > Wetlands > Peat...
TCAAGACGCTGGCTTCGATCATTGATACGAAGTTCAGCAGGATACAGTTCACTCCCGACCTCCTTCCGGCTGACCTCATCGGAACAATGATATACAGTCAGAGGAAAGAGGAATTCGTGGTTCGCAAGGGACCGATCTTTGCCAATTTCATTCTTGCCGATGAGATAAACCGCTCGCCGGCTAAAGTGCAGAGTGCGCTGCTTGAAGCCATGCAGGAAAGACAGGTGACCATTGGAGAAAATACGTACAAGCTTGATGAGCCATTCATGGTCCTTGCCACGCAGAACCCCATAGAGCAGGAGGGAACCTATCCTCTGCCGGAAGCTCAGGTAGACAGGTTCATGCTTAAGGTAGTGATCACTTATCCTGAAAAGGAAGAAGAGAGAATGATCATCCGTGAGAACCTGGCAAGCGAATTTCCGACGGCGAAGACTATCCTCAAGCCTGAGGATATTATGAGGGCACGCAGCGTGGTGAAAGAGGTTTATATTGATGAAAAGATAGAGAACTACATCCTTGATATAGTCTTTGCCACACGTGATCCTGAGAAGTTTGGCCTCTCAAAATTCTCACCGCTGATTTCATACGGTGCTTCACCAAGAGCCGGTATCAACCTGGCGATCGCGTCAAAAGCATTCGCTTTCATTAAAAGAAGAGGATTCGTGGTTCCGGAAGATGTAAGGTTCCTGTGTGCTGACGTGCTGAGACACCGTATAGGGCTTACCTATGAAGCTGAAGCAGAGAATGTAACTCAGGACCAGATAATTACAGAGATACTGAATACTGTGGAAGTTCCGTAGTCCCGATGAAAGGATCATTTCTCATATTAATGTTTCTCGTTTCAGCCATCTATGCCGGAGCACAGGATTTCATTGGTCTGAATGAGCAGAGCATAAAGCAGATTATGTCTGAGAAAAACCCTCGTATGATAATAGATAGTAAGGTGAAGAATGATACATTCAGATACCTTAAATATTGCTCCGAAGACAAAGAAGAAACATGGGTCATATTCATCGATGAGAAAGGAAGATGCAACGGAGTTAGGATTACCTGTGATAACAGGTTCCTTAATGACAGGAGAAAAGAGCTCAACACTCTTTACCGTTCAGGGGAGAATGACAATTGGACGTATAAGTCAAGGGGAAGTGAAATATCTGTCCGCCTTGAAGATGAGACATGGTTCTTTACAATAACCTACCAGAAAACACAGCAAAAGGGCAAAAGTGGAAACGACAGAGCTGCTTAAGAAGGTCAGGAAAATTGAAATCAGATCACGCGGTCTGACACGACAGATCTTTGCCGGGGAGTACCACAGTGCTTTTCGCGGCAGAGGTATGGCTTTCAGCGAGGTGCGTGAATACCAGTTCGGCGACGACATCCGCAGTATCGACTGGAATGTCACGGCACGGTTCGGCCATCCTTATGTTAAGATCTTCGAGGAGGAGCGGGAGCTTACCGTAATGCTGCTCGTAGATGTCAGTCGCTCAGGAGACTTCGGAACCGTCACTGGTACAAAGAGGGAAATGATGACCGAGATAGCAGCCGTCCTCTCATACTCTGTAATTGCCAACAATGACAAGGTAGGTCTGATACTTTTCTCTGACAGGGTGGAGAAATATATTCCCCCGAAAAAAGGGAGGGCTCATATGCTCAGGATCATACGTGAGTTGCTAAGCTATGAACCGCAGTCGTCAGGAACGTCACTCAGTGAACCCCTTCGGTTCCTTACAAATGTCATAAGGAAGAGGTGCACTGCTTTTATACTGTCTGATTTCATGGCTCCGCCGTTTGTTGAAGCGCTTCGGATTGCATCCGGAAAGCATGACCTTGTTGCACTTAACATAAGCGACAGACGCGAGAAAGAAATTCCTGATGTTGGATTTATGCGTGTGACTGACCCGGAGACAGGTAACGAAAACTGGATCGATACCTCTTCCGCAAAGATCAGGAAGGATTATGCCGACCTCTGGAGACGTCATGAGGAGACCGTAAGCACCTCATTTATCAGCTGTGGCATTGATTCGGCGACCATCAGCACGGGTGAAGATTACATCAAACCCCTGATATCACTCTTCAAACACAGGTAATAAAATGAGGAGAATAATTGCACTGGTTGCCATATTATCACTTTTCATTGCGGCATATTCGCAGAAGATAACCATTAAGTCTTCTCCTGACACAACAGCCCTCCTCATCGGCGATCAGATCGGATTTTCAGTATCGGCTACCATCCCCTCAGGCATAAATGCTACTCTCAGCACTATGAAAGACACTCTGGCAAGCAAAATCATAGTTCTCGGCAGGAGTGCCCGTGATACCGTCAAATCACCTGATGGGAATATGACTGTGACGGACAGATACCTTATTACTTCGTTTGATTCAGGTACATATTCAATACCCCCGTTCTATGCAGAGTTCCTTTCAGGTGATAGCATAAGAAGATATTATTCAGATTACTCATACCTGCATGTGGCACGTCCTGACGTTACTCCGAAGGACACGACAGATGTCATTTATGACATAGTGCCTCCGCGCACTGCACCATTGACTTTCAGGGATATCCTTCCGTGGCTTGCAATAGCTTTAATAGCAGCAGCAGTCATATACCTGCTGGCAAGGTTCCTGCCAAGAAATCCCCTGAAGAGATTTATCAGGCCTCCGGTCCCGCGCGAGCCGGCGCATATTATCGCACTTCGCGAATTGAACCACCTCAGAGAGGAAGAGGTCTGGCAGAAGGGAGAGGTGAAGGAATTTTACTCGAGGCTGTCGGACATTTTACGAAGGTATATTTATAACCGGTATGGTATAATGTCTCCGGAGATGACCACAGACGAGACTGTACGGATGCTTCAGAAGGCAGCCGTGACTACCCATGACGAGATGTCACTGGTAAGGGAGCTTCTGTCGCTTTCAGATATGGTGAAGTTTGCCAAATATGTGCCGCAGAGCGAGATACATGAGAAGTCAATTGGAGACGCTATCAGGTTTGTAGATCTGACACGTGAGCCGGAAGTGGCTGCTGCACAGAACAGCAACGGGAAAGGAGGGAAGGATGCATAACATCGTCTTCGAGAACGGATGGTTCCTCTGGTTCCTCCTTATTATACCTCTTCTCCTGGCGTACTATATTTATCGCCAGGGCAAGTCCCATGCTGCCATAAAGCTCTCCACGGCCAGTTTTTTACAGGGTGGCAGGAAGACCTTCCGTCACTGGCTCCGTCATCTGCTTTTTGCTATGAGGCTAGCAGTGATTGCTCTTGTAATTATAGTGATCGCACGCCCGCAGAACGTTGACAAATGGCAGAGCTCAACCACCGAGGGAATAGATATAGTAATGGCTCTTGATGTCTCAGGTAGCATGCTTGCGAGGGACTTCAGTCCTGACAGGCTTGAAGCCTCCAAGAATGTCGCAACTGAGTTTATCAGCGGAAGGCCTTATGACCGCATCGGACTGACAGTCTTCAGCGGCGAGAGCTTCACAGAGTGCCCGCTGACGACTGATCATGCAGTGCTGATTAATCTCCTCAGAGAGGTGAAAAGCGGCATCATCGAAGACGGTACGGCAATCGGAGTGGGCCTGGCAACAGCCATCAACAGGATAAAAGATTCTGATGCCATAAGCAAGGTGATAATCCTGCTGACTGACGGAGTTAACAACAGGGGGTCTATCGACCCTGTAACTGCAGCTGAGATAGCAAAGACATTCGGCATCAGGGTATATACGATCGGTGTAGGAAGTATGGGATATGCAGATTATCCCGTACAGACCCCGTTCGGCATTCAGTACCAGAAAATGCAGGTTGAGATTGACGAGGCACTCCTCAGAAAGATTGCTGACCTCACTGGCGGGCAGTATTTCAGGGCTGTCGACAATACAAGCCTGGAGAAGGTATATAATGAAATAGATAAACTCGAAAAGTCAAAAATAGAAACAAGAGAACACAGCAAGCGTGAGGAAGTATTCATGCCATGGGCTCTGGCAGCAGCCATATTACTTAGCCTTGAGCTGCTTCTCAGGTATCTGTTTATGAGAAACTTGTCATAGTGTAGCGATGGATACGTTCAGATTTGCACAGCCTGATATGCTCTACCTGCTCCTCCTGGTACCGGTGCTGATCATAATATGGATCACGGGTAACAGGAGAAGAAGGATTGCGCGGGAGCGCTTTGGCGAACCTGACCTTGTGAAGAGACTGTCGCCAGACTATTCACCAGGCAGGATGTCGGTCAAGTTCTTCTTAAGATTGCTGGCATTGGTCTTCGCAGTGCTTACGGTCGCCAGACCGCAGTTCGGCTCGAGGCTGGAGCAGGTCAAACGTGAGGGCGTGGAGGTCATAATAGCCCTTGATGTTAGCAACTCAATGCTGGCGGAAGATATCACTCCTTCAAGACTGGAAAGGGCCAAACAGGCAATAGCACAGCTCGTCGACCAGCTGAGGGATGACAGGATTGGGCTTATTCTTTTCGCAGGTGATGCATATACACAGATACCAGTCACCAATGACTATCTCTCTGCAAAGATGTTTCTGGAATCTGCAGGACCAGATGCCATTTCAAAACAGGGTACAGCTATCGGAGCGGCTATTAACCTTGGTATCAGATCATTCTCACCTGAAAGCGATAAAAGCAGGGCGCTGATAATAATCACTGACGGTGAAAACCATGAGGACGACGCCGTTGAAGCTGCCAGGGCTGCTGCCGGAAAAGGAATTGTAATACATACCATAGGTATCGGTTCACCTGACGGATCACCAATTCCTTTGAAAGCCGGCGGCGGAAGTGATTATCTGAAAGACGGGGATGGAAATACCGTGATATCAAAACTCGATGAGAAGGGATTGCAGGAGATAGCTTCAGTTACCGGAGGAAGGTATGTAAGAGCAAACAACACCAGCCTGGGTCTCAATGAGATCTATAATGATATAGGCCGCATGAAGAAGTCGGAAGCCGACACCGTCATGTACACTGAATATAATGATCAGTTCCTGGTACCGGCTGCCATAATGTTTATACTGCTGGCTATAGATGTCTTGCTGACAGATCGTAAAAACCATATACTGAGACGATTGGGAATAATTGAAGCGCAGGCTAAAAATCATCGGTCATGACAGTATTGAGCGTAAATAAAATAATTATTGCGGCAGCATGTCTGTTAATGGTGCATTCCACTTTGCTGGGACAGCAGGAGAAAGAGTACATAAGAAAGGGAAACAGGTTATACAAAAAGAGCGAGTTCGCCGGGAGCGAAGGCATGTACCGCCGGGCACAGGCACAGAAGAGATCGACATACGATTCCGGTTTTAACCTTGGCGATGCACTTTACAAACAAGGCAGGTTCAGCGAGGCTGCAAATGAGTTTATGAGGACATCGAAAGGCAGTGAGGCAGATTCGATGAAGCAGGCACAAAGTTTCTATAACCTCGGGAATTCGTTATTGAAAGATCAGAAGTTTGAGGAAAGCATAAAGGCTTACATTAATTCACTGAAGCTTGATCCCGGTAATGTTGAGGCAAAATACAACCTTGCTTACGCTCAGGATCAGCTGAAGAAACAGGAACAAAAGCAGAAACAGGAACAGAAGAAAGACCAGAAGCAGGACGAAAACAAGAAGGATGAGAACAAGGATAACCAGAAACAGAAGGATGATCAGCAAAATCAGCAGCAGCAGGATCAGCAAAAGCAGCAGGGGCAGGATCAGCAACAGCCTGCTATAAGTCGAGAAGATGCAAAGCGTCTGCTGGATGCGCTTGCTGCAAATGAGAAAGATACACAGGAAAAAGTACAGAAAGACAAGGCTGCAAGGGTCAAGGTAAGGGTTATTAAAAATTGGTAATTTTGGCGGCGATGAAAAGCTTAATGCTTACTATGGTTTATCTGCTGACGGCACTCCCTCTTAGCGCCCAGGAGATTACCCTTACCGTTGACGCACCCCCGAGCGCCGCTGCGGGTGAGCGGTTCAGGATAGTCTATAACGTCAATTCTACTGATGGCAGGTTTCAGCCTCCTGCTTTTGACCCGTCGTTTTCTGTATCCGGCCCGCAGTCATCATCGAGCCATAATGTACAATGGATCAACGGAGAAGTATCTTCAGTATCGACAACCACACTTGTTTATTATATAACCGCTTCAACTCCTGGCAGGTATACAATACCACCTGCTCAGTATGAAACTAAGAAAATTACCGTCAGTTCCCCGCCTGCGGAGATAGAGATAACCAGCGCGGGTACCGCACCTGCACAGAATGCACAGGGCACACAGGGTACACAGCAGGGAAACCAGGCTCCTGCAGCAGGCTCGGAAATATCTTTGCGTCTGCTTCTGGGTGCGAGGGAAGTATATGTTGGTCAGCCCGTCACGGCAACGCTCAAGCTCTTTACCCGCATAAATCTTTCAGGTATTAACGACCTGAAATACCCTGATTTGAAAGGATTTCTGCGTGAAGATATTGAGACACCTCAATTGACAAATCTGGAGTCAGAGGTTATTGACGGAGTTCAATACGGCACCGGTGTCCTGCAGCGTTTTGTTCTTTACCCTCAGGTCTCCGGTGAAATACGCATAGACCCCATACAGATCGCTGCCCTCGTACAGGAGCGTAAAAACGTCAATGATAACTTTTTCAACGATCCCTTCTTTGACAATTTCTTTTCCGGCGTAACTACCGTGCCACGCATGGTCTCAACACAGCCGGCTGTCATCAGGGTAAAACCTCTCCCGGAACCGAAGCCGGCCGACTTCCATGGTGCAGTAGGCACTTTTGAGCTGTCATCTTCGCTCTCAAAGACAGATATCGAGGTAAATGATGCAATTACTTATACTTTGACACTCAGGGGTACCGGAAATCTCAACCTCGCCGGAGAACCAGTCATCAATTTCCCACAGGGAATTGAAAAATATGACCCCAAGGTGACGGTTAAAAGCTCAGGTACTGCGTCAGGCACGAAAACATTTGAGTTTCTTCTCATACCAAGGAGTACAGGCTCCTTTGATCTCCCTCCGGTATCATATACTGTCTTTGATGCTGAACAGGAAAAATACATTACCCTTCGTGCAACAGGATATACGGTGAAAGTAACCGGTACTACCGGTGCAGGAGAATCAACAGCTCCCGTCTATACACCGGGTGGAGATGTTAAATATCTCGGACAGGATATCAGGTTTATAAGGAATGGCAGGAGCGGTTTTGAACCCCTTACTTCACCTCTTGTGTCCAAAACATACTACTGGCTCTGGTTCGCACTCGCACTGTTTCTGACCGCGGTAGTTCTTTTGCTGAGGCGCGAGAAACTGAAACGCAATGCTGATATCACCAGGTTGCGTAACCGCAGGGCTGCAAAGAGTGCCCGAAAAAAATTGTCAAAGGCCCGTTCGCTTCTTGATGCCGGCAAGCCTGAGATGGTAAATGCCGAGCTGGCAGGGGCTCTCTGGGGCTACCTGGGTGATAAACTGGCTATTCCGCTTTCAGACCTCACAAAGGACAAGTGCTACACCGCCCTGAGGTCACATAAAGTAGAAGAGGACCTTATCAATGAGCTTGACCTTGTTCTTTCTGCTACTGAGTACTCACGCTATTCGCCATCATCGGAAGGAGAAAGCCCTGACGGATTGTACAGGAGAGCATCTGCCCTGGTTGGAAAACTGGATAATGTACTGAACTAAAACGCACAGGAGATGAGGAGAGTTTTTGTTATTTGTACACTATTGATCGTCTGCCTGTTGCAGACTGCGGCTCAGACACCTGATGAGAAGTATGCCGAGGCAGGAAAACTGTACAGCTCTGGTGATTACTCAGGTGCCGCTGCTGTTTACAGGAAACTTTATGACGACGGGTACAGGAGTGAAGACTTGCTGTACAATGCCGGGAATGCTTTCTTCAAGTCCGGAGACAATGCCTCTGCCATACTCTTCTATGAACGTGCGAGGCTTATTGCGCCTGCAGATGAGGATATCAGTTATAACCTGCAGATCGCACGGAGCAGGATCAGCGATAAGTTTGAAACTGTCCCTCAATTGTTTTTTGTGAGATGGTTCGATTTTATGTCTCTCCTGGCCAGGACAAATACATGGGCTATAGCAGCATTGCTGATCTTCATCACCTCGCTGGTATTTGCAGTGATCTTTCTGACAAAAGCCAGGTCAGCCGGCAGGCTTCTTTCATTCTGGTTTTCCGTCATTGCCCTTGTATTTTCAGCACTCCTTGTTTCATTGGCTGTCCGTAACAACTCTCTCGTCAATCATAACACCAAGGCAGTTGTCACCTGCAGTATTGCGACCGGCAGAAGCGAACCAGGTGAAAGCGGCAGCGAGCTTTTTGTTATCCATTCCGGAACAACCGTAAAAATTGAAGAAGAGCTCGGCGAGTACCTGGATGTACAGCTGCCTGACGGTAACAAGGGATGGATAAGAGGCGATTGCCTGGAAAAGATTTAGTCAGTTGACACATTTTTTGTATCTTTTCTACCGGATTTTATTTGCCGCTCCGGCCTTTGAAAAAGATTCTCCCTGATGAAGGAATTTATCACTGTTTGTCCGCGTAACTGTTACAGCACCTGTTCATTCAGGGTATTCACCGAAGGGGGGAAGGTAAAGCGCATCCTGCCTTATGCAGGCAACCTGGCAACGCCTGAAGGACCATGTATCAAGGGCCTTTCGTATCTGGAGCGCGAGTTCTCACAAAACCGATTACTTTATCCTCTTAAGCGTGACAATAATGGCTCTTTCATACGCATAAGCCGGGAAGAGGCACTTGATACCATCTCTGAAAAACTGATTAATGCCAGGACGAAATACGGCCCTCATTCAGTTCTTTTTTATAAGGGAAGCGGATACTCAGGGTTAAGTAACGATATTTCCGTGAATTTCTGGAAGCTATTCGGCGGTGCAACAACCACTTACGGAAATCTATGCTGGCCGGCCGGACTGGAGGCAGTGAGGCTGACAATGGGTGAGATAAAACATAATGTGCCATGGGATCTTGCCAACGCTCAGCTAGTGGTCATCTGGGGAAAAAACTCTGCTGAAACAAATGTTCAGGAGATGATCCATGTCGACAGGGCAAGGAAAAACGGTGCAAAAGTGGTTGTCATTGATCCGCGAAGGACACCTACCGCCGATAAGGCAGATATTCTTTTAAGCCCGAAGCCCGGAACGGATGCTGCCCTGGCCCTGGCAATTGCAAAGGTGATAATTGACAGGGGATTGACTGACCCAAACTTCATAAAGAAGTACGTCTCCGGTTATGAGAGGTTCGCAGCTTCTCTTAAAATTTCTCCTTCCGAAGCGGAAAAGATCACGGGTATTCCTGCCAGCATGATCGAAGAGCTTGCTGTTATGATCGGGAAGACAGAAAGGGTGACCATCGTGGCTGGTTATGGTCTGCAGAGATATACAAACGGAGGTCAGACTATACGCTCGGTACTTGCTATCCCTGTCATCACCGGGAAGATAGGACGGGCAGGATGCGGCTTCAACTTTGCCAACCTGCAGAGCTACATATTTGATAAGCCAAGAGAACCTCTGAGCTACTATCCCGATGATGAGCATGATAAGCCTTTCAGGAGAGCTTTGCCAATAACTGCGTTCGGAAGAGAACTCTTTACCCTCAGAGATCCTGGCATTGAAGTGGCATGGATCGAAAGGGGCAATCCTGTCACACAACTTCCCGGCAGCAACGAGGTGGTCAGGGCCTTAAAAGCAATTCCTTTCAAGGTAGTCGTTGACCAGTTCCTGACAGATACCGCTGCTTTAGCTGATATTATACTTCCGGCAAAGGGAATGTTTGAACAGGCTGATGTCATAAGCTCATACTGGAGTCCTTATGTGCAGTACAAACCTGCGCTGATTGACCTTCCGGGCGAAGTAATGCCGGAGAGCGAGATCTATTTCCGTTTGGCCGGAAAGATGGGGATGAATGTTACCGGAACCTCCGGCATACCTTCACCTCAGGAATATGACAAATGGCTTGCTGAGCGCGTTGGAGACACTGAGGGATGCTCCCTGCAGCAGCTGAAAGAGGCTCCCCGTATTCCTCGGCAAGTCGAGGAGCTGGCTTATAGTGACAGAAAATTCAGCACTGAATCCGGTAAGATAGAACTGTGGTCCGACACTGCGGTGAAGCTGTGGGGTGTCGCTCCATTACCATCATATGATCCTCCTGACGATTTCAACGAGGCGCATCTGCCTTTCAGGCTTATGACGCCCTGTAATGCCTCCCGCATTCATTCACAATTCGGTAATCTTGAGATGATCAGGTACGTAACGGATAAGCCTGTGTGGGAGATCTCTGTCACTGACGCCCGCAAGTTAGGATTGAAGAATGGCGACATTATCAGGGTTTTCAATTCCAACGACGTGGTCAGGGGAAGAGTGAAAATCACTGCACGGGTAAGGAGCGGCACAATTGTATTTCCAAACGGTGTCTGGCTGAACGAAGGAGGAGGAGTGAACGCACTTATCACACCTTCAGAAACAGATATGGGCCATGGCGCAGCCTTTCATAACACAAGGGTAGGAGTCGAAAAAGCATCATGAGAAGAGGATTTGAATTTGATGCCGCACTTTGTGTTGACTGCAGGGCCTGCAATGCTGCATGCATGCTCGAAAACGGTTTTCAGCCCGGGACAAGAAATATTTATTCCTGGAACAGAGAGGCGTTACCTCTCTTCAGGGTAATTAATCTATCATTAGCCTGCAACCATTGTAAGAAACCAGCCTGCCTTGAAGGGTGCCCGGCAAAAGCTTACACCGTTGACAGCACAGGCGCGGTTATACATCACCAGGAGAGATGCATGGGATGCAGCTACTGTACATGGAGATGCCCTTATGACTCACCAAAAATAAATGAAGAAAAGGGGTTTATCGAGAAATGCCATTTATGCACTGACAGGGCTGCTGAGGACATTGAACCGGCATGTGTCACGGCCTGTCCCACAGGTGCGCTAAGGGTGACGGAGCTTGATGATTTTCCTCCTGCCGTTGCAGACTGGTTCCCCGAAACAGGAATAAAACCTTCCGTTAAGCTTAATGGTATAACGGAAATGTCCGGACCCATTATTTTACCTGTTGAAGAGGACCCGGGAGAGGAAGAATACAGTTTCCCTGTGCCTGTTACAAAACTTATCAGGGAATGGAGTCTGCTGGTCTTCTCGTTGCTCGTGATTGCAGCATCTTCCCTGTTAGTTGCATATGCCATATCAGACACTGGTGCGTCAAGGTTCCTTCCTGCCATAATGCTTACAGGTGCACTGATTATTTCCTTTGCTCATCTCGGCGTACGTACCCGCGCGTGGAGAGCCGTCCTCAATGTCATCTCATCACCGTTGAGTCGTGAAATTGTAATGGTGATATTACTGACCGTCCTTGCTTATTTGAACTGGCTCAGGCCGGGGATGATACACATCTTCATGCTGGCCATTGCAGCACTGTTAACCCTGATATCCGTTGATATGGTTTATTTTGCCGCAGACAGATCGGCAGGTCTGAAGCTGCACAGCGGTCAGGCATTCTTCTCGGGTATATTCATAGCCACATGGTTCATTGTGCCTGAAACTATTTTTCTGGTCTTTTCTCTGCTGGCTGCCATCTCTGTCATAATCAGATACCGGTCAGCTGAAAAGGACAGGCTCATCCAGTCACTCTATTATTTCAGGGCTCTCTCAATTCCTCTTGTGTTTCTCCTGCTTTACCCGGGCAGCGATATCACCACCACTGTTGCGGAGATAGTATTTTTTGCAGGTATTGCAGCAGACAGGGCATTATTTTTCGACGACTTCCATCCGGTCAATTTAAAAGAAACGATTTCAGAACATTTTTATCATGAATATGAAAAGGAAAGAGATAAACAGCGCGAGAACTCCGGTATATCGTGATGCCGGCTTTGAACTGCCTGATGCCGGAACAACATCTGACGCATTTGCAGCTGAGACTGATCATGAAAGAGAACCTGATCTGTACATCTATTCAAGATACCGTAACCCTACCGTAGTCGCTACCGAGGAAGCTGTGATGGCAACAGAGGGTTCTGGCTGGGCCCTTCTGGCTCAGTCAGGAATGGCTGCAATAGACATCTCTCTGTCAATATTCCAGGAAGCCGGCAGAAAAAGCAGGTGGCTCTTCTTCTCTGAAATATACGGAGGGACACTTTCATATATAGCCAGCATTCTTGAGAAGCGCCGCGGTTTGAAAATCGATTTCTTCAAACCCACAGGTGCAGATTACGATTATGAACTTCTGGAGAGAACAATTTCAGAAGCAAAGCCTGATCTTGTTTATTTTGAAACCATATCGAATCCTCTCCTTATTGTTGCTGAAGGAAGGAGGATCATTCAGCTGGCAAAAAAATACGGGGCAAGAGTCATAATAGATAATACCTTCGCCACGCCTCTGTTATGGAAGCCGCTTGATGACGGTGCTGACATCGTTATCCATAGCGCCACCAAGTATCTGTCAGGACACGGCAACCTCACGGCAGGCGTGATATGTGGCAATGATAACGAACTGATGAAGAGTGCAATTGAATACCGTAAGTTCGTGGGGCATATGCTGTCGCCTGATGACGCCTACAGACTGCAGACACAATTGTCTACTTTTCAGCTTCGTTTCAGGCAGCAGTGTGATAATGCAGCTAAAGTGGCAGCAGTGCTGTATTCATCTCCGGAGGTCAGCAGTGTTCTCTATCCGGGTCTTGATACCCATGTCACCCATAAAGCGGCTAAGGACCTTACAGGCGGCAGAGGCTACGGTGCCATTGTGACCTTTGACCTCAGAGGAGATACAAAAGTTGAGAAGAGGGCGAGACGTGACAGGTTCATAGCAGCAGTCTATCCTGATATAAGGTTAATACCCACACTTGGCGACGCATGTACAATCCTGATGCCTGTGGAGTCAGTATGGGGCGTTAAGTACCCCGAGCCGGGACTGATCCGGATGTCAATGGGTTTTGAACCAGGGGAAGAAATAATAGAAGTAATCAGTCGCGGACTCCGGTCCTGATCACCAGGCTACAGGCTCCATGCCCCTTGCCACAAGCCAGTCGTTGCATTTGCTGAAGTGCGAACACCCGAAGAATCCGCGTGATGCAGAAAGGGGTGAAGGATGTACTGTTTTAAGTATAAGATGGCGCGACGGATCTATGGAGGCTCCCTTGTTCTGGGCATAACTGCCCCAGAGCATAAAGACTATATTATCCCTGTCGCGGTTCAGTGCACTGATTGCAGCATCTGTAAATCTTTCCCAGCCTTTGTTCTCATGAGACAAAGCCTGATGAGCCCTGACGGTAAGGATAGCATTGAGAAGAAGCACACCCTGCCGGGCCCAGCGCTCAAGATTACCGGATCGTGGCATCGGAACACCCATATCTCTCTGAAGCTCCTTGAAAATATTGATAAGGCTGGGAGGGAACTCAGTTCCGTCAGTTACTGAAAAGCATAATCCATGAGCCTGTCCGATGTTGTGATACGGATCCTGACCTAAAATAACGACCTTCACCTTATCAAAAGGACAGAGGTCAAAGGCATTGAAAATCCTGTTAGCGGGCGGAAAGACCTGTCGTGTTCGGTACTCCTCCCTGACAAACTGTGTCAGCGAAATAAAATATTCCCTGTCAAATTCACTTTTGAGCTTCTCTTTCCAGCCTGCTTCGATTTTGACATCCATAGAGTTATTGCTGAAGAATTACTGCTTAAAACCCTGTCACAGGACCTTCCTGTAAACAAGTTTTGGGTCGTCAGGGCCATAGAATTCCCGAAGTGTTGCTTCGAGCTCATAACTGTTTTTCTGATAGAAGTATCTCGTCGGTTCATAAAGAGGCCGACCTGAGGTCTCAATCCAAAGGACCTTTCCTCCCAGCGACCTGACTCTCTCCTCTACTGCCTTGAGTATCAGTGATCCGTAATGCCTCTTCCTGTATTCTTCCATAATGGCTATCCAGTAAAGTTCCCATGAATGAACAGAGGAAGGATTGGGTCCGAAGTTTGCAAAGCCGATAACCCTGCCATCGTCGATCAGTCGTATCCAGTAATAGCCGCTCTTCTCCTGACCTTTTTCAAAAGTCTCGTCAGCCAGTGTCAGGGCTACCTCGATCTCAAAATCATAAAAATATCCTGATGAAGAAAGTATTTTCTCAAGAGCAGGTCTGTCTGCAGGGGTGATGTCAAATGATACTTCAGGCATAGGGTTATTTATTTAGGTCCTTGATGATATCTCTGATGATTTCCCTGAAGCTGTAACCGGCATGAACACCTGCCGAAATAAATCCGCTGCCGGGTGAAATGCATGGGTTAGCGTTGACTTCGAGCACATAAACATTCTCATCGTCATCAACACGCATGTCAACGCGGGCATATCCCTTCAGTCCGAAAGTTTGCCAGCACCCAAACACGGCATCACGGAGATTATTCATCAGCCTCGGGCTGAGGTCTTCCGGAAAATTACGCCTGCTGTTCTCAAATTGGAATGATCCTTCGATCCATTTCGCCTTGTAGCTTACAATTCTCGGAATGTCATCAGTGTAACCGTGGAATATCATTTCAGCAGGAGGTAACATCTCCGGTCCTGCCGGACCTGCCTTGACGCTAACATTGAATTCGCGGCCGTCAATGAAATCCTCAATGAACCAGTGGCGGTCATTTTTATCCCTTACTATTTCCGGCAGAACGCCGTTGAATTTAAAAACCGAGTCTTCGGTTATACCCAGTGAACCATCTTCCCAGACTGGTTTCAGAATGTATTTTTTGCCTTTGACGAGCTTATCCGCCTCGGAGACATTATATCCACCGGCAACAGGTATACCATTGGATTTCATTATCTTACGGGCAAGTACCTTACTGCTGGTGACAAAGGTAGCTTCAACCGAGCACCCGGTATAAGGTATGTGGTACATGTTCAGAAGTGCCGGAATGAAATACAGGATCTCAGCTTTGTTTCCTACAGACTCGACCAGGTTAAAAACAAATTCATAACCTTGTCCGCTTATCTGCACGATCTCCCGGAAGAAATCATCAGTAATGCCCCTTCTCGATACATCATATTCAAGTTCCTTCAGTGTCTGCTCAATGAAATTTACCTGGTCAAGTACATCCAGTTCGTCAGGGAGAGCACCAGAAGCCGGCTCATTATATATTATCAGGCATTTTTTCATCACTATGGAAGTCCGTACCTTTTCCTGGCTGAATTCATAATCATCTCCATCAGAGAATCGAACCCTGTCCCGTTCAGGCGTGACAGTATTGGAAGGTCAGAATGTATCGGATTTAGTCCAGCAAGAGGATTGGCTTCAATAAAGCAGATTCTTCCGTTTCTGTCTGCCTTCATGTCGACACGGCAGGCATCCACAGCGTTGAGCGCGTGCCATGCACCTAACGCCACTTCGTTGCATTCCTGCCTGCAAGCATCGTCGATGGGTATATACCGGACGATATCCTGGTAATTCTCCTTGACCTCGACGGAATAGGGCAGGTTATCCTTGCAGATAACTTCCATTCCTCCGACCACTTTTACATCAATGTCATTTCCGGTAACTCCGACAGTAAACTCTCTTCCCGGCAGGTACTCTTCAATAAGAACAGGCTGATGGTATTTCTCCAGCAGTTCTGTCACAAGGGTCACAAGCGAATCATGATCATGGACCACGCTTCTTGTTGTGATGCCTTTGCCGGTCCCTTCCGCAACAGGCTTGACGAACAGAGGATAAGAAAGTGATGAAGCATTATCAATGTCACGGGCTTTTGCAACTATTATGCCCGGGCTCACCGGCACACCGGCAGCTTCAACCACCAGGCGGGCAAGATATTTATTGAGAGAGACACCCATGACCACCGGTCCGCTGAATACGTACGGTATCCTGTACTGATCTAGAATGGCAGGCACTACTGACTCGCGGCCATCACCATATAAACCTTCAGCGATGTTGAACACCATATCCCATTTCTTGCCTGCAGCAAGTTTCTCCACAAGTTCAAAGATGTTACCTATCCGTTCGGTTTCATAGCCGAGACGGCCAAGCACCGCCTCCAGGGCAGCAACTGTTTCTTCCTTGTCAAATTCAGCTGTTTCATCCATGGTATAACCGCGTTCGAGATACCACGAACGAAGGTCATACGTGAGCCCGATCCTCATCGCTCAGTTACTTTTGATTAGGATATGTATACTGGTTTCTTCTGTAGTTTCTCAGAACCCATTTTTCGGGTCCGCTTTCCACAACATATGCCGGCAGTATTGGTATTTTTCCTCCGCCACCGGGGGCATCAACTACAAACTGCGGTACGGCATATCCGCTTGTGTGACCCCTGAGGTTCTCAATTATTTCAATACCTTTTTCTATTGTGGTCCTGAAATGGCTTGAACCCGGTATCAGGTCACACTGATATATATAATAAGGTCTCACGCGAACTGTAAGAAGCTTCTGCATAAGGCTCTTCATCACTGCAGGGTCATCATTGATACCGTTCAGAAGCACTGTCTGGCTGCCGAGAGGCATGCCTGCATCGGCAAGCATCTCACATGCCCTGCGTGTTTCAGGAGTGATCTCGTCAGGGTGAGTGAAATGGATACTCATGAACAGCGGGTGGTATTTCCTTAGCATAGCCACAAGCTGGGGTGTTATCCTTTGAGGAAGAACAACCGGTACCTTTGTACCTATCCTGAGGATCTCAATATGTTTGATGGCCCTCAGGTTTGACAGCAGGTATTCAAGCTTGTTGTCATTCATGGTCAGAGGATCACCGCCGCTGACGATGACGTCACGGATCTCAGTATGTTCAGCGAGATATCTGAATGCTCTGTCCCATTCGCCTTTGGTCAGATGGCCCAGCTTGCCAACCGAGTGTGACCTGGTGCAATACCTGCAGTATGACGAACAGAACTGAGTGACTGTGAAGAGAGCCCTGTCAGGATAACGGTGTACGATACCGGGGACAGGACTGTTTCCCATCTCATTAAGAGGGTCAGCCTTCTCGATGTCAGTAATGATCAGCTCATCTCCTGTCGGGATCATTGTACGGCGAAGGGGTGAGCCCGGGGCCGAATCATAGATGAGAGACAGAAAATAAGGAGTTATCCTTAGCGGCAGCCTGTTCTTCAACCTGTTGAGGGCATTAATCTCGTCATCACTTAGTGTCATGACACGCGATAAAGCCTCGGCAGTGGTGAAAGAATTGCGTAACTGCCATCTCCAGTCATTCCAGGAGTCAAAATTTGTTAGGGGGAAGTAGCGGCGTATGAATTCCGAACTCCGGTTGCTAACTAAACGATCGTGGGATCCGATCTGCGGGAAGATCATGGTACCCGCGCCAGGTTCTTCATCGGAAGAACAGCCCATTGGTTGGCTCTCATCGTGAGAAACCGTTACCTCTTTTTTGTTAGCGTTCATACTTCGGTAAATGAATTTACCTTTTTTTCTTGGTGTTAATTAATCGTTTTAGTTTATAAAATGTTTCAAAAATTTGTCGCTAAGTTATTAAATGCATAACCTGATGTCAATCCTGCCGGTAAAAGATATGAACACATGTTTGTCATACGTTTATACCTGATTTTAACCTTTTTACGCTCATCTGATCAGAGTTATTGACAGTTCGTTTTTTGAGCATAAAAATGATACCCGGTTTTTGAGGCGCAAACTTAAATTAATTTTTAACATATGAATACTTTTCATTCATTTTTTTTTAAAAATTTATTATCGTATCCGTGGTTGGTTGGTAAACAAAGACCGTGCCATTGCCATCAGATTATGAAAACTTTACTACTGCAGGTTTATTGTATAGACAATGATATATTGCCTGCAGAACCATTTGCCGTAAAAGTAAATGATACGCATGCCGGTCATCTTTGCGGAAATGAATATTGATCAGTGACTTGGAAAGAAAAAACCGTCAGATGAAAAAGAGAGCAACACCAGCCACGCTTAACACTGCTCCTGCAATTTCAATGGCAGTGATCTTCTCCTTATAAATCCAGAGCGAAGGTGCCAGTATCAGGACCGGAGTAATAGCCATTATTGTCGAAGCTATACCTGCCTCTGTGTATTTGACTGACAGCAGCGAAAAGGAGATGCCGAGAAAAGGACCGAAGAAGGATCCCAGCGTCAGGACCTTCATGGCTGAGAGGTCCCTGAGTGAAAGGCTTACCTGATTCCATCTCCTTAAAAAGGTGATGATGATTGAATAGCCCGCCACACCAGCTATTATCCTTATCTGCGTTGAAGCAAAAGGATCATATCCCTCCATCCCGTACTTACTGAGGACAATTCCCAACGCCTGTCCGATAGCTCCGATGAAAGCAAAAAGAAGTCCTGCGGAAGAGAGCTTGATTGAGAGCTTTTCTCCTTTTACCGGTTTATTAAAGATTGCAAGTGTTATACCTATTATAACAATAAGCATTCCGGCAATCTGTATGAGTTCAAGTGATTCGCCGAGGATGAAATAAGCAAATACAGCCGATAATGGTGGCGCGAGTGTCATGACCAGCATTGCAAACCTGGAGCCTATAAGAGGGTAGGAACGAAAGAGAAAATAATCGCCCAGAACAAGCCCGATGATACCTGAGAGCGCCAGCCATATCCAGTTATGGCGGGTGGCATCAAAAGGCAATATTTGCCCACGGATGATGGCAGTCAGGAGGCTGATAAAGACCAGACCCAGACAGAGCCGCAAGATGTTCACGGACAATGATCCTATTTTCCGGCTGGCCGATTCGAAAGCCAGGGCTGAGATGGTCCAGAAAAGGGCCACTGCCAGCGCAGCAAACTCACCGATATGAGTGTTTATATACTCCATTCTCAGGTGATATAATCAGGGCACAAAAATATATAAACAAAGCAACTCCCTGTTATTTTCTGTTTATTCAGTCAAAATATTTCCTGAAAGAATCATCCGGTGCCGATGAATTATTTTTAAATTTGAGTAAACATTAAACCCAAAATCTATGGATGCAAAAACAAAAGCCATTATTTCTCATCTCTTCGGAATAGGATGGCTGATAGCCCTTATCATGAACATGAACAATAAAGAGGAATATGCCAGTTACTTTATCCGGCAGAACCTTGGTCTCATCATTATTGTCGTACTGCTTAAGATAGTCGGTTACATCCCCATACTCGGCCCGATAATCTGGATAGCCGGAGGCATTCTTGTATTCGTATTCTGGCTTATGAGTCTTATCTGGGCAATTCAGGGTGACATGAAGCCGCTTCCATGGATTGGTGTGAAATTCCAGGAATGGTTCAAGGCACTCTGATCTCACTGTTAACTGAAATGATGCGTCCCGGCTGCGTCGGGACTTTTTTTTTACATATTTATAGGGAAAAGCTGACAGCTTCCTGCCATCAGGTAAAATATACCGATGAAAAGCTGCGTTTATTCACTATCTATGCATGATTTTTATAGAATTTACATCGAAATAATTAAATGTTCAGGAGTAACTTAAAAATCCAAGCTATGACAACTATCAGGAAAAATGAACTTGCATTCCTGTTTCTGGTCTTGTTGTTTTCATTATGCACTTCCAATATTTACTCTCAGGAAAAGAGCAAGGATCAAAAGATCAAAAAACTGACTGTCATTGAAGAAAAGCATGACGGCAAGACGGTAACAACAAAGAAAGAGTCGGAGACGACATACGATAACTACGGAAATATAATTGAACAAATTCTGTACAAGGGCGGGGAGGTTGACACTCATTTTAAATATGAGTATGACGCGGACAACAATAAAATAAAGGAGACCGAATACGATAAGAAGGGTGCAGTCTACAGAATCTCTGAATACAAAATTCAAAACGGCCAGAGGACGGAAAAGACTGTATATGACAGCCAAAAACGACTTCTGCTGAAAAAAACATACCAGTACACCTATTTTCAGTAGAGGTGACAACTCAATCCAAAATACTTCAGGATTTTCAGGCAGTCTCCCTTGATGAGATTGATTCCGTGAGCTTTATGAACAGGGTAGATTCAAAGTATCTCTTCCCCGTAAACAAGCTTGGACAGGTTTTACTGAACCTTGCCGGTGACTATAAAGTTCTCGAAATCAATCAGCAGAGAGAATTCAAGTACAGCACTGTATATTTCGATACCGCGGAATACAAATTCTACAATCAGCACCATGCAGGTAAAATGGAGCGGGATAAAGTCAGGTTAAGGACATACGAGACAAACAACCTTACCTACCTCGAGGTCAAACATAAAACAAATAAAGACAGGACTATAAAGAGCAGGATTAAAAGTGAATATACCAGGCTTCCTGATGATGTCAGGTCTCAGAGATTTCTGGCAGAGAAGCTCAAGGAGAACTTTCAGGAGCTGCAGCCCGTATTGACTAGCCTGTTTACAAGGATCACACTCATTAGTAAAAGTTTGCCTGAACGTGTGACAATTGACTTCAATATTGCCTATACTGGTAATGATGGCAGGAAAATAGATCTTCCAAACATTGCTGTAGCTGAAATAAAACGGGAAAAAGCCTCCGGCAATTCGGTTCTGCATTCCACACTGAAAAAAATGGGGATCCGTCAAACAGGTTTCAGCAAATATTGCCTTGGAGCCGTAATGTTAGATGGGGTTAAACGGAAGAACAATGTTAAACCTATACTTTTACAGCTAATTAAGATCAATGATGAATCTACTAAGCATGATGTTGCCTGACGGCAATCTTGAAATCGCAGGAATGGAAATATTTAATTCTGCAGGTTTTCTTGAACTCGTTATACGTTTCTCAATGAACCTCGGAGTTATTTTTCTGCTTGTAAGATGGCTTTATTACTCTGTCTCAAAGAGGAAGGATTATCTGTTTACTTATATTCTTATCTCATGCATTGTATTTCTGTTATGCTTCCTTCTTGAGAGCGTGAAACTCCAGATAGGATTTGCACTGGGACTCTTTGCAATTTTCGGTATAATCCGTTACCGGACTCACTCCATTCCACCAAAAGAGATGACATATCTCTTTCTGATCATCGGTGTTTCAGTAATAAATGCTCTGGCAAATAAGAAAACCAGCATCGCTGAAGTCCTTTTTACAGATCTCGTTATTGTCCTGGTCACCTACGGACTCGAAAAGGTATGGCTTTTAAAAAGCGTGGCAGCAAAAAGAATCACCTATGAAAAGATCGATCTCATCAGGCCGGAGAATTATAATCTCCTTATTGCTGACCTGACTGCAAGGACGGGTTTGACAAATATCCAGAAAGTTGAGATAGGAGAGATAAATTTTCTTAGAGACACCTGCAAAATAGTTGTCTATTTTGAGGTCAATAATGCGAACAGGAACCAGGTTGACCAGACTGATAACTATGGGGATGACGACGATGAATAGGTTTTTTCTCGTCTCTGTTCTCCTGCTTTTTGGTTCACAGTCGGTAATGGCACAGGATAGGGATTTCGGAATGTGGTACGAGATCAATGGCGATTATAAAATAGTTAAAGGTTTACGGTTCGATCTCGAAACAGGCATACGAACTGACCGGAATGCATCAAATATCAAAACATTCTATCTTGAACCCGGATTGAGATACAAATTCAATGATTACTTCGCTGCGGGGATTTATTATCGTTTTATCGAACAGGAAGAGACAATTGACAAGTCGGAAGGCATTTACGAGTTCCACCCAAGACACCGGTGGTTCGTCCAGCTTAAGGGCAGCCTGCCGGTATACCGGTTTACGCTTTCTGCCAGATACCGCTTTCAGGAGCAGTTCAAAACCTATATAAAGAACCCGGAGGACGACATACCTCAATGGTCTAACAGATTTCGACTGGAGCTGGAATATGACATCAAGGGAATTCCTCTGACGCCTTACATAAACGTTGAAATATTTAGCCCGCTCTTTTCATCTGGCGGTTTTATGATAGATAAATGGCGGTATACAGCTGGTGCGGAATATACTGTTAACAAGATGCACACCTTCGGACTTGAATATATTTTTGATACGAGCAAGGTTACAAAACCTCCTTATAATCATATCATTTGTCTGAAGTATGGCATAAGTCTTTAGCCTGGAGTTACGCTCCGGTTTGTCAATTCCCTGCTATTGTCTACTTTTGAGCGCTGCAATAATAAAATCTTAATACAGGTAAGAAAGCAATGAGGATAGTAGCACAGCCCGCTGACAAAGGTGCTCTTCCAACGCTCTATGCCGCTACCAGCCCTGATCTCAGGGGAGGTGAATATATTGGCCCGGATGGTCCCGGTAACCGAAGAGGAAATCCGGTACTGACCAAGGAGGGCTCCCAATTGTTCAATGCAGAGATGGCTGTAAAACTCTGGGAAGTCTCGGAAAATATGACAGGTGTGAAATACCTTTTCTGAGAGCTGGCTCAGCCGAAAATAACACTTATCAGCAAGTACTTAATAAACAATCCTGAAACTGTAAAGATGACCGCATCTCTTTTACGGTGACGGAGCATTCCTGCTGCCAGCGAGATGACCGGCGAGGAAAGAGGCAAAGCGTTGAACACGAAAATGGCAATATTGCCATACTTCCTAATCTCAGCCTCTGCCTTCTCATAACGGTGCCGGCCAATCAGAGAATCAATAATTCTGTCACTCAGCATCACACCAATAGCATAATCAATTGTCTGGGAGAAAAGCGCTGTCCCCAGCGCTACGGCATTCAATGCAATGATATTTATATCACCCTGGAGGTAATAGACAAAAGCGATCTCTACTGGCATGAAAAGAAAGAACAGATACCCGGCGGCATTGACGATTGCAAAAGACAATAGTCCCTGATTACGCGATCCGTAATATATATCACGTCCTACGGTCAGTGATGCTATGACGATGGCCACGACCGCTAAAAGGAAGGCTATAGCAAAGCGAAATATTACAATACGTTTACTTTTTAGCATTTCCATCCGGAGTATGGATTCCTTGAAAGATAAGAGTTATAATAACGCTGATCGCCCGTCACTTCCTTTCCGAGCCATGACGGCCTCTCAAAGGACTCATCCGGCGATGAAAGCTCAATCTCCGCAATTATCAGCCCTTCATTTTCACCATGAAATTCATCAACCTCAAAGAGATGCTTACCGCATCTTATTTTGTATCGCGTCTTTTCAATGATGCCTGGCTTACATAGTTTAAGCAGATCCTGCGCCTCTATAACCGGTAACTCCTTTTCCCATTCAAACCTTTCAATCCCTGAGGGGTCTGATGCCCCCTTAACAGTTATATATCCGCGTTTACCGCTGATCCTTACCCTCACAGTGTGCTCCTCAGCAGAAGAAAGGTAACCCTGAACAACATGCGTTGCTTCCGTCGCCTCACCCCGGAAATCACCGGCTATCAGAAATTTCCTTTCAATCTCCTGTGCCATTTTCCAATACTTTAATTTATAAATATCAGCATATTATAAAGATTTATCCGAAATTTTAACTTTAATATGCGATTCTGCTACTTTTTTTAATACTTTTACCTCCGGTATCATGAGAACATCTGGAACATATCGCTTTTATTATTACTATTATCAGGCAAGAAATGGGATGGATTAGTTATATGTCATCATAAAGGTAAAGAGAAATATAATGTAAGAAGTCCCGCGAGAACGGGACTTTTTTTTAGCACAATAATGAACCGGAAAAAAAGCCGCACTATGAGCAGTTCAAAAATAAACCCCGCATCCCGTTTAAGCCTGGTGCAGGAGTACTACTTCTCAGGGAAACTGAAAGAGATAGCTGAAATGAGGCAGAAAGGACTTGATGTCATCAACCTCGGCATTGGCAGTCCTGACCTTCCTCCGTCATCTTCCGTTATTGATACGTTGTATAAGAATGCATCCAATCCTTCCAATCACGGGTACCAGAGTTATAATGGTATACCTGCCTTGCGCAACGCACTGGCCAGATGGTATAAGACTTACTTTCATGCCGATCTTGACCCATCTGCTGAAATTCTTCCCCTGATTGGATCAAAGGAAGGTATCATGCATATAAGTATGGCTTTCCTTGATCCTGGTGATGAGGTGCTTATCCCCAATCCTGGATACCCGGCATACGAGGCAGCCACAAAACTTGCTGGAGGCAAAGTAAGGTACTATGACCTGACTGAAGAGAACGGCTGGCTGCCTGAAACTGGTATGCTCGAGAAAACAGACCTCAGCCGGGTGAAGATTATGTGGATCAACTATCCGAATATGCCCACCGGTCGCAAAGCATCACTGGAAATCTTCAGGAACCTTGTTGCTTTTGCCCGCAAGCACAGTATTCTGCTGATCAATGACAATCCATACAGTTTTATCCTGAACGACAGTCCTCTAAGCATCTTTTCAGCGGAAGGATCAAAAGAGATTGCGCTTGAGCTGAATTCGCTCAGCAAATCGCATAACATGGCAGGGTGGAGGATAGGAATGGTTGGCGGCAATCCAGCCTTTATTAATGCCATCATGAAAGTAAAAAGTAACATGGACTCGGGGATGTTTCAGCCATTGCAGGCAGCAGCGGCCGAGGCTCTTGAGGCGCCTGAAGAATGGTATAGGCAACTTAATGAAGTTTATCTCAGGCGGCGCGTCATTGCCGGGGAGATCATGGATGCACTTTCCTGCACTTTTAACAGGGATCAGGCAGGCCTTTTTCTCTGGGGCAGGATACCTGAATACTTCACCGACGCAGCGGAAATGACAGATGCATTGCTGTACAACAGGTACGTTTTTATTACCCCCGGTCTCATTTTCGGAAGCAACGGAAACAGGTACATCAGGATCTCCCTTTGTGCACCCGAAGATGTACTGAAAGCGGCACTTGACCGGGTAAAAATTCCACTTCAAAAGATAAATAACTAACTTATTTACAAACATATGGCTTTTAATATTTGTATAGTAGGATTAGGTCTGATCGGCGGGTCCCTGGCACGCGGATTAAAGATGAATGGCTTCAGTGGCAAAATATACGGTGTGGACAACAATCCCCATCATCGTACGATTGCAATGTACCGTGGCCTGGCTGATGAATTCCTTTCCCTTGATGAAGCTGTTGAGAGATCTGAGATCATCATTCTTTGTGCCCCGGTTGATGCCAACTGCCAGCTGCTCCCTGGTATCCTTGATAAGATCAGCGGTACGGGCAAGGTTGTCGCAGATATGGGATCCACCAAAGCTGATATTGCAGCAGTTTCAGCTGACCATCCTGCACGCGGAAGGTACGTGTCCGCCCATCCGATGGCCGGAACGGAGCACTCCGGACCGGCAGCAGCAGTTGACAGGCTCTACAATGATAAGGTTGCAATAATATGTGATCCGGAACGCAGCGACGAGGATGCCCTGGAACTTTTTGTTGCCCTGCTGCAGTCGCTGAACATGCGGATCCTGTATATGAACTCAACGGAACATGATGTGCATGTGGCATACGTGTCTCATATATCCCACATTACGTCATTCGCCCTTGCCCTGTGTGTGCTTGACAAGGAAAAGGACGCAAAAAATATTATGTCCCTTGCCGCCGGAGGATTTGAAAGCACGGTGCGACTGTCAAAGAGCAACGGCGAGACATGGGCTCCGATTTTCATCGGTAACTCCGGCCCGATACTCGAGGTCATTGATACCTATATTGAAAAAATGAACCTCTTTAAGAGCTACATCAGTAAAGGCGACGGAGTGGCTTTGAGGGAACTGATGAGATCTGCAAATGAGATAGGATCGATCCTGAAATGAAAAAACTGAAAAGATGAAGACTGAAAATATCACCACGAAGGAACCCGGAATGGCAATATCACCGATTAGAGAATGGCAGGTATATAAACAGCGGCCGCTTGTGATTGCCGGTCCCTGCAGTGCCGAGAGTGAGGAACAGATATTCGGCACTGCAGCTGAGCTTGCAGCCTCAGGCAGGGTAGATCTGTTCCGTGCAGGCATCTGGAAACCGCGTTCGCGGCCTGATACTTTTGAGGGGATCGGAACCATCGGTCTAAGGTGGCTCAGGCAGGTCAAAGAAAAGTATGGCCTTCCTGTTGCAGTTGAGGTTGCCACTGAAAAACATGTCTATGAAGCCCTGAAGCATGGCATTGACGCTGTTTGGATCGGTGCCAGGACTACCGTCAATCCTTTTGCTGTACAGGAAATTGCAGCAGCGCTCAGGGGCGCCGACGTGATGGTCTTCGTCAAAAACCCTGTTAACCCTGACCTGGAGCTGTGGATCGGGGCCATAGAAAGGATAAGCAAAGCAGGTATAAGCCGCATAGCAGCTATTCACCGCGGATTCTCTTCATGGGAGAAGAGTGCATTCCGCAATCATCCGAGATGGCAGATACCCGTGGAGCTGCGCCAGCGCATACCTGACCTGCCACTCATATGTGACCCAAGCCATATGGGTGGTGACAGGCTCTATATCGAAGATCTGTCACAAAAGGCGATGGATCTGGCCTACGATGGCCTTATGATCGAGTCTCACATCGATCCTGACAATGCCCTGAGCGATAAACAACAGCAACTCAGGCCGGCAGAACTGGAGGGGATACTGAGCAGGCTGGTCCTGAGATCATCTACTTCCAGTGACAGGGAATTTCTCGATACCATGGACGATCTCCGGAGGCAGATAGATATCTATGACGAACTGCTGCTTGATATACTGGAAAACCGAATGGCTGTCGCTGAAACTATTGGTAAGTACAAGAAAGAACATAATATTACCATTCTGCAGAGCGACCGGTGGAAAGAAGTTGTAAACAAGGCAGTTACAAAAGGAACAAAGAGAGGCCTTACACCGGAGTTTATTCATACGATCCTTGAGGCTATCCACCAGGAATCGATAACCAGACAGATGAAAGTGATGAAAGAAGAGTAATTTAGCATATTGAAAAAGGATTAAAGAAATCATCCTGAAAGAGCTAAATGAAAATCACTGTCCACCCGTCATCAATCAGTGGCAAAGTCACTGCTCCAGCAAGCAAAAGCCTGACACAGAGGGCTATAGCAGCAGGACTACTTGCATCTGGCACTACAGTGGTAAGGAACCCCTCGTTCTGCAATGACTCTCTGGCAGCCATAAAAATGGCGGAAGCGTTGGGTGCCATCGTATCAACGGATGATGATATGATCACTGTCAAGGCAGGTCTGAGACCTGCCTCCCCCGTTACTCTTCATTGCGGGGAGTCTGGGCTGGCAATGCGTATGTTCGCACCGATAGCCACGGCTCTCGGATCTCAAACTATCATCACCGGAGAAGGTTCTCTCACCGGGCGGCCGGTGGGTATGATCGGAGAAGCTCTCTCACAATTTGGGGTGACAGTCACGACCAACAATGGTTTTCTTCCAATGACAATCAGTGGAAAGATTAATGGAGGAACCGCAACGATTGATGGTTCGACAGGATCGCAACTTCTGACCGGCCTGCTAATGGCGCTTCCGCTGCTGAAATCTGACAGCGAGTTAACAGTGCATCACCTTAAGAGCAAACCTTACATCAGTCTCACCCAACAGCTTCTGTCCGATTTCGGGATTAAGGTTGAAAATCATGAATTCAAGCGCTTTTACATCCCGGGAAATCAGCTCTATAGAGCTCATGAATATACGGTGGAAGGGGACTGGAGCAGTGCAGCTTTTCTGCTTATTGCCGGAGCTGTTGCCGGTGAAGTTACAGTCAGTAACCTGAAATGCGACAGTTCACAGGCTGACAGGATGGTGCTAGATGCTCTCATAAAAGCAGGGGTGAAGCTGACAAAACAGGACAATCAGGTTAAGACAGCGAGGTCTGATCTGAAAGCATTCACCTTTGATGCAACTGATTCTCCCGATCTGTTCCCGCCGCTGGCTGCCCTGTCATCGTACTGTCGCGGAATTAGCAGGATAAAAGGAGTAAGCCGGCTGGCGCATAAGGAGAGCGACCGTTCGAAAGCTATCATTCAGGTTCTCAATGAGCTGCATATCAATGCATATGTTGAGGGAGACAGCATGTTCATTGAGGGCGGTGATGTCAGAGGCACCGGTGTCTCATCACACAATGATCACCGGATAGTAATGATGGAGGCAGTGATGGCTCTCGGCTGCAGTGGAGAGGTGGGCATCACAGGAGCGGAAGCAGTCAGCAAATCATATCCTGAATTTTTTGAAGCACTGCAAGGTCTTGGCACAATCATAATCTGATTGCGTTATCGGATTTCTTTAACCTCTCCGAGGTATTTTATCAACCCTGTAAACCGTTTTCTACAATACTTGATGCTCTACGAGCAACACCGTTATGTGTTCTTATCCTGATCCCGGAGGATAATATCTTACGCGTAGCGCATTCAGTATTGTAGTTAAGACCCACTATATGACTGGCATACCCTGTAGGCCCTATGTTTGAAAAACATAAGTTTCAGGATAGTTATAGTCAAAAGAGTGATATAATACTGCATCAAAGCCTCTTAGATTACTTATATTCTCATAACTCGTGAACAAAGGAGGTTCTGAAATTGTTTTTATTTCAATCTATGATAATGGTTCCGATCTTTCTTATACAAAATTTTGTTACTATGAAAATATTACTATAAAAATTATCTCAATCGGACACATTACCCACAGAAGGCTTTTTAAAGGATTACATTAAAGACCCAAAAAAAAATATTTATGTATGCGGACCTCCACCAATGATGGAAGCCATTGAAAAGTTCTTATCCAATTTACATGTTGATAAAAAAATGATTATCAAAGAAGTATTTTAATAAAACATTAAATAGAATGAAAAAACTTGAAAATAAAATGGTGTTTATTACCGGAGGGTTGTCAGGAATTGGTTTGGCATGCGCCATTGCAGCAGCAAAAGAAGGTGCCAATGTAGCGGTAGCCGATTTCAAATCGGCAAATGGTGATAAAGCATTGATAGAGATTAAAAAGGAAAATTCCAAAGCCATTTTTATTGAATGCGATGTATCGATATTTGCGCAGGTACAAATGGCAATTCAAAAAGTGGTAAGCACATTTGGAAGGCTTGATGTTGCACTTAATAACGCAGGTATCGGAGGCGAAGCAAATAAAGTGGGCGATATGAGTGAGGAAGCCTGGCTAAAAGTAATTAATGTAAACCTGAATGGTATTTTCAATTGCATGAAGCACGAGCTGACACAAATGTCAAAACAAAAGAAAGGAGTCATTGTAAACATGTCTTCTATTCTGGGTAAAGTAGGTTTTGCCACTTCTTCGCATTATGTTGCGGCAAAACATGGCATAATCGGACTTACTCAATCTGCAGCACTTGAATACGCTACTGAAGGGATAAGAATAAACTCAATTTGTCCGGGATTTATTGAAACTCCTTTACTTACCAATGCAGGCATTACTGAAAATTCAGATCTTCAAAAATATATCATTGGACTGCACCCGATGAAGCGTTTAGGAAAATCTGAAGAGATTGCGGC
>Ga0209745_1000306_pt1 | contig 29275 bp, 21 predicted proteins | sample BarGraNGADG00312_FD_184495 | JGI IMG/M metagenome (GOLD analysis project Ga0209745, IMG submission 184495) | Arctic peat soil microbial communities from Barrow, Alaska - Barrow Graham LP Ref core NGADG0004-312 (SPAdes) (version 2) | ecosystem: Environmental > Terrestrial > Soil > Wetlands > Peat...
ATCTCCAAAGACGATTGCACTTGTCAGGGTTAGTCGAACTTTACTTCCAATAATTGCGACTGAATTAACAGTTCTGGCGACAGAATTAACCTGAACATTAAAAGAAGAATTTGCAGGGAAAAGTAAATTATTGAGAGTTAAATCATAGGTCATTTCCAGAAGAGAAGGTGCTGCATTTTCAATAGTTGCAGAAGTAAACACAGGACTTTGATAAGTTATAACAATCTGTATTTCGAATGCTCCAAGATCCGGGGATTTACCGCTAAATGGAATCCCAAAATCTACACCTGCATCTATTAATTTTGATCCCGAAGCAAGTTTTAAGAAATCAAGAACTGGTAAACTTCCGTCTGACTGACGAGGACCGTCCATGCCCACTGAACTAACACTCACAAAATCTGCATCAGTTATTGTAACGGGTAAATCGAAATTATTATGGTCATGAGTACAGGCGTTTCCTACACGGTAATCATCCCCCAGATTATTATAAGTAATATTGTTCCTTAAAATAGAAGGGCCAGTGTAATTAAAATTCATACCTTCTCCATTTTTATAAACTGTTGTATTATATATTTCTACTCCAACATATCCAACATTGTCGGGAGCTGACTCAATACCTGCTGTACGATTTTCAAAAGCTAAACAATTCTTTACTGTTCTTCTGGTATCACTTCTTGCTGTTACTGAACTGTTGCCTAACTTAAAACCCTCACCATTACCACCTGATGTTGTGCCGTCTTCCCTATACCCATTCCAAAACGACCAGCAATTTTCAATAGTAAATACTCCATCCGCCAGTCTTAAATCCAATCCATCATCACTATTACTCCAAAATCTACATCCTCTCAGGGTTATATTGGTTGATGTTGCGCTTGCACTTTCAAATCCATCCGAACCTCCGTAACCCAAATCGCCCAGAGGATCATAATTATGGTGACTATCGCAATTAAGAAACAAAAGATTATCATTGCCATCCCCCCAAACACATATACCCCATCCGCCAATATGGTCAGTTTCCATTTGCTCAAAGGTACAATTAGTAACATTGCTCTTTAAAAACAGACCATAAGAAGCAGTTCGAAATTGAGAATCTTGCGGAATTCCTGTAACTCTTAAACCTTTTATTTGAATAAAGGAAGCATCACCCATTGTTATCCCGAAAAAAACACCGGAAGAAGCAATAAAATCAAATACAGGATGTTCTCCGGGATAAGCAATAATGCTTATTAAATTTCCTGAAGTTCCATCCTTACCGGTAAGATTTTGCTGCGAAGTTAATCTATAAGTTCCTCCACGCATGTAAATAATATCTCCTGCAGCAACAACAGTCCATGCTTTATTCAATGTAAACCATGGTAAATTTATTGTACCAAAACCAGATGCATCACTACCATTTGGTGATACATAATATGTTTTGCCTGATAGAGATATGCATATTAGAATAGATAATAATAGGAGTAACAATTTGTTCAAATGCAGCATGCTATATTTGGTATATAGTTTGAAATAATTGACAAACATCTATTTTTAAATGACCAATAACCTATTTTTACTGTCAAATATAAAATCTTTTTTCAGATAATTCCAGTTTATAATAAAATATTCTTTTATTATTTTCAAAATCCAGGATTATCAGTCAACTCTTTATCTGATGACTATCAATTGTCGAATTTTGAAAACAAAATGGCAAGTCCTTTCAATTGAATTAATATAACCTGCAACCGTTGAAAGAAGTTTTTGAGATAGAAATATTATTAAAGGAAAAACCAGAAATGTAAAAACTCAAAGTCAGTGAATTTGGTGTAATCGACTGTTTGAAATATCATCAGTTTAAATGGCTGAACATATTAAGGGATTTGATTTGGTTGTTGAACCAATAGGGTCAGAAATGAATTATTGGAATGACATATGACTTTTGCGAGAAGTGTCTTTATTTACTATATATTTGTTTTAGACAATTGCATCGGTAAAAGTAGTATTGAGAGGTGATTTTATTATAAGTACCGGATGCAGATGGATGCAAACAGGTTTGCGTATTAGTACTGAAATATGTTTTAATTATCTTGGCTTCAAAATATGTATATTGCAGATAATAAAAATAAACACAGGGAGAATAAAATACTTAATATTTAATTAAATTAATACAAGCAGATATAAGATCCACTGGTAAATTGGTTAATAATTTAATCTCGGATTGTATTTCTAAAAGGTTACCTGGATACAATATGTATTCTCAACTTTTGTTATTACCAGGGTAACTTCTTCTGTTTTTAGAAATATTTTTCCCAGGCTTTCATTATAAAGGAACATTCTGAAACGCTCTATAAAAATTATGGTAAAAATGAAAATAATTATGTATTTTATGGCTGCTGGTCCGGATGGGAATATTGAACAAAAGATTCAAAATTGGATAAATAAGCGTTACAGAGGAGATTTAATGTATGGTTTAACTCATTTTAAAGAAAATAACCTGGGAGTTGTATTTCCTCGGTTTAAACAATACAGATCCATAGAAAGAGAATCCTGGATTCCCAATTTGTTAGAAATCCTGAAAGATAAAAGAAAATACAATATTGTTTATTCTCCATATCGTAGTGGACTTGAAGCTCTTATCTATTTAAGGGGATTAAGATTTTATAGAAAAAAAATTGTCGTTTGGCAACACTCTCCTGTTGAGAAACCCGGGGGCTTTTTTCGAACATTGTTATATCGGATTTTTCTGAACGGGATAGATAAATTTATCTTTTTTGGGGAAAATGCCCGGACTGAATCATTACAGTCACAACTAGTTTCTAAGAACAAAACTGTGGTACTTAATTGGGGTGCTGATTTGGATTTTTTTAATAATGTTTTGAAGGAAGCTTCGGGCCAGGAGTATAAAGATATCAGGTTTATTTCCACCGGGGTTGATAATAGAGATTTTGAAACATTAGTTAAAGCGTTTAAAGGATTATCTCAAAAGCTAGATCTTTATGTGGTACAAAAAGAGTTATATGAAAAGTATAAAAACGCTGGAGAAAACATCAGAGTTCATTTTTCGGAACCTAATGGAACTCTCGAATCATCTTTAATTTCTTCATACACTGTTGGATTGGAACTTGCTAAATCCTCGGTTTCAATTATCTGTTCCAAACCCATTACTAATAGAAAGATGTCATCTGGTCTAACTTCCTTAATTGAAGCTACTGCTTTAGGGAAGCCCGTAATAATAACAAGGAATAAATATTTACCTCAGTATTTTGAAGAAAACAATGTTGGCCTGTTTGTAAATCCTGTTAATGTTGAGGAATTGAGAAATGCCATTATAAAAATCAGTTCTGACAGGGAATTGCTGAGGCAATTGGGAGAAAACTCCAGACAATTTGCAGTGAAAATGTGTAATCTTGAATTATTTACAAAAGATTTAGCCGCACTACTGGAAAGCGTTTAATTTATGTTTCTAATGATATTTATATAACATCCAGAGCACCTTTTAACTTGTTGAATTATGGAATTGTGAAATATCCCTATTGTCAGAGTTGTGTGGATAAAATTACTGTTATCAATAATTGGATTTCTCCACGATGAGTACAAATCTTAATGACAAATATCCTGTTTTTTTGCCTTCGAGATAGGAATAATTTTTTCAATAAATTCCATCATTGAAATAAAAAGCACATTTAATGCTGCTATATTCAAAGATCACCGACCAAATTAAAACCTGATAGTACTAAACATTGAATTATGAAAGTTAACAGCAAGTCCTTTCAGGAGTCTTAACAGAACCTACAACCTTCATAAGAAGTATTTGAAACAGAAATATCATTGAAAAGAAAAACTTATATTTGCAAACTCCCTTTCGAAGAATGGATGTAGTTATTAAACTGAAAAAACCTCTATATAAATGGCAGAAATCAATAATGAATTCGATTTAGTGATTGAATCTGGACGTTCAGGAAAAAATTATTGGAATGACTTATGGCGTTTCCGGGAACTGTTTTTATTTTTAGCCTGGCGTGATATTCTTGTCAGATATAAACAAACTGTTATAGGTCTCTCCTGGAGCTTAATACGTCCTTTTTTAACGATGGTTGTTATGACCATCATTTTTGGAAAATTAGCCAAAATGCCTACAGACGGGAATGTTCCTTATCCTATTCTAGTATATGCTGCAATGTTGCCATGGCAGTTCTTTTCTACCTCATTTAGTGAAGCCAGTAATTCGCTTATCACTAATTCAAACATGCTTACCAAAATCTATTTTCCCAGGTTGATTATTCCGGCAAGTACAGTTATTGTAAATTTTGTGGACTTTCTTATCTCATTTATCATTTTGATAGGATTAATGATATGGTACCATTTTGTTCCATCCTGGACAATTCTTTACCTTCCCTTGTTTCTGGTGTTAGCCTTTTTATCAGCAATTGGTGCCGGGTTATACGTTGCTGCCCTTAATGTTAAATACCGTGATTTCAGATATATCGTACCTTTTGTAGTACAATTCGGGATGTATATATCTCCAGTTGGTTTCAGTAGTAATAATATTCCAGAAAAATGGAGATTGTTGTATTCAATTAACCCAATGGTAGGTGTAATTGATGGATTTCGCTGGTCCATATCAGGAGGAGAGAGTCAGGTTTATTTACCTGGTATGTTTTTATCGATTGGACTAATTGTTATACTCCTGATTTTTAGTCTTTGGTACTTTAGAAAAATGGAAAAATCATTTGCTGATATAATTTGAAATGTAATATGAGCGTAGTAATAAAAGTTGAGCACTTAAGTAAAAGTTATAGTATAAGACATCAGGGGCAATCCCATTATGTTGCTTTACGAGACGTAATTGCTGAAAAAGTAAAAGGAACATTGCATAAGACAAAAAAATTAGTGACAAACAAACCAGTTCTTAAAACACCTGTTAAAGAAGAGTTCTGGGCATTAAGCGACATAAATTTTGAAGTCCAGCAGGGCGATCGGATTGGGATTATTGGCCGTAATGGTGCCGGGAAATCCACTTTATTGAAAGTTTTAAGCCGCATAACTGAACCTACCCATGGGCGAATTTCAATTAATGGGCGTATTGCCAGTTTACTCGAAGTTGGTACAGGTTTTCATCCCGAACTTACTGGCCGTGAGAATATCTTTCTAAATGGTGCCGTATTGGGAATGCACAGAACTGAGATTAAAACCAAATTTGATGAAATTGTTAATTTTTCCGGTGTTGAAAAGTTTCTGGATACACCAGTAAAACGCTACTCTTCAGGTATGTACGTTAGATTAGCCTTTGCTGTTGCCGCACATCTTGAACCAGAAATTCTAATTGTAGATGAAGTATTGGCCGTTGGTGATGCAGAATTCCAGAAAAAGTGCCTGGGTAAGATGCAGGATGTTAGTCAAAAAGGTGGTAGAACAGTAATATTTGTAAGTCATAATATGGCAGCCATTGAATCATTATGTCAGCAAGTAATTTTGCTCAACGCAGGGAAACAGATATTTAAAGGATTAACAAGAGAAGGCATTTCAAATTATTTAAATAATTCTTTCTATTCTTCATCTCTGCTTTCGTTGGCAGATAGAGCTGATAGGACGGGGAATGGGAAGGTTAAGTTTATGGATTTTAAAATATTGGATGATAATAATGAATATGTTGATAGTTTATTATCTGGCAATACATATACATTTGAGCTAAAATATAAAAACTTTAGCAAACTTGCATTTAAAAACGTAAAAGCTTGTCTTGAAATCTATGATGACAGGGATAATCTTGTGCTTTTTTTAAGAAATGATTTCACAAATGACATTATTGATATTAATCAGGATTCCGGCTCTATAAAATGTAAAATTGAAAATTTACCACTAGCTATGGGAACTTATTATTTCGCTCTTTATATATCTATCAATGATCTGGAAACACTTGATCTAATATTTAATGTTAAATATACCGAAGTTGTCGGTGGTAATTTTTTCGGAACAGGAAGTCAGGGACTTCCAAACCAATGCAAGATATTAACTAAAACACAATGGATATGATGAGTTTTATCTCCTGGTAATAGAATTGGATAATCAGATACCCCATTTAAAAGTATAAAGTAGGAATCACCTATTATAACAAAAAACAATGTTATTAAATCTCAATCCGATAATATTTAAAACTTGAACGCAAAATATTTGACGATAATATTGAGCATTATACGAATCATTACTCTGCTGAACACTTTAAAGAACTACTTGTAAATAAATCTCTCATCAATAGTGAATCTGTCAAACTACCATAATTGAGAAAAACATGATCGACCTTATCCGACTTTGTTTACCTTATTTGTTATTACTATATTTTGTTGTAAAGGGGATTAAAGAGCCGTTCTATTTTCTGGGAATTCCTTTTCTAATGTTTATGAGTGAATCAATTTTTTTCCCAGGTGTTAAGCTTTTCCAAATTCCTGGTCGATTAGAATTTGGTTTAAAGTTTTTCTGGATCATAATATGTTGGATAATATCAACTTTTCTCCAAACAAGTTATGAAAATATTGAAATAAGCAAAAACCAAAGACTAAATGCTTTGGACTATTGCATAATTGGGTTGATTCTTATCACCTTATTTGGATTAGGTTCAACAATTTTTAATTATTTAATTTTAACAAGTGTTTTTAAGGAATTTATTATTCTGATCTCTTTGTTTGTGTCTTATTTTATTATTAAGAATTTGTCTTCGCGAAATAAACCTGAGGTATTGGAGAAATTTTTATTTAGCCTGTTAATTGTCAATAGCGTTGCATCTTTTCTTTATTTACTTCATCAGGGATTACATATAAAAATATACCTGATAGAAGAATATCTTACTGAAATTTTTGCCGGAGAAGAAATTACCCGAACCTTTTGGTTTATGCCCCAATTCCTGTTTTTTTCTATTGCCTACAGTTTAGTTTATAGAGAAAAGAGGCCTTTTGTTTTTACAGTATTACTGATTATTAATTTGCTTGCTACATTTATTACTTATTTCAGATCTTTTAGTATAATAGCAGTTTGTATTTTTCTTTTATATTTTATGCTTACCGGAATAAAAAAAGGAAGAATTGGAACGTTTTTAAAAAATGTCTTTATATTCATTGTGGTTGGTGTTTTAAGTTTTATAATGGTGGCGAAGTTTTTACCAGCCAATACCAAATATTTATTGGATAGATTTTCTGAGATAACTAAACCCAGTTTAACCAGGGAGCCAAATAACCTTGAATCCCGATTCACAATGACTGGGATCATAATTTCTAATATTGATGAGAATAATAAAATTTTAGGTATGGGTCCAGTGACTGAGAATCAATTATCTACCGTTCTTTCTATGAGGCAAACTACTGCTGATATGGTTTGGGCCGGAGTCATTTTTCGATGGGGATTCCTTGGATTGATACTTTTTATTTTGCTTTATATCTTTTCTATTATTAAAGCTTTTATTATCTACATGAAAACAGAAGGCGTTTTATCCAATTTAGCATTATTGTTTTTATTATACACTATTTCACAGAGTATTCATAGCTTTATAGATTGGACTTTTATGTCTGGACATGGATTTGCAATTGGCTTGTGGTATTTTGCTATGTTATCTGCCCTGGTTGGATTTTATGAAAACAAAGAATTATCAGACACGAAAATTATTTAAAAATCTGAAAAGTTGCTGCTCATACAAAATATAAAAATAAGACTCAAAAGACATGGAATTGCGCTTGTGGAAAAATATGGGCCCAGGTTAATTGAAGAATTTGGTAGTTTAGTTATTCCTCTGCTTTTGGATTTTAAAAATGAGAATGATCAATTATTAGTATTTTGCTTTCACGGACTATTTGATACTAAGAAACAAAAGGACTTAAATTATATTGATCCTCAAAAAAATATGACAGTCAGACAATTTGTTGATTTTATTGAATATTTTCTTAAGAATAAATATAAGTTTATTAAACCTGAAGATTTACTTGGAGATCTTAAAAATGACCAGCAATATGCTATGATAACATTTGACGACGGATATTTTAATAATATGCTTGCTATTAATATTCTCAACGATTATAAGATTCCTGCAGTTTTCTTTATAAGTACAAAAAATGTAAATGAAAATAAATCTTTTTGGTGGGATATAATATATAAATTCAGAATAAAACAGGGAAGCAGTATTGAAGCTATTCGTAATGAACAAAGATCTCTTAAAAGTTTTAAATACGCGTATATTGATAATTATATTGCACAAAACTTTGGAATTGAGGCATTTAAGCCATGGTCAGATATTGACAGACCTTTCTCTGAAAGTGAGATTAAAAATCTTTCTAAAAGTCCATATATATCTTTTGGTAATCATACCCATAATCATTCAATTTTAACTAATTATGATAAGGAAGAAATAAAAGAAGAGCTAAGAGAGTCCAATAAAATCCTCTTTGATTTGACCGGAACATTACCAATTAGTATAGCTTTTCCAAACGGGAATTACAATAAACTGGTTGTGGAAGTGACTGAAGAAGCAGGCTTTCGATATGCTTTTACAACAGACTCCCAAAAGATTCTTTTACCATTGAAGCAGGAAAACCTTATATGCTTAAATAGATTTATGACTAATACATCTAAAATTAAAAAGTTTGGGAGTTTTTGTCGGTTCGGTTATAATCCGGAATTATTCTATAATGATCTGAAAGAGAAGATAAAGGCTGGTCGGCTTAATGGGAAATAGTATGAAGTAAAGTTTGCTATGATATTTATTTGATTGTTTATAAAGAACGCATGGAATATAAAAATAAAAAATTCAGCTTTAATGATTAATGCGAAATTACCGAAAATAACTTTTGGCATAATTGTGCTTAACGGCGAACCGTTTACGCGTTATTGCCTTCGATCGATTTATCCTTTTGCTTATGAAATAATTGTAGTGGAAGGCGGGCATGAAGATGCAAAATCAGTATGTACCCCAGATGGCCATTCGATCGATGGCACGCTGGACTGCTTGTATAAGTTTAAGAAGGAAGAAGATACTGAAAACAAACTGACAATCATTACTAGAGATGGATTCTGGCCTAAAAAGGATGAATTGGGAAACGACAGGACGCCCCAATGCAGAGCTTATGCTGAACGTGCTTCAGGTGATTATCTATGGCAGGTTGATATTGATGAGTTTTATAAGGCATCTGATATGAATAAAATTATAGAAATGTTGCAGATGGATAAATCAATTTCAGCTATTTCGTTTAAACAAAAAAGCTTTTGGGGAGATATTAATTATATATCTGATGCAATTTATTTGAGAAGAAATTGTGGTGGATGGCACCGTGTATTTAAATGGGGAAAAAACTATAAATATTTAACCCATGAACCACCAACGATTTTAGATGAAAACGGGATCGATATGAGAAAAAATCATTGGATTAAAGGCGAAAAGATGGCAAGAAAAGGTATTTATATGTACCATTATTGCCTTTTATTTCCCTGGCAGGTTGAACAGAAAGTAAAAGTTTACAGGGATGAAAAACCTGAAAATTTTCCTGAAGCAATTCAATGGGCTGAAAATAATTTCTTTAAATTAGGTGATCCTTACAGAGTTCATAATGTTTACAGATTGCCAAGTTGGCTTATACGATTTCGTGGCGAACATCCTGAACAGGTAATACTCATGATGAAGGACATAAAGGGAGGAAATGTAAATGCGAAATTGAGGCAAACAGATGATATTGAAGCAGTGATAGATTTAAATTCTTATAAGATAAAAATTATTCTTCTTAAAATTGAGGACCCTATAAAAAGGCTTGTCCATCAATTGCTTCGCATTAAAAACATTCCAAATAGGATGAACAAAATCCGACTTAAATATAATTTGAAATGAAAGTTTTATGGTTTACAAATAATTCTGCAGTAGGCGCAAATAAGGTAGATACAAATGAAGTTGGATGCGCCTGGATTGTATCATTGGAAACAGAATTAACTAAAAGTTCAGGCGTCCAGCTGGGAATAGCATTCACTTGCAAGCAGCCTGAAATTTCGCAATTTACTATTGGTAATACAATTTATTTTCCAATAACTATTGAACCTATTAAAAGCAAATTCAAGAAAATATTTGCCCGTTTTACTCATAAAATCGAAAATGAAAGTATTATTCCGCGTTATTTAGATACTATTCAACAGTTTAAACCTGATATTATCCATATTTTTGGTAGTGAGAATGATTTTGGTTTAATTGTTTCAAAGACAACCGTCCCTTGTATTATTCATTTACAAGGTAATTTAATTGTAAATAGTCTTAAATGGTATAGTGGTCTTACTGTTGTTGATACATTAAAATACTCTAAAAAATGGCTTTTATTGAAAGGTCATGGACTTTATCATGATTATTTTGTCAATATAAAAGCTGCAGAGAGAGAAAATAAAATATTCAAATCGTGTAAATATTTTATGGGAAGAACCGATTGGGACAGAAGATTATCTTCAGTTTTATCTCCGGATTCCAAATATTTTCTTTGCGATGAAATTATGCGACCAGGATTTTATGTTCATCAGTGGCTACCACAAACAAAACAATCAAATTATATAATTACGAGTACTATAAGGAATAATATTTATAAGGGTCTGGATACTATACTTGAATGTAAAAAAATACTGAGCCAAAATTTCCCGGAATTCGAAATAATCTGGAAAATTGCCGGAATTAAAGAGGCGGATGAAATATCTTATCTTGTTGAGCGAAAGTTCAAAGCTAAGTTCAGAGATTATAATATTCATTTGTTAGGGTCTTTAAATGAAGATGATCTAATTAGCGAAATGTTGAAATCCAATCTATTTGTTCATTCATCTCATATAGACAACAGTCCTAACAGTGTCTGTGAAGCAATGTTGCTTGGAATGCCTGTGATTGCTTCTTATGCAGGAGGAACCCCAAGTATAATAAGTGATAATAAAGAAGGGCTTTTGGTTCAGGATGGGGATCCTTATGCTTTAGCCGGTGCAATTATTGAATTAATTAAAGACAGAAATTATGCCAGGAGTTTAGGAACTAACGCAAGGGAAAGAGCTATTATCAGGCATAACCCTGATAGAGTCGTAGCGGAACTTTTGAATATTTATGATGCCGTATTGTCAAAAATTTAATACTTTATTTATATGACACTAAGATATCGATTAACTCAATTGACCCAGGATAAAGGAAGTTGGTGGGTTTTTAAGCTATATTATTTTAAATTGAGTTGTTTTAAATTTTATTCAGGTTTTTTAGTTAAAATCATTTCTTTTATAAAAGGTATTAAGACAGACATTGGCTGTGAATTTTATGGTTTGCCAAGTTTTTATCGTTTTCCTTTTTCAAGTTTTGAGATAGGTAAAAACTGTAGATTCCGTTCGGATCATACATCCAATCTTATTGGAGTGAACCATAGATGTATCATTTCAACTCATCAAAAGGGCTCAGTTATAATTATCGGAGATAATTGTGGCTTTAGCGGCGTAAGTATTGGTGCTGCCATGGAAATAAGGATTGGCAATAATGTTCTTTGCGGAGCTAATGCTATTATAATTGACAATGATTGGCATTCGGACAGAAGTAATAGCCTGCCAAAACCAGTGATTATTGAAGATAACGTTTGGATTGGAGTAAACACTACTATTCTGAAAGGCGTCACAATTGGTGAAAATAGTATAATTGGAGCTAATAAGTTCAAAGCTAAGTTCAAAGATTATAATATTCAATTGTTAGGGTCTTTAAATGAAGATGATCTAATTAGCGAAATGTTGAAAGCCAATCTATTTGTTCATTCATCTCATATTGACAACAGTCCTAATAGTGTTTGCGAAGCCATGCTGCTCGGCATGCCGGTGATTGCCTCGTATGCAGGAGGAACTCCCAGCATAATAAGTGATAAAAAAGAGGGTCTTTTGGTTCAGGATGGTGACCCCTATGCTCTGGCAGGAGCAATTATTGAATTATATAAAGACAGAAATTATGCCATTAGTTTAGGAACGAACGCAAGGGAAAGAGCAATGATCAGACATAATCCAAATCGAATTTTAAATGACATCCTGAATATTTATTCTTCCTTAATATCAAAAAATTAACATTCGAAACTTAAGATGATAAAATATCGGAAAATCCTGTTGTCGAGAAATAACTAAATTTGATAAAGAATAACTCCGAATAAATCAGGAATTTTTTTTGTACAACAATCAATTACTAAAAATAGTCTTTATGAAAATTGAAACTAACAAACAACCATCATTTCAATTATCTATTAAAAAGAATATAATCAAAGAATTTGGTTACGATTTAAGTTTAGAATCTGTAATTCTGGACTTTGGATGTGGAAATGGCAAATTGGTTGAGGAGTTTTGTGATCTAGGTTATAAAGCTTTCGGTTGTTGTACCAGATTTAGTACTGAAGTAGATGTGGATACTGACGCTATGATAAGAAAAGGGATTATTCGCACAATAGATTTGAAAAATTATGTCTTACCTTTTGAAGATAATACTTTTGATTTTATTTTCAGCCAGTCAGTATTTGAACACGTTCAAAATTATTCCGAATCAATTTCTGAAATAGCGAGAGTTTTAAAGCCTGACGGATTTTGTCTGCATTCCTTTGCCTCTAGATATAGACCTATTGAGCCTCATGTTTATGTGCCACTCTCCTCAGTAATACAGTCCCAATTATGGTTATATTTTTGGGCCATCTTAGGAATACGCAACAATTTTTCAGCTAATCTAAATGCAAAAGAGACATCAATCAAATTTTACAATTACCTTAAAGATGAAACAAATTACCTATCTAAAAAGCAATTAATAAATCAATTTGGGATTAAGTTTCAAGATGTCATATTTTGTGAAAATCTGTTTAATAAGCATTCGCCAGTAAGAGGAAAATATTTATACGCATTATCAAAAATATTGCCATTTATCCCTTCCATTTACAGTGCATTATTCTCGCGGGTAATATTTACCAGATTACCGAAAAAGGCTCAGAGTTCGACCATGGTACATGTAGATTCATAATCTCAAACAGCAATTGAAAATGACTCGCTTAGGACAAATTTACGGAATGAATATGGTTAATTCATTAAAAATATTGACATTAAGGTAATATTATAATGTGTATAGTAATCTTTGGAGATAACTTTTCTTTCCCAGAGGGAAATGCAGCTACAAATCGGGTTTATACCTATGCAAAAGGATTTATTGAGAATAGCTTAGATGCTTATGTGATTTGTTTTAGGAATGATTATTTAGTTAATGGGAAAGGGATAGTAGAAGGAATTAAATATTTTCACCCCATAAACCAGAAAGAGAGAGATAATTCATTCTTAATAAGAAATTGGTTTAAACTCGTCAAGTATATAAACGCCATTAAAATAATAAGGAGAATTAATAAAGAAGATAAGATAGATGCAATTATTACTTATACAAAAGTAACAGCAACGCATTTATTCTCCTGGTTATTATCCAGAATAATAAATGCAAAATTAATTATTGAAAATAGTGAACATCCTTTAAGATATTATCAAACAGGATTCATAAAAAAAATAGTTGGGAATCTGAAATTATGGATAGAACTTAAAACATTTGACGGTATATTATTGATAACTCAACATTTAATTGACTTTTATAAATCCAAATTGCATAATGATAAAAAAATACTGTTAGTGCCATCTACAGTTGATCCTGCAAGATTTACCAAAGAAAAGACAAAAAATAATCCTTTCAAATATATTGGATATTTTGGTTCTATTAATTTCGAAAGAGATAATGTCGATTTGTTAATAAATTCTTTTTCGATGATTCAAAAAAAAATCGATAATATACATCTTGTTTTAGGTGGAATGTATTCAGATTTAGAAAAAAAGATGCTTTTTGATTTAATTAGTTCATTAAAAATTGAATCTAAGGTTCATGTTTTGAAGTATTTGTCGCGCGAAGAAATCATTCAATATATGATTGATGCTCATATTATTGTGCTGGTCAGAAAAAATGATGCTGATACAAATGCTTCCTTCCCTTGCAAATTAACGGAATATTTGGCTACAGGCAATCCTGTGATAAGCGTAAAAGTGAGTGAGATTCCAAAATATCTTACTGATTGTCAAGATGTTTTTCTGACTGAGCCCGGAGATATAAACGAGCTTTCTGAAAAACTTGAGTTTGTGCTCAATAACTATCAATTTGCTACTGAAGTTGCAAAAAAGGGGAAAGAACTGACAGATTCGATATTTAATTACAAATTCCAGGCAAAACAAATCATTGAATTCATTAAATCAGTTTAATGACTATCTACGTTAGATCCTTATTTTTGATACTGCTATATAATTATGCAAACTTTTTTTAAATATGAGTTAGATAACACTGAACTTGAAAACATAAAGAAATTTTGTGATTCTGTAGATTATTGTTCCATTGAACAGTCTGTCGGTTGGCCCGAGATGTTTTATAATACAAAGATTTGTTATTTCTATTTAATTGATGAGTCTGGAATAAAAAGCTTCAGCCAGATTAGTGAAAATTTCAAATTCGCCCATATTGTTTTTGGACCTGTTTGTTGTGATAAAGAATTAATGATTACTTCAATAAATGAAATAACTCATAATTATAAAAAGCGACGCTTCTATTATTTAGGCATCCAGATGTACTACAAATCCGGTTATGATACTGATTATATTGAATATACATTAAATAAACGTCATAATATAAAGTATATATTTGATACTAAAAATACTAAATCCTCAATTGAAATTAATCTGGAAGATAGCATTGACGAAATTTACAGTAGAATAAGAAAAGGTCATAAGAGTGATATTAAGAGAGCAATTAAAATGGGCGTCACTGTTGACATTGTTAAAAACATCACTGAATTGCATTCTTTTTCTGAGGTTTATTCAAGAATGTGTAGAGTTCGTAATATTGATGATGGGGACTTATCAAAACAGAAAATTGATGAAGTTTACAAGTATCTAATTGAAAACCACAAAGGACAGATTTTAATTGTTAAAGATAATTCTGGCGAAGTTTTAGGTGGTATTATTCTGGTATTTCAGGGTATTTCCGTAAGATTTTTTAGAGGGACCTCAGATCCTGACAGACGGGATATTCCAGTATTACATCTCGCCCTTTTTGAATCTATTAAGAAAGCCAAAACTGATAACTTCAAATATTTTGATTTTTGGGGATATAACCATTTTGTAAATGAAAATGACCAGGTATTTCACATAAACCATTTTAAAAAGGGATTTGGTGGATATTATACTTTTTTTGCAAAGAAGATGAATATAAATCTCGTTCCATTTGGCACTAATATATTTAGTTTTTATTTATTGATCAGAAAAGTTATAAAAAGAATTATTTAATCTGGAAAACTGAACTTTATAAATTCATACTAATTATTTATAAAGCCACTGAGAGATAATGGGAATATTGTTATAAATCATAGATGTGTAATTTCTATTTAATTGATGAATCTGGAATAAAAAACTTCAGCCATATTAATGAAAATTTCAAATTTGCTTACATTATTTTTGGACCTGTTTGTTGTGAAGCAAATATATAATCATTGATCATAAAAAAAGTAAATAATGTCCTTACTATATATACTTCAATCTTATCAGAAAAGTAATATTATGTTTGAAATGTAAAAATGTCTGTTTCCCGAGTTGCGCTAAGGTGGATTAGTATAGAAAAGAGTTTTGAATTTATTAGTTTAAATGATTTAATTAAAATTAAAGTATAAAATTTATGACCATTGTGATTTTTGGAGATAACTTTACTTTTCCAGAGGGAGATGCAAGTACAAATCGGGTTTATACTTATGCAAAAGGATTTATTGAAAATGGAATTGAAGTTCATGTAATTTGTTTTGAGAATGAATATAATTCTTCTGGTGACGGTCTGATAAATGAAATTCATTATTATCATCCATTTGGACAAAGAAAAAGAAGTAAATATTTTGTAATCCGAAGGTTGCAGAAATTTAAGAAATATCTCAAAACTTTAATATTATTAAGAAGAATAAATAAAAGCGATAAAATAATTACAATCATTGTTTATGCAATGAACCTTTCTACTCATTTATTTGCATGGTATTTATCCAGAATTTACGGAACAAAATTAATAAAAGAGTGCAGTGAACATCCTTTAAACCATTATCAAAAGAATGTTTTAAAAAAAGGACAAGGATTAATTAAACTCAATATTGAATCCCGATTATGTGATGGGATATTTTGCATTTCACGATTTCTGGTTGATTTTTTTAAGGTCCATGGAATTCCCCAACGCAAGTTATTTCTCATCCCCAGCACTGTTGATCCTGGCAGGTTTACTCAAAACGAAGAAAAACCGATCCCTTATTCATATATAGGTTATTTTGGAGGGCTGACTTTTAAAAGAGATAATATTGATATCCTAATTATGGCATTTGCCATGATTACCAGTAAGCATCCCGATTTAAATCTTGTTGTGGGAGGTTTTTGTTCTAAAAATGAAAGAAAGCAACTTGAAAATTTAATTCTGAAGTACAAAATCTCTTTAAAAGTCGTTTTATTGAAATATTTAACAAGACAGGAAATTATCAGGTATATCATACATTCTGATATTCTTGTCATGGTAAGAGGTAACGATATGGAGTCGCAGGCATCCTTTCCATGTAAGTTAACTGAGTACCTTGCTACATCAAAACCTGTAGTAACAGTCAATGTAGGCGAAATTTCTGATTACTTAACTGACGGTGTAAATTCTTTCTTAGTTGAACCTGGAGATTGTAATGGCCTAGCTGAAAAATTAGATTATGTACTCAATAATTATGAATTGGCTTTGGAAATTGCTCAACGAGGGAAACAATTAACCTCTACCATTTTTAATTATAATTTTCAGGCTAAAAGAATCATTCAGTTTATTGAAACTTTATAATATTCCAATTATTCTTAATTTTGGGAAATATATGAATTTTATACTGACAATCGATACAGAAGGCGATAACCAATGGGATCATGGCCGTTTACTCACTGTCGAAAACATTAAATCTGTTCCACGGTTTCAGGCGTTATGTGAGAACTACTCGATAAAACCCACATACCTTGTTACCTCAGAAGTTTGTGAAGATACTTTCGCTAAAGAAATCTTTACAGATTATTTATTCAAAGACAAAGCTGAAATTGGTACGCACTTACATTCATGGACAACACCCCCTTTTCAGGATAAAGATGGTTACAGGTATAATGATGCAAACCATGCTTTTGCGACAGAATTTCCTGAAAATTTATTAAGTGAAAAAGTTAGGAATCTCACAACCCAGATAGAAACTTCATTCGGGAAACGTCCATTATCCTTTCGTTCGGGAAGGTTTGGATTCAATGAGACTTTAGCCAGGATTCTCACAGATAATTCTTATCTTGTTGATTCCTCTGTTACGCCCTATACCAGTTGGTCAGTTCATAAGGGAATCCCTGATGGAAGAGGTGGTCCGGATTTCGTTGATAAAACACCATTCCCATACAATTACAATTTTCATAATGGGTCACTTTTAGAAATCCCGGTTACCATATTACCTACCAGGTTTCCCTTAAAAACTAACAAAACATTAGCACGGTACTATTTCAGGAATGTTGATAATAGCTTGTTTCTTAGAATATTCAGAAAGTTGTTATATAGTAATCAGCCATTATGGTTAAGGCCACATCGTTGGATGGACATAGATAAGTTTGATGAATTAATCAATGAAGCTATGACCATTAAATTGCCATATCTTGTAATGATGTTTCATTCGAGTGAATTAATGCCTGGTAGTTCAATATATCGAACAGATAAAGATTCCGTTGAGAAATTATATGATTTGCTGGAATGTTTTTTTGTTTTATTAAATAAAGAAAATATATCCTCTGTTACCTTGACCGAGGCGGCCAAAAATTGTAAGTTATGAAAGTATGTTTTTGGGGTGATATTGCCGGAGCACTGACAGGTAATACATCTGGAGGGAGTGAACTGCAAGTCGCTTTACTTGCAAAAGGACTTGCAAAAGGTGGACACGAAGTAGTCTGTATAGATAATGAAATAAGAGAAGATTTTATAACATCTGAAGGAATAAAAGTATTCAGGATTAAAGGATGGAATAGTGGTATAAGGTTCATTCGCCTCTTTACTCATCGCTTGCCTCAATTATATTTGCTTTTAAAAAAACAAAAAGCAGATATTTATTACTGTCGTATGCGTGATTATACACATCTTTTAGCTTTTTGGGCAGCCCGTAAATCAAAGGCTAAATTCATTCTAGCAATGGCGTCAGATCTTGATGCCATGGACTTTAGGATGAGATTCAAATATTATTATTTACCGAATAGAGGGGGAGGATGGTGGCTTTTTAATGGAATACTTAGTGAGATTGTCCATCCCTGGTTGCTTCGTAAAGCGGATAGCGTATTTGTACAACATGAAGGTCAGGAGCAAATTTTACTTCAAAAAGGCATCAAATCAGTTTTATTCCCTAACCTAATTGATCTGACACAAATACCGGTTATTTCAAACCCAATTCACCGTGATTACGTTTACGTTGGCTGGCTAGACAAACGCAAAGGATTTGCCGAATTTTTCGAAGTAATAATGAATGCACCCTTACACACATTTAAAGTGATTGGCCCTCCTCGCGATAAAACAGGATACTTGTATTTTGAAAAACTAAAATCATTTCAAAATGTATCTCTGCTGGGAGAGTTAAGTCATTCTGACACATTGCTCAATATTGCAAATTCAAAAGCATTGATAAGCACTTCTCCTATGGAAGGTTTCCCAAATATATTTATCGAAGCATGGGCATGTGGAATTCCTGTGTTATCCTTATTTGTCGATCCTGGAGGTGTTATTAAAAGAGAAGAGTTAGGAGTAGTTGCTGACGGTAATCTGGAAAGATTGCTAAAAGCATTAGCTAGTACAAGAAACATCGATGAATTTGCCAAAAAAGCGAAATCCTATGTAGAGCATCATCATGTTTTAAACGGGAATAAGATCAAAGAAATAAACGACCTGTTTAATGAAATTCTTGATAACGAAAACTCATAATTAATCATTAAATAATTATAGAAGAAATTTGATTTAGAATTTTTTTGAATACTTTGTGCAAGAAGGTTTTATAGGTAGATTTTATTTTGCATTATAGTCGATATCTTTATGAGTCTGAAATTTTTGCTTTAAATTGAATCGATCTTTAAATTATTATCAAATTAAAACTGTATTTTTACATAATATCTTCAAATATCTTTGAATTATGAATGGAATTATTTCAAAATTTATTGATAAGTTATATTTCAAACAATGGTCAATTGGTTTGTGCCGGGGTGATATCAAAGAAATAATCAGAAGTAAATCCTTTGATCAGAATATTTATTGGTTGCCTTTGAAATCCTTTGATCATTTTCAAGCGGATCCCTTTCTGATAAGATCGAAAAATGGTAACATTAATATCTTACATGAAGACTTTCCGTTTGATGATTATTATGGGAGAATTTCATTGATGACCTTGGATAATAACTTTAAGTTAATGAATCATAAGATCCTGTTGGATACTAAAAGCCATCTTTCATATCCCTTAATTTATACAGAAAACAATAGAACATTTGTTTTTCCCGAAGCAGCCCATAGCGGTAAGTTATCATGTTATGAATATGATCCTGTAAATGAAACCCTTAATTGCCCACAGGTTATTTTAGACCTGCCATTGCTTGATTCTACCATTTTAAAACAAGATGAAAAATATTGGCTTTTTGGGACATTATATGGTGAAGATCCTCACAATAAGTTATACATTTATTATTCTGATAATCTGTTTGGGCCATATACCCCTCACCCTGAAAATCCTGTTAAGAATTCGTTAGATGGATCCAGGCCTGCAGGTAATTTTATAAAGATCGATAATACAATTTACAGACCCTCGCAAAACTGTAAAAATCAGTACGGTGAATCAATGACGATTAATAAAGTGAATTTATTAAATGAGTTACATTTTGAAGAAGAACCGTATATGGAGATATTTATTGACAGAAAAAAACATAACAATAAGAAAATGAATACTATTCATACAATTAATATTCTGGATGATATAATTGCGGTTGATGGTTCAAAATGGACTTTTTCACCTGCAATTCAATGGAAAGTTTACTTAAAAAACAGAGAACAAAAAAGACAAAAAAAAGATTTACTGAAGGGCCAATCATTCACTTTTTCCGATAAGTTTTGATTTTTAAATTTGCGTGCAATTTACCCTGCTCTTTAATTCTTACTCCTTTAGGGTTAAAATAGTTTAATGTAAATATAATGAAAATTCTTTTCTTCATTGATACTCTTACCAGCGGAGGCAAAGAACGACGTATGCTGGAATTGATCCAGTATTTAAAACAAAACACTGATTACGAAATTGCTCTTGTACTTACCGAAAATTTAATATACTATGAATATGTCTATGAATTAGGTATCCCAATAAAAATTATGAAGCGAAAAGGTACAAAATATGATCCCAGACTTTTTGTTAAATTTTATAGGTATTGCTCACTTTTTAAACCGGATATTATTCATACATGGGGAAAAATGACTACATTTTATGCTATTCCGGCACAATTAATTCGCAGGATCCCTTTAATTGCCAATTTGATAGCCGATAGTATGGGGATTTTAAAGGGATCTTCATTACATTCTCTTTTTTTTAAAGCAGACGTTTTATTCTCAAATGTTATCCTTTCCAATTCAAAAGCAGGTCTTATTGCATATAACATAAAGAGTCCCAAGGCTAAAGTTATTTGGAATGGTGTCAATCTAAAAAGATTTCAGAAAAAGTATGATGTACAAAAAGTGAGAGAGGAGCTTAAAGTTAATACACACTATATGGTAGTCATGGTTGCCGCTTTTTCATATTTAAAAGATTATAATCTTTTTCTTGATGTGGCCAAAGAAATAGGAAAAATGCGAGATGATGCTACTTTTGTCGGAGTTGGTGACGGCCCCTGCTGGAAACATATAGAACAAAGAATAAAAGATGAGCAGATCAACAATGTCATTTTAACCGGAAAACAGAAAGACATTGAGCGTATTGTTGCAGCTTCGGATATAGGAATTCTGTGCACATATTCTGAAGGCATTTCCAACTCAATTATTGAATGTATGGCTTTAGGCAAGCCGGTTATTTCGACAGATATTAAGGGTGGCAGCAAAGAAATAATAATAGAAGGAGAAACAGGGTATTGCACAGAGCGAGATACTGAGAAAGTGGTTGCTTCAGTTGAACTCTTATTGAATAATGGAGAGCTACGTATTTCGATGGGCAATAAGGGAAGAGAAAGAATCGGTTCTTATTTTTCAATCGAAAGGATGGGTGAAGAATTTAAGATCCTTTACGAGGAAGTTTTAGCAAAAACAAAATATAAGAAAAGTAACATTTATTGATGAAAAATCACTCAAAGGGGAGATTGTACTTTATAAGGGAGAACTTTAGGCATTTAAAACACTTCATACTCCGGGTACTGATTATTTGGTAATTTATAGGATTTTTTTTAATGAAGAGAGACGCTATACTTTCATCATACATATCATCTAGAATACTTACAATTGGTCCTGATTACCAAAACCACCGCGGCGGTGTAGGGGCTGTTATTAGCGTTTATAGTAAATACTTTGAAGTTTTTAATTTCATTCCAAGCTATAAAGTTGGTTCTTCTATTTATAAAAGTGCTGTTTTTTTTCTAACCTTAATTAAACTTTTCTCTACTCTGTTGTCAAATCGGAAAATAAAAATCGTTCATATTCACGGAGCATCTTATGGCAGTTTCTATCGCAAATTCATTATTTTCGCTATCGGGAAGTATATTTTTAGAAAAAAAGTAATTTATCATATTCATGGAGGAGGTTTTCAAGTATTCTTTGAAAGCAGGGATATGCTTTCAATACGTTTGATAAGAACCCTGTTAGCGAATGCTGACACAATAATATGTGTATCTCAATCGTGGTATGAATACTACAGGAAAAACTTTAAAATAAAAAAGTTAGTAATCTTACCCAATATAATAGATTATCCTGAGAAGGTTCAAAATAATACAAAATCAACTGCAACAATTTTTCTTTTTTTTGGTTTGATCTGTGAAGCCAAAGGTATTTTCGATCTGGTAAATGTTATTGCTAAAAATAAAGAAGATTACAGAAACAGAATTAAATTATTGATTGGAGGGAATGGGAATATACAAGAGTTAAAAAATTTGATTTATATGCATCATATTGAGGATATAGTTGAATTTTTGGGATGGGTAAATAACGAAAAAAAAGTTGCTGTTTTTAACAATGCTGATGTATTTATCCTACCATCCTACAATGAAGGATTACCAATTTCTATCTTGGAAGCTATGTCGTATGGTAAGGCAATTATTTCGACCAGCGTGGGAGGTATTCCTGAGATAGTCAAACAAAATGAGAATGGTTTATTAATCGAACCTGGAAATCTGGAGCAGATCGAACAATCTATTAATAATCTCCTTGAGCATCCGGAACTGATTAATGAATTTGGAGCCATTTCTGAACAATTGGTTCAAAAGTATCTGCCTCACTTTGTATTAAAAGAATTAGAAGGTTATTATACGTCAGTATAAAATGAATAAAAACTTCCTGAAAAATATCAGAGATAAAATGCCAGAATCTCTGAAATATATTACAGCCTCTTTATTTCGGAATGAACTTATTAATAATAAGGAGTTTTGTAAATATTATGAACTTCTTAAAAATAGGGAAACATTAAGCTCAGAAATAATCAGAGAGTATCAATTGAACCAGTTGAAACAGATATTGATTTATTCATACCAAAATGTACCTTACTATCAGGAACTATTCAAAAAAGTATCATTTAATCCTGAGAAATTTTCTGATTTTAGACATATTGAAACAATCCCTTTTCTTACCAGAGAAATAATTATAGAGAATTTTGATAAACTTATTTCCCGGAAAAGAGTAAAAGGCGGTTATTATATTGGTACAACTGGCGGAAGTTCGGGTTTGCCATTGAAGTTCTTGCTTGATTATAATTCAATCCATAGAGAGAATGCTTTTATTTATTATTATAGAAGAAAATCTGGATATAGATTTGATGACAAAGTGGTGACATTCAGGGACATCGAATTTGACAACAAATACTGGAAATACAACCCCATGCATAATGAACTGATTTTTTCACCTACTAAGTTATCGAAGAAAACAATAGAAAAATACGCAAATCAAATAGATAAGGTTAACCCTCGGTACTTAAACGGATATCTTTCTACAATCTGGTATTTTGCAAAGCTATTGGATGATTTTAAAATAAAACTTGACTGTAAGTTGAAAGGTATTTTTCTCATATCCGAAAATATTGATGTTCAGCAACGAAAATATATTGAACAGTTTTTTAACGTAAAATCTGCAACATTTTATGGGCATAGTGAAAGATGTGTTATTGCTGAAGAAATAGTCCCAAATATGTATACGTTTGACCCTTATTATGGATTTACTGAGGAGATTCCTCTTGAAGATAATAATTTTTCAATCGTTGGAACAGGATTCTTAAACCATAAAATGCCATTTATTAGATATAAAACTGATGACACGTGTTCGCGGAAGGATCAATTATATTCTATTGATGGGAAAAGAAGTAGTACAATAGGATTACTGGGAATTAATAATGAATTTTTGTCAAGTACGGCTTTTGACCTGCATCATCCGACTTTTAAAAATATTACCAACTACCAGTTTATTCAAAATGAGAAAGGGAAAGCTAATCTATTAATAATTGTTAATAAAAATTTTCAAAATTCAGAGATGGGGATCATAAAAGATGAGATTCAACACCAGACGAAAGGCATTATTGAAATAGAAATTAAAATTGTTGAAAGCCTGATTTTATCTCCACACGGGAAATACCGAATATATATTTCAACAATTAGAAAAGAGTAATGCCTCCTAACAGGAATAGTATTCTCTTTAAACTACTTTATAAAGACATTAAATCAAATTCAGATAAATAAATATGAACATGGATAAACACATCCTGAAAAAAATCAGAGATAATATGCCCGAATCTCTGAAGTACTTAGCAGCTCCTTTTATCCGAAACAAATTAATTAACAATAAAGAGTTCTGCAATTATTATGACATACTTGTGCGCAGAGAATCCATTGGCCCCGCGAAAATTGCAGAATATCAATTAAACCAACTGAAACACATTTTGATACATTCATATCAAAACGTACCTTATTATAAGGAGCTTTTCAATAGAATTAATTTTAAACCGGAGAATTTAAATTGTTTGGAGGACATTAAAATAATTCCGTTTTTGACAAAGGAAATAATTCGTGAAAATTATGACAAACTGATTTCTTTGAAAATGATAAAAGGTGGCAGTTATAGTACAACTACAAGCGGGAGTACTGGCGAACCTTTAAAATTGTTGCTTGATTATGATTCATTCTTTAAAGAGAGTGCCTTTCTGTACTATTTTCGAAGAAATATCGGATATCAATTTAAGGACAAGTTAGTTACATTCAGAGGTATCGAATTTGGAGAGAAACTCTGGAAATTTAATCCTGTAAATAATGAAACTATTTTTTCTGCGTTCAAATTATCAAATCAGACAATAGAGTTATATATAAAAAAAATAAATGAAATTAAACCTTCTTATTTTAGTGGCTACTTCTCATCTATTTATTTTTTTGCTAAATTGCTTTCTGAAAGCAATCAATCATTAAATTTCAAGTTAAAGGGAATAATCTTTATTTCAGAAAATATTATTGAAGTTGAACGACTTTTTGTAGAATCCTTTTTTAATGTCAAATCAATAACTTATTATGGTCATACAGAAAGATGTGTAATAGCTCAGGAATTTAATCATAACGAATATTTCTTTGATCCTTATTATGGTTTTACAGAACAAATTAGAATTAATGATAGTTCTTTTCAAATTGTTGGTACCGGATTTTTGAATAAATCTATGCCTTTAGTTCGATATAAAACAGATGATATATGCCAGCCATCTAATAATGGTGCATTTTCGATTACAGGCAGAAGAAACACCAATGATTTCTTAATTGGTATTAATGATGAAGAAATATCTTACGCATCATTACACTTTCTAAGTGACATATTGAAAAATGTGATAAAGTATCAATTCATTCAAAACAAAAAAGGTAAAGCAGTATTATTATTAGTTCCAGGTAAGGATTTTAAAACTTCAGAAATTGCCTTTATAAAAAGTGAAGTAGATAAAAAATTGGAAGGTGCTATTGATCTTGAGATTAAAGTTGAAGATAATGTAATTCTGACATCAAGAGGGAAGTTTCAAATGTTTATAAGAACGGTTTAACAAACATGTTAAAAAACTTTAAATGGTATTTTAGTCGTTTGAAATCGATGAGTTTTACCGAATTACTCTATCGAAGTACAAAATCGTTAATAAGCTTTTTTGAAAAATATTTTATTTTAGGTAGAAGCTTCAAAACAAATCTTACTAAAAATCCGAATAAAACTTTTAATGAGTTTGATTTTTCATCTGTAGTAATTCCTTCCAAATTTCTGATTTTTAATTCAGAACTTGATGTTATGATGCCAATAAACTGGCACTTGGATATTAATTCTGGTTTAGAATATCCTAAAATATTCTCTAAAAACCTTGATATAAAAACTTTAAGGTTTGGCAGTGCTAAATACATATGGGAAATCAACAGAATGCAGTTCCTTCCCATACTTTGTATCAAATTTATTCAGACTAAAGACACTTTTTATCTGAAAACATTTTCTGAACATTTATCAAGCTGGAAAGAACAGAATCCTTACTTTATTGGAATTAATTGGTACAGTAACATAGAGGTTAATATTAGATTAATCAACTGGCTTTTTTGCTGGGAAATTTTGGATGCTGGCAACCTAATGTCAAATGATTTAGATTTTAAGAGATTTATAGAAAATGTTTGGCTGCCGTTGATAAAGGAACATTGCGTCTATTCTTATAATAATCCATCAAAATTTTCTTCTGCAAATAATCATCTGATTTCAGAGTATGCCGGACTTTTCATAGCTTCTTCAAAATGGAAATTCAAAGAATCAGAAAAATGGCTTGCATATGCTCATAAAGGCCTGGAAAGGGAAATCATTAAACAACATTCGAAAAATGGCATAAACAAAGAGGAAGCGGCCGAATATATACAATTCATTACCGATTTTTTCCTTTTGTCTTTCATTATCGGAGAAAGAATAAGCAAACCTTTTTCTGAACAATTCAAACAACAACTTTATAAAATCTTCTGCTATATTTACGATATTCTTGATTGCAGCGGAAATTTTCCGAAATATGGTGATGAAGATGACGGAAAATGTTTCATTATTGATTTTGATGAAAAATTTAATAATTTCAAATCCTTGCTGACTTCAGGGGCCATAATATTTAACGATCCTTTACTAAAATTAAAAAGTAATGGCTTTGATATCAAAAATCATTTTTTATTTGGGAACCCAGGTAAAATGTCTTTTGAGTTAATCCCGGAAGTCAGAAATAATGAAAGTTCCAGGTTCTACAAAGAGGAGGGGCACTTCATTTTTCGGAAAAAATCAAAAAGCGAAGAAATCTTATTGCATTTTGATGCAGCTCCACTCGGATTTCTCTCAATAGCTGCTCATGGACATGCAGACGCCTTGTCTTTTATCTTACATATTAATGGACAACCAATTTTCATTGATTCCGGCACCTATACTTATCATACAGAACCTGAATGGCGTCGTTATTTTATTGGTACACTTGCCCATAATACGATTCGTATAAACGAAAAAGATCAGGCTGTAAATGGTGGTCCTACGTTATGGGGAAATCATTATAAAACTAAGATAATTGATCTGAAGTTAAGCGAGGAGATTGACCGGGTAATAGCTACGCATAATGGGTATTTAAAAGAAGATGCTGAGCATATCCGTGAAATTATTTTTATGAGATTAAGAAATGAATTTCATATCCTTGATACCATAGTAGTCAGAAAAAACAGGATAATACAAATTGAAATTCCATTTCATATTCATCCCAATGTTGAGATCAAAAGAACTAGAACTAATTTTTATCTGAATTCTAAGAACCCGTTAAGCAAGACAGAATTTTATATCGACGAAAAACTGGATCCGGTCTTGATAAAAGGACAATTAGAACCTCGAATTTTGGGATGGTATTCCAATTCCTTTTTGAAAAAGGAAGCAACAAATACTATTTATTGTAAAACTCAGATTGAATGTACAACAACCTTCAGATTTATAATTAAAATAATTTAAAATGAATATTAGCATTTTTGGACTCGGCTATGTAGGCTGTGTAAGTCTGGGCTGTCTGGCAAAAAACGGACACCAGGTTATTGGTGTGGATACTAACCCCACAAAGGTGGAGCAGATTAACTCAGGTAAAGCGACAATTATAGAAAAAGATGTGGACATCATTATTGCAGATCAAAGATCAGCAGGACGTATAAGTGCCACTACCGATAACCATCTGGCTGTTAAGGATTCAGATATTTCTATCATCGCGGTTGGCACACCCAGTACCGATAAAGGACATTTGAATCTGCAATATATTTTTAAGGTGGCTGAGAACATTGGTGAGGCATTACAACATAAAGATGCTTTTCATATTATTGCTATAAGGTCGACTATAATGCCAGGGACTTGTGATAAATTTGCAGCTATTGTTGAAAAGATCTCAGGTAAAAAGAGGAATGAAGATTTTGCTATTGTGGATAATCCTGAGTTTTTAAGAGAAGGAACTGCTGTCAAGGATTATTACAATCCACCTCTTACTCTTATTGGTTCAGACAATAGAAAAGCTGCAGAAAAAGTAGCCGATTTATATCGGCAACTACCAGGAGAGATAATAATCACCGATCTGAAAATTGCAGAAATCATGAAATACATTAATAATACTTATCATGCACTTAAAATATCTTTCAGTAACGAAATTGGCAATATCTGTTCAGAGTTAGAAATCGATTCTCATAAGGTAATGGATATTTTCTGCAAAGATAAACAACTGAATATTTCATCATATTATTTTAAGCCTGGTTTTGCATATGGAGGTTCCTGTCTGCCAAAAGATTTAAAAGGACTTCAAACCCTGGCACATGATCTTTATATCGATGTTCCTGTGATTGATGGAATTCATAAAACAAATGATCTTCAGATTCAGCGCGCAATTAAGCTGATTTATAAGTATTGGGACAAAAAACTTGGCTTCCTGGGTTTAAGTTTCAAAGCTGGAACAGATGATCTTAGAAACAGCCCTACCGTTACTATAATTGAGACATTGCTTGGTAAAGGGTGCGATATTGTTATATATGACAAAAACATAAATATGGCTATGCTGACGGGAACAAACAAGGAATATATTGATTCGCGAATCCCACATTTATCAAGTCTTATGGTCAATGACCCGGGGCAATTAATTAATGATTGTCAGGTAATAGTAGTTAACACCAGCGAACCTGAGTTTGTTAAATTGGTTGCTGATATTGATGATAAAATAATCATTGATTTTGTAAGGCTGGATGAAGCAATTATTTCAAAAAGTAATTATTTCGGAATAAACTGGTAGCGATGTCTTCATTTCAAAATAAGCATATTCTGATCATAGTTGAGAATCTTCCCGTTCCTTTTGACAGGAGGGTCTGGCAGGAAGCGAATACCTTAAAGGATAATGGCGCTAAGGTTAGCATTATCTGTCCGAAGATGAAGGACTACACAGCAGCCTATGAGGTAATAAACGGAATAGAAATTTACAGGCATTCGTTACCGATTGAGGCCAGAGGCGCTATTGGATACTTGTTGGAATACAGCGTTGCTTTATTCTGGGAGTTTTTTTTAAGCTGGAAAATCTTTTTTAAAAAGAGGTTTAATGTCATTCATGGTTGTAATCCACCTGACCTGGTTTTTTTAGTGGCATTATGTTTCAAAATTTTTGGAGTTCAATATGTATTTGACCATCACGATATTAATCCTGAATTGTATATTGCCAAGTTTAAGAGTAAGGGATTTTTATATGAAATGATAATTTTGTTTGAAAGATTGACATTTGCCGCTGCTGATTTCAGTATTGCAACGAATGAATCATACAAAGAAATAGCTATCAAAAGAGGGAAAATGGCTGAAGATAAAATTCAGATAATAAGAAGTGGACCAAAACTTGACCGGCTTAAATTGCTTCCTCCTGATATTAAATTTTTCAAAGGGAGGAAATACCTGGTAGGTTATGTTGGGGTAATAGGAGGACAGGAAGGTATTGATCTT
>Ga0209745_1000307_pt1 | contig 29266 bp, 25 predicted proteins | sample BarGraNGADG00312_FD_184495 | JGI IMG/M metagenome (GOLD analysis project Ga0209745, IMG submission 184495) | Arctic peat soil microbial communities from Barrow, Alaska - Barrow Graham LP Ref core NGADG0004-312 (SPAdes) (version 2) | ecosystem: Environmental > Terrestrial > Soil > Wetlands > Peat...
TGGACCGACGAGATCCGTTCCGCCTCTGGCAGTCTGACCGTCTTCGAGCAGCGACCACAGGAAGGCGATCTACCCCAGCAGGCCGAGGAGTACCTCCTTCCGCATCTGGACGTCGTCGCGATCACCGGCTCTGCGCTCACCAACAAGAGCCTGCCACGCCTGCTGGAACTCGCCTGCAACGCCTGGGTCATACTCATCGGCCCTTCGACTCCCCTCTCGGTGCTCATGTTCGACTATGGCGTCGACGCCCTGTCGGGTTGTGTCGCCCGGGACCCGGAGGACCTGGCCGAGATCGTCCGCGAAGGCGGCGGTGTGCGCGAATTCAGAAATGCTGTCCGCTTCGTGACGTTGAAAAGACCCTGACAACCTGAATTGTGAATCCCTTGGTGCCTGACACCAAAGGGATTCACAATTGCCGAAAAGGAGTCCCATGAACAGGAAACTATTGTACCTGGTCGCCGGATACGCTCTGACCGTCGCCTTCGCGCTCTCGCTCCAGTTCCTCCCTCCCATCATCCCGGTCATGAAGACAACCCTCAGCATGACGGCCGGGCAGGTGGGGATGCTGATGTCATCGCTGGCGCTGTTCGGCATCATCATCTCGCCGCTGGTTGGACACCTTGCTGACCGCTGGGGCGGCCGGGCCGTCGGCCTGCTGGGCCTCGCCTGTCTCATCGCCGCCGAGACCTGGTTCGCACTCTCGACCTCCTACGTGAATCTGCTGATGGCACGCCTCGCGATGGGCATCGGCGCTGCAACGCTGTCCATCCTTGGCGCGCAAATCATCAGCGAGAACTTCGCAGGCACCAGGTATCTCGGCGCCGCCATGGGCACCATGAATACGGCGGTCCCGACCGGCATCCTGGTCAGCCAGCTGGTTTTCTCGCGGCTCGCAGCTGCACGGGGTTGGCAGGCGCCGGTCTGGACATGCCTGGTCTTCACCTGCATCGTGGCGGTCGCATACATCCTGTTCTACCGGGACCCGGAATCCCGGCATGACGAGACCCCCGTCTCGCTGTTCGCGGGTCTGCGGCGCCTAAATCCCCAGGTCTGGATGCTCGGCCTCGTCTGGCTGTTCTGGAATGCAGGAGCGCTCATCCTCCTGACGTTTGCTGAAGACCTCCTGGTCGGCCGGGGCATGTCTCCGCAGACGGCAGGGACCGTGGCCGGCATCCTCATGCTCTTCCCTCTCGTCGCGTCGACGCTCATGGGCCACGTCCTGGACCGCAGGCGCTGGCAGGGACGGGGCGCAGTGCTGGCCTGTCTCATGTTCGCAGGATGTGTGATCCTGCTCGGCGTTTTCTCTGGCAGCGTCCTGCCCCTGTTCCTCGGTATCAGTTTCACCTTCGCGCTTGCCCCGGCGAGCGTCTTCGCTCTGGCTCCCCACCTCATACATGGCAGGGAGAGCGGCCTGGGATATGGCGTCCTGGCCGGCATGCTGAACCTCGGCGTCCTCTTTGGCCCTGCGATCGGCGGCATCGTGCGTGACGCGACCGGCAGTTACCTCGCAAGCTTCATCATGGCAGGCGTCCTGACGAGCATCGGGGCAGCCTGTGTCCTGCTCCTGCGTCGACCAGCCGTAGAGAACGCTTGATGGCCTTGCACCCCGTGAGGTCCACGCGCAGGTCCGAGCTGCTCCTGCTGCTGGCCGTCGTGCTCTGGTCGACGACGTTCGCCATCATGAAGGAGAGCCTCGGCAGCATCTCGCCCGCGCTCCTGGTCCTCGTCCGCTTTGCCATAGCCTCGGCAGTCGTGTACGTGCTCTTCCGGCGCAGGATCGCATTCAGTTGGCGCAACCTGCTGAAAGGGCTAGCCATCGGCATCCCGGAATACCTCGGGTTCATGCTGCAGGTCACGGGACTCACGATGACGACGGCAAGCAAGAACGCCTTCATCACGGGTCTGGCCGTCGTCGTCGCGCCGGTCCTGTCCTTCCTCTTTCTGCGCGAGAAGCGCTCATGGAAGGTCATGCTGGCACTCATACTGGCGGTGAACGGTCTCTGGATCATCTCCTTCGGGTTCACGCTGCGCATCGGCGGCATGGACATGGGGGACTTCCTGACGTTGCTGTGCGCCCTGGCCTTCGGCATACAGGTGTTCATGATCCACCTGTTTTCGGACAGGGAATCCTTCTACGCCAGCACGTTCTTCCAGTTACTGGCCGTCGCTATGTGTGCCCTCGTCTACGCCCTGGCGACGAAGCAGACGCTCGTCGTGAACCCTGTCTCATGGCCCTCTCTGCTGTACCTCGCCGTCTTCGCGACTGCCATCACGCTCCTGCTGCAGAACCGCTTCCAGCACGACGTGACGGTCGCGCAGGCCAGCGTCATCTACTCGCTGGAACCCGTCTTCGCTACCCTGCTGGCCGTCCTGTTCATCGGCGAACACATGGGCCCGGCCATCCTCGTGGGCGGTGTCCTCATGTTCACAGCGTCCGCGATTTCGTAGCAGGCCGGAAGGAGCCAACTGCCTGTGAGGGCAGACTCCTTGCAGGATGGGCCGCACAGGCTAAACTGTTTCGGAACCTGAACCATATCCTGCTGGTGGAAAAGGACGGATGATGCAACACGAATTCAGACGTTACTGGGCCGCCTTCTGTCGCCTTGGCACGAACATGCGGCTGCTGCTTGCCGGCGCAGCCCTGCTGGGGCTGGGAAATGGCATCTCCCTCACCTTCTTCAACCTGTATCTCAAACAGGGCGGACTGGGTGAGGCCTTCCTTGGCCGGCTGAACTCTCTCGGGACGATCGGGTCACTTGCCCTTGCCATTCCGGCAGGACTGCTGGTGACTCGCCTCGGCAGCAGGAAATCGCTCGTCCTCTCGTGCGCGCTCATCGCCCTGTTCGGCGCTCTTCAGGCCAACATCCTGGTGCCCGCGCTGCTTATCGTCCTGCAGGTCGGCATTTCAGCCAGCACCATGCTGTATGGAGCCACCTACAATCCCGAGATGATGCGCAGTACCGACCCCAGGGATCGCCAGGTCGCCTTCAGCCTCGCGTTCACCACAGGGACCGTCATGTCGGTCATCGCGTCGGCCGTGGGAGGACTCCTGCCGCGCCTGTTCGCCCGTTTCGGGGCATCGCCCGTCACCGGGCTCCGCCTGACTCTGCTTGTGGGAGCAGCGTTCATCCTTGCGAGCACGGCCGTCTTCATCCGCCTGCGGGAACATCAGAGCGGCGGCAATGGTCAGGTCGCGGACACTCCTTCCGTCGTCCAGAACGAGCCGGAGATCACGTCCTCGTGGAAGCGCTTCGCGTTCCGGTATGCGGCGGTCAACGTCATCATCGGGTTTGGCGCCGGGCTGAGCATCCCCTATCTCAACCTCTATTTCACCGACCGCTTTCACGCGAGCACAGTGGTCGTCGGCAACCTGTTCGCCATGAGCAACGTCGTGCTCACGGTCGGCGTCCTGCTCGCCCCATGGCTCGTCCGGCGGGCAGGCTTGCTGCGCACCATCGCTGTCACCGTCGGGGGTTCGCTCGTGTTCCTGGTCATCATGGCGTTCGCGCACAACATCATCATTGCCGCCCTGGCATTCTGGATGCGCGCAGGTCTCATGATGTGCTCGACGCCGGTCACGGACAAGTTCTGCCTGGAGCTGGTGCCACCGGACAAGCGCTCCGTGGCCCACAACATCTTCCAGATGGCATGGATCGGGTCCTGGGCCGTTTCGACGGCGCTGGGGGGCTGGCTCATCCAGAAGACCGGATTTGCTCTGCCCATGGTCCTGACTGCCACAATTTATGGCATCTACCTCGCCGTTTTCATCCTGTCCTTCCGTCACCATCCCGCGATGCAGCACCCCAGCTTTGTCTGCCCACCAACGATTCCCGCACAGATCGACTAGCCGGCTGAGCGTACCATAGGGAACCCACTCCCGGAACGGGGAAAGCCCTGCAGCTGCCACCTGCCTTCTTCAGTCTGAGCCGGTCCGTTCGGCCAGGAGTCGCCAGGCCAGCAGCGCGGCATCTCTACGTGTCAGCGGTCCGCCGGCGAATTCCATAACGCTGTCGAACCCATGCTGCCTGCAGACGACACGCAGGGCCTCATTACCGACAGGATCATTCATCTGGGTCTTCATGGCAGCGACCTCGCCACCGAAACCGGCCGCCATCAGGAGCATGTCGATGCCCTCACTTCCACTCATCAGCTTCATGGGCTGGAACGAAAGGTCGATGAGTCTGTCGTCGAGGTATGCGTTGCGCAACGACGTGAACATCCAGTGACCGCGCTCGATGCCCCACGGGGAGCCCTCTGCCCGCCTGGTGCGCAGTCCAAACCAGACGTGCCCGATCTTCTTGCGCACGCCCAGCACACGGTCCCACGCACCTCTCGTCCAGGCGTACGCGCGTATCCAGCCGTTTGCCTGGTTACCTGCGAGGGGGATCCCAAAGCTCTCTGGCGTCAACTGTGGCTGCTGCAGGACACGATCCAGAAGGACCACGAACTCGCCGCTGGTCACCTGCCTCTCGAGCTGAAGGTCACCATCAGGGGCACCCAGGAAAACGTGCAAGTCCAGCAATCTCTGGATGCGGGCATCCGCAGGAACAGCGGTCTCAGCCGCCTGTGCACGTACGCCGCCCGTACAGCCCATGATCAGGACGCAGACGACCAGCAGCATCATTGCCCATCGCGCGCAGGTTCTCATGATGACGTCTTCTTCCAGTCAAGTGTGCACTCTCTCATATGCCCTGCAACCTCCGTGTCACCGCGTTGGTGGTCCTCTCCTGCAGTCGCCCCATGCTACCACCCGACATGTCGCTGTCAAGCAGACAAGAACGAGATTCTGCACCCCCTCGTCAGGTCCATGCCACGAAAAAAGCAGTCAGCGGCTCTTGTGCCTGTCCATATGGGGCATGAGGCCCGGCGCCTGCGGTTTGGGAGGCTTCTCGCCGGTGAGCAGTGCGTGCAGCTGGGCGATCTTGTCGCGCAACTTGGCGGCTTCCTCGAACTCCAGCGACTCGGCGTGGGCCAGCATCTCTTCGTTGAGCTGGATGACAAGAGCCTGCACCTCGGTGGGAGACATCTTCGCAAGCATCTCCTTGCCCAGCTTTTCGATCTCGTCCGGTTTGCGCCACGGCAGGTCGATGAGCTCTGAGATCGCCTTGTGGATGGTCTGGGGCGTGATGCCATGTTTCTCGTTGTAGTTCAGCTGGTACTCCCGGCGCCGGCGCGACTCCGCCATGGCGCGGCTCATCGAGCCGGTAATCTCATCGGCGTACATGATGATGGTGCCGGACACATTCCGGGCGGCCCTGCCCATGGTCTGCAGGAGCGACGTGTCGCTGCGCAGGAAACCTTCCTTGTCGGCGTCCAGAATGGCGACCAGCGAGACCTCCGGCAAGTCCAGACCTTCGCGCAGCAGGTTGACGCCGACCAGCACGTCGATGTCGCCCGAGCGCAGCTGCCGAAGGATGTGTACGCGTGCCAGCGCGTCCAGGTCGCTGTGCAGGTACTGCGACTTGATGCCTTCCTGCTGGAGGTAGTCCGCCAGCAGCTCCGAACTCTTTTTCGTCAACGTCGTAACAAGCACGCGCTCCTGCTTCTCAACGCGCTGTCGTATTTCGCCGACCAGGTTGGGGACCTGGTCCTTGCTGGGGCGCACTTCGATAAGCGGGTCGACGAGGCCCGTTGGGCGCAGGAGCTGCTGGGCGACCTGCGCCGAGACCTGGTACTCGTAGTCCGACGGCGTCGCGCTGACGAAGATCGCCTGCTGGACATGCCGCATGAATTCGTCGAAGGTGAGCGGACGGTTGTCGAGTGCCGACGGCAGGCGGAAGCCGTAGTCAATGAGCGTCTGCTTGCGCTGGTGGTCGCCGTTGAACATCCCGCGGATCTGCGGGACACTGACGTGCGACTCGTCCACGAAGAGCAGAAAGTCCTTGGGCAGAAAGCTCAGGAGCGTGTACGGCTCGGAACCGGGAGCGCGGCCGCTGAAGTAGCGGCTGTAGTTCTCGATGCCGCTGCAGTAGCCGGCCTCGCGCAGCATCTCGATGTCGTTCTTGGTGCGCTCCTCGATGCGTTGCGCCTCCACGAACTTGTTCAACGACGTGAAGGCCGCGACACGGTCCTCCATGTCCTTCTTGATAAGTGCAATGTACTTCTCGATGCGCTCCGGGCTGGTCACGAACTGCGCGGCAGGGAAAAAGATGAACTCCTTGTACTCCCTGGTGACCTGGCGCGAACCCAGGTCAAACTCCTGGATCTTCTCAACCGTCCCGTCCAACGACAGCCGAATGCGGATGCCGGTCTCCGTCTCCTTGGGCATGACCTCCACCGTCGACCCGCGCACGCGGAAGGAGCCACCCTTGCCCACGTCCTCGACGCGTTCGTAGCGGAGCCCGATAAGTGACCGGACAATGTCGTCGCGCTTCATGGCGGCGCCCTGTGCCACCGTCAGCAGTCCCTCGCGGTATTCCTCCGGCGAATCCCAGCCGTAGATACAGCTCACGGAACTGACGACGATGACGTCCTTGCGCTCGACGAGCGAGCGGATGGTCGAGTGCCGCAGGCGGGCGATGTCTTGGTTGATGTCGGCGTCCTTCGCGATGTACAGGTCGATCGTAGGGACATACGCCTCGGGCTGATAGTAGTCGTAATAGCTGACAAAATACTCGACCGCGTTCTCGGGGAAGAAGGCCTTGAACTCGCTGTACAACTGGGCGGCAAGCGTCTTGTTGTGGCTCAGGACAAGGACCGGGCGGTCGAACTCCTTGATGACGTTTGCCATCGTAAACGTCTTGCCTGAACCGGTGACGCCGACCAGCGTCTGAAAGCGGTCCCCCTCCCGGAGGCCGGCGATCAGCTTGGCAATGGCCTGCGGTTGGTCCCCTGACGCTTCGAATGGTGCCTTCAGCTTGAAAATGCTCAATTGTGAACCCCTTTGGTGTCAGGCACCAGGGTCTTCACATTTCGCCAGGTGAGGCGGCGCTGCTTCTCCAGGTTCCCCGGACGCGGCTTGCCAATGCACTCCCGGACATAAGACAGGAATGGACCATTCGGTTCCCCCGGCGCACCACGGAAATCGACCGGCAGCCAGTCCATGTCGAGCCATGAAGGCGGCGGGACAAGCCCAGCCATGGCAGCACAACTCGACCAGGACCACTCCTCCGGAGAATGCACCAGCTCGGCTCGTACAGGGTTGAGCAGCAAGTAGCTCGCCGCGTCGATCAGATAGTTGTCATTGAGCACGAGCCCAGACCAGTAGCGGCCGTGGAACACGTGGCCCGAATGGTCGTATCTCCAATTGTACCGCCTGGTATACTCCTGGTCCAGTTCCTTCATCCCCTGGGACAGGTTAGGCTTAGGGGTCTCCAGCAACAGATGGTAGTGGCTGCCCATCAGGCAATACGTGTAGATTCGCCAGCCAAACTTCGAGGCGACGTCGCCCATGATGCCCAGGAAGGCTTTCCAGTCTGCTTCTTCCCGGTAGATCGACTCCCGGCCGTTGCCTCGGTTGGTCACGTGATACACAGCTCCCTCATATTCGATACGTGGTGTCCTACCCATCTCACATACCTCCATAATGAACTGGTTTATCAATTGTGAATGTCATGGTGCCTGACACCAAAGGAATTCACAATTCGCGGGCCCAGCCGAGAAGGAGGTTTGCTGGGGCGGAGCCGCCGAATTCCAGAAACACCTGCTCGACGTTCATGACATGCGATTCGGCGTTCTCGGCCGGGTTGCGGAAGACCATGTCGGCGCACGCCGCCACGGCCGCGTGGACGGTACCGCCCGCGAGGACGACTGCTTTGATCCGCGTGTGCAGCTCGGACAGGTACGAGCGGTCGGCATCGATGCGGCTCATGATGTCGGCGCGGTCGCGTGTGACACTCCCATGACCGGGAACCAGCAGCTGGATCTCCATCGCCGGGAACATGCCGAGCGTCCGCTCGAACGCATCGAGCCGGTCACTCACGAAGGGGATCTCGAGGTCGCTCAGGAGGTCCCCGGCCCACAGGAACGCGGCGTCGGGGTCATACATCGAGAGGTGATCGCGCGCATGCCCTGGCGTGTGGAACAGTTGGACACGGATGCCCCCGATCATGAGCCCGATGATGTGGTCGACGGTCTGATCGGGCATGGGCGGGTCGAACGGGCCAGCAGGTGCAACGCCTTCCGCCTCCTCGTAGCGACGTATCGAACGCCGCGTCCGCTCCAGATCGAGGGCGGTCTGAGCGATGTACGCCTGGTGGGTCACGACATGCGCGCCTGGGAACCGCGCGGCTCCCAGGACATGATCCCAGTGGTGATGGGTGAGCACGACCGTTTCGACCTTGAGCTGCTGTGCCTCGCAGAAGGCGGCGATGTCCTCCACCTCGTCCGGAAGGAGTGCCGGGTCAATGAGTGCGGCATGACCCGCATCGTGCAAGATGCCCGTGTTCATGGCATATCCACGACACGTCGCCGTCCAGAGGTGAGGCGTCAGTACCTCGAAGTGCAGGCTCATGTCAGAGGACCTTCACCAGGGGCAGCACGTACCGCCAGACCAGGACGACGAAGCCTGCACTGCCGGCAAGCACGAACAGGTGCCAGATCTCGTGGAAGCCCACAACACCGGGCCAGGGATTTGGCTTCTTGATCGCGTACAGCAGGGCCCCGACGCTGTAGGCAAGGCCTCCGGCCAGCATCCAGGCGATGCCGCCCCACCCGATGGCATGCTGAAGCGGAACCGTGGCCCACACAGCCACCCAGCCGAGCACCACGTAAAGACCGGCCTTGAGGCCCCGGGGAGCGTCGAGCCAGAAGACGTCGGTCAGGATGACAGCCCCGGCCAGTCCCCAGACGGCCCAGCACAGCAACGTGCCCACCCTGCCCCGCAGTGCGATGAGGCAGACGGGTGTGTAGCTGCCCGCGATGAGGACAGAGATGCTGATGTGGTCGAGCCTGCGCAGCCTGACGTGGCCCCTCGGACTGACGTCGAGCAGATGGTACCAGGCGCTGGAGAAGTACAGGAGGACCATGCTGAGGCCGTAGACGAGGAAGGGGATGCCCGCACTGCTGCCACCGCGGACGACGGCCGCCCTGACGAGCAGGACCGTGACGATGATGGCGCCCAGACCTCCGAGCAGGTGCGAAATTCCGTTGAAGGGTTCCTTGAACTTGACCACGCGTGTCTTCTAGGTCGCCTTGCCCAGGGTGACCGTGACGGTACGCAGTAGTGGGTCGTACAGGATCTCCGCGCCAAAGGCCTCGCTGATGAAGCGGAGAGGAAGCATGGTCCTGCCACCGCTGATGAGAGGCGCCACCTTCGGGTTGGCCGGATCGATGAGCACGTCAACGCCATCAACCCGCGCTTTCGGCTCGCCGATCCACAGCTCGACCCTCTTGCTGCCGATGAGCGTGACTTTCTGCTCCCTAGCGTTCCAGAGGACCTGTGCCCCCAGGGGCGTGGCGATATACCGGATGGGAAGGATGGTCCGCCCGTTCTCGACCACGGGCGCCGTCTCCATGGGGACGGTCACGCCGTTCATGACGACTGCAGGCTTGTCGAGGGTGAAGACGAGGGTCACCTTGGTGATGGAGTTCGTGATAATGATGGGTTGCGCCTTGGCAGGCCCCGCCGGGTTGCTGACGTTCCCCCGGATGTCCTCGCATATGACCCAGTAGTAGTAGGTGGTTCGCTCGAGCGGACCGCCGTCGACGAATTGCGTCGCCCCGGGTTTCGCCTCGCCCACGAGTTCGGCCATCTGGATGTCCGGCGCGCCCTGACTGCGATAGATGTCATAGCGCACGACAGGGTAGCTGCCTGCCGTCGACGGCGACCACGTGATACGGACCTGGCCCTGTTCTCCGGTCGCAGCAGGAGCGCCCGGGTCGGCCGGACTCTCCAGCACAGGGAGGTTGTCCCCCTGATTGAACCCTCCATACAGGTCGCCATAGTGCACAGGCTGTGGTGTCGGGATCCATTCAGGCGGGTTGGCGATGATCAAAGGATTGGGCAACGTGACCGCGACCGGTGGCCACAGTGGCTGCCCGTCGCTGCCGAGGACCTGCCGGGCCATCAGGGCAAGAATACCGTCCTGAAAGTGCCTGCCCCCGAGCGTGTTGGGGTTGTTGGTGGGCGAGAAGCCGTTATAGGCCCAGATGGCGTAGTACCAGTTCTCCAGGACGTTCCGGTCGCGGTCGCCGATGTCGGGCGTCAACTTCCACTTGCCGTCGAGCATCTTGGCTCCGGTGTCGATGTTGTAGTCGATGTCGGCCATGAGACGGTCGATGTCGTTGCGTCCCCAACTGTTGATCTGCATGATGCCTATGTCCTGCGAGGTCGTATTCAACCCGAGGACCGTGTTGCCGTTTGCATCGAACTGACGCCATCCCGTTTCCTGATACGCGATGGCCATCAGGATGACCGAGGGCACGTTGTAGCGGAGAGCTGCAGCCTTGAGACACGCACGGATATACGTAACGGGAGGGTTCGTCCCAAGGGGCGCACTCAGAGCCGTACCGGGACCGGCGGACAAGGACAATACGATTGCGACGACAAGGACAAGAACAATCGAGCGATTCGATAAGCGCGTCTTCATCAAGGTTTCATGCACCTCATTCCAGAGAGATTGACCAGTTCAGCACAGCCGGCACACACGCAACATAATCATGCACCAGAGTGTTGCGTACGCGCACTGGTTGGACGCGCGTCATGCACTCCTTGTTCCTTCCGGCACAGGACACACCCCATGCTGTAGCAACCAGGCGGGTCCCCGCTGCCATAGTGCTACGGGAGCCGAGTCTGTCCCGATGAGACGAAGCGGGCTCCTGCCGCCTCCATCGCGCCCTGGGCACGCTGTCCGTCGCCGGGGTTGACCTCCACAGCGGCAATGCCGTCATGGATGACCGTAACGCCGAACCCGAGGCGAAGTGCGTCGAGCACCGTCTGCAGAACGCAATAGTCGGTCGCGAGACCGCAGACATACAGCATCTCGATGCCCCGGCCGCGAAGCCAGCCCTCGAGGTCCTCGCTGGTCGCCTCGAACGCACTGTAGCCGTCGTCCACGTTGCCGGTCCCCTTGTCCAGGACCAGCAGGAACCGCCCGGTGTCGAGTCCGGCTCTGAACTGCGCGCCGTACGTGCCAGCGATACAATGAGGAGGCCACCTCCTGAAGTGGACGCTATTCGCGGGGTGCCAGTCGCGCGAGGCTACGACGGTGGCAAACCGTGGCATCCATGCATTGATGACCGGGATGATGGAGTCCCCTCCGGCCACGGCCAGAGCGCCGCCCGGGCAGAAGTCATTCTGGACGTCGACGACCAGGAGGGCCGTATCTGAACCGAAGCATTCCTGGCTCATGATGACCGGGCCTCGATCAGGCTGCGCCGCAGGTCGAACAGCTCACGGCTCACGCCGATGTGATAGGTGTGCGGGTTGGCAAAACGCTTGTGCTCGCCGTACAGCAGGGAGAACCGCTGGGCACCCCATGCCGCGGTCTCGAGAAGGCTGGGAAACGTGTACACGAGTTCGCCGTTTCGGACGATCTCCTTGCGGATATTCTCACGCTTCAGCCCTGCCACCTCGGTCTTCTTGTAGTCGAAGTCCGGGTGCATCAGGACGGTCGGTTCCTCGTCGCCCCGCGCCAGACACAGGCCGTCGAGCAGCCAGAGACCGTCCCCGGAGTCATAGTACCGGTACAGTTCCTTCTCGCCCGGGATGTTGATCTTGGTCGGGTTTTCGGAGATCTTGATGATCGGCTTTCCTTTGAGCTGGACCATCTTGTAGACGCCGTCCAGCGCGCCGTCGCTATAGCCGGTCACCAGCCGTGTCCCGACACCGAACATGTCGATGGGGGCGCCCTGGTCCACGAGCGATTCGATGACGTACTCGTCGAGCTGGTTGCTGACCGAGATCCTGACGTGACTCAGTCCATTCTCGTCGAGCACGGCCCGCACCCTCTTGCTGAGGTACGAGAGGTCGCCGGAGTCCAGCCGCACGCCCCAGAGGTGGTGACCCTGTTTCTCCAACTCCCTGCCGACGATGACGGCGTTGGGCAGTCCCTGCCTCAGGGTGTCATAGGTGTCGAGGAGCAGGACGGAGTCGTCCGGATGCATCTGCGCGTAGGCACGGAACGCCTCCAGCTCCGAGTCGAAGCTCTGGATCCAGCTGTGGGCCATGGTCCCACCCACGGGCACGCCTTCTTCGAACGCCAGCAGGACGTTGGATGTCGAAACAACGCCGCCCACGAAGCACGCCCGGCTGGCGCCCATGCCGCCGTCTCCATGCGCCCTTCTGAGACCGAACTCGGAGATGATCCTCCCCTCGGCCGCACGCACCATACGGCGTGCCTTGGTCGCGATGAGCGTCTGGAAGTTCACAGTGCTGAGGATGAGACCCTCCAGCAGCTGGGTCTCGATGAGCGGACCCTTGACGCTGATGATGGGTTCCCCCGGAAAGACGACCTCACCTTCGGGCACGGCCGTGATGTCGCCTGTGAACCGTGTCTTCTCGAGCACTTGGAGGAAGTCGTCCCTGTACCCGAGCGAGCTCAGGTAGCCGAGTTCCTCCGACGTGAAGCGCATGTTGAGCACATACTCGACGACGTCGCGCAGGCCCGCCGCAATGGCGTATCCTCCTCCATAGGGATTCTGGCGGTAGAAGATGTCGAACACGGCCTCGTCCCGCCCCTTGCCGGAGAGGTAGTAACCCTGCGTCATGGAATACTCGTAGTAGTCCGTATAAAGTGGCGAGAATCTGCGGTGATACGCCTGCCCACGTCGTTCATCCATGGTTTTGCTCCTTTCAAGTCACGATACCGGTAGCTCGGCACATTTCAGTATAGCCAAAATGTGTCCCTGCGGCCACTGGCCAGCATGAGTCCCGTCCTTGCAAAGATTTGCGCAAACTCTAGAATGACACCATGATACGAGTCTCTGGATCCCATACAGGAGGATGACTATGAAGCACCTCTTCTCTGAACTGGACGTGGCGGGAGTCCGCCTTGCAAACCGTATTGTCCTGCCCCCCATGGCAACCGAACAGGCGGATGCAGAGGGGCATCCGAGCCCCACGACGGCCGACTATTACGGCTCGCTGGCCGCCACTGGTGTGGCCCTGGTCGTTGTGGAACACTCCTATGTCGCGCCGGAAGGGCGAGCTTCACCCCGCCAGATGTCGCTGGCATCGGACGCACACATATCCGGACATACCGCCATCGTGTCAGCGATCCACGCCGCCGGTGCCCTGTGCGCTGCCCAGATAAACCATGCGGGGTCGAACCGGCGAGCGGAGATGCCCGGAAGATGTCTCGGCCCAAGCGCCATAGAGAACCCGGTTTCGCATCTGGTCCCGGAGGAAATGTCGAACAGCGATATCGCCGCAACCATTCGCGCTTTTGGAGCAGCGGCTGCGCGCGTCCAGGGGGCCGGCTACGATTTAGTCGAGGTCCACTGCGCACACGGCTACCTGCTGGGGCAGTTTCTCAGTCCTCTGACCAACCACCGTACCGACGCATACGGCGGGACACCGGCAGGGCGGAGACGCCTGCTGCTCGAGATTGTCGAAGAAGTCGGGGCGGCTGTCCATGGGGACCTGCCGCTCATGGTCAGGCTTGGTGTCGCAGACAACCCACCCCTCCTTCAACTCTACGAAGGCGGCCTCACCATGACGGAAGGTGTCGAAGCCGCACGCGCACTTGACGACGCGGGCGTCGCTATCCTCGACCTGTCGGCGGGCATGTGCGGAAGCCGCCCCGCCGGGCTCACGGGCGAAGCATATTACCGGCCGTTTGCCGAAGCCGTCTCGGCAGCCGTCCATTGTCACGTCGTCTGTACCGGTGGCATCACACAGCCGCAGACCGCAGAGGACATCATCCAGGATCAGGCGGCAGACCTCGTCGGTGTGGGCCGCGCACTCGCTGCCGACCATGATTGGGTGCGCAAAGCCCGGGAAGCAACTAGTCACTAGGCCTTCCCAAAGGAGCCATCATGGATATCACCATCACCATCAGCGGTGAGGCAGGACAAGGGGTCAAGACACTCGGGTCGCTCACCGCACGCGTCCTGTTTGACCGCGGGTACTACGTTGTGCAGGACGAAAGCTACCACAGCCGCATCCGCGGCGGGTTGGACGCCACGACGATACGGGCATCCGACGTACCGCACCACGCTGTTCAGCCACTCATCGACCTGTTCATCCCACTAGCCTCGTCGGTCCTCCCCTATCACCTTTCCGGGAATGGTCACGAGTCCGAAATCAGGCCGTCGACGCGGACACTGTGCGACACGAAATCCGGCGTCGATCTGCCTGCGACAACACGAGTCCCGGCAGTTGAGCGCGCAGTCGCTCTGGCAGGCGACCCGCTCGCCGCGAACGTTTTCCTGTTCGGAACATTATGCCACATGCTGGGCATTTCCCTCGAGGCAGCGGTTGCGGTAACGCGGAAGGAACTGCCTGCCAAGATCCTGGAGAAGAACCTGCCAGTCCTTGCGGAAGGGTACGCCCAGCCGGTCACGGAAGCGTGGTCGCTGCCGGCACGGGAGCTGAGTCACTGCCTCCTGACCAACGCGAGCCAGGCGATTGGCGCTGCAGCCATCGTCGCAGGCGTCAAATTCTACTCCGGCTATCCGATGACACCCGGCTCTGGCATCATGAATTACCTGGCGGCACACGCAGAGCAATACGGCATCGTCATCGAACAGGCGGAGGACGAGATCGCGGCGGCGAACATGGCCGTGGGCGCCAGCTATGCAGGCGTACGCCAGATGGTCTCGACATCCGGCGGCGGATTTTCCCTGATGGTCGAAGCACTCTCTCTGGCCGCCATGACGGAGACACCCATCGTCATCGTCGACGCACAACGCCCTGCGCCCGCTACAGGACTGCCGACACGCACCGAACAGGCCGATCTCTGGTTCGTGCTGCATGCCGGGCATGGTGAATTCGTACGCTACCTCAGCGCGCCACGCACGGCAGAAGACGCCTTCACACTGACATTGAAAGCGTATGAACTGTCGTCAAAGTACCAGATCCCCGCCATTATCCTGTCTGACCAGCAACTGGCGGACACGCTTGTGACGGTGCCACGCTGGGAACTCGGTGAGGTCCATCTGGACCGGCATCTTGCTGAATCGGGGTCATACCAGGAACCGTACGAACGGTTTGCACTGACCCCGTCCGGCGTTTCGCCGCGTCTCGTGCCCCTGCAGACCGACTGGCCGGTGATCGTCGACAGCGACGAGCACGATGAGTCCGGACATCTGACCGAAGATCTGGATGACCGAGAGCACATGGTAAACAAGCGCCTTCACAGACAGCAGGACCTGCTGAGCAACATGGAAGAACCGCTTATCCTGGGCAACGGTCCAACCCTGCTGGTCGGATGGGGCTCGAGCTTTGGAGCACTGGAAGAGCTCGTCCTGGATCACCCGACAGACCTCCGGCTCGTCCATTTCAACGAGGTCTGGCCCCTGAGGACCGAGCGACTGCTCGCCGAGATGGAACGTGCCCGGCTGACCGTCGCCGTCGAAGGCAATGCAACCGCCCAGTTTGCGCAGCTGATTATGCGTGAGACAGGAAAGCGCATCGAGCACACGGTCCTGCGATACGACGGACGGCCCCTGAGTGCTGCATACATCGCAAGCAAGTTGCATGAACTGGAGGTGATCTGACATGTGGAAGAACGATATGGATATCGCCTGGTGCCCAGGTTGTGGTGACTTCGCTCTGCTGGACGCCGTGAACCGCCTCCTCGAGACCAGCGAAATCCCGCGAAACCGCTTCCTGTACGTCTCCGGAATCGGCCAGGCAGCCAAATTGCCTCTCTATCTCAAGGGCGTCAACGTCTTCAACGGCCTGCATGGGCGCGCCCTGCCGGTGGCTCAGGCGGCGAAGATCGCGAATGGCGACCTGACGGTCGTCGTCCACTCGGGCGACGGATGCAACTACGGCGAAGGAGGCAACCACCTGCTGGCTGCGATGAGGCGCAACGTCGATATCACGCTGATCGTCCATAACAACCAGGTCTACGGTCTCACCAAGGGACAGGCGTCACCGACGACCTCGATGGGCACGACAACCGTCGCCCAGACGCTGGGCGTCATGCTGGAGCCCTTCAATCCGCTGGCAACTGCCATAGCGTCGGATTGCTCCTTTGTTGCACGGACGTTCGTGGGAGACCCCGAGCATATGGCCGCCACCATGCACGCCGCCATATTGCATCACGGGTTCGCCCTCGTCGACGTCCTCCAGCAGTGTGTGACCTTCAACAAGGTCAACACGTTTGGCTGGTACAAAAAACGTGTTGAGAAGCTTCCTGACAACTACGACCCGACGGACCGACAAACCGCCTTCGCCAAGGCTCTGGAATGGGGCGACCATATCCCGATCGGCGTCCTCTACGTGCACAAAAAGCCGAGCTACGGCGACCTGCACCCAGCGTTACATGACAAACCGGCACTGTGGCAGAACTGGACAACCGATATGGCGCCGTACGAAGCGTTGCTGGACGAGATGGCATAGAGGGATTCGTGCATGGAGACGCCGACGGTCAGCGCCCGCGGAGAAGTTCACTGATGGAGACGAAGCTGTAACCCTGGCGAGCCAGCTCCGGGAGGACCACTTTCATAGCGTTGTACGTCGCCATGCTGTTGGCGTGGCCCACGAAGATGACGCCCGGGCTGATGAATTGCTGGACTGTCGCGACGCTGAGTGCAGTCGACCGCCTGGGCCCCGTATCCTCGATGATCCACGCCGAACCAACCGTCAGGTATCCCTGGCCGCTCACGACACGCATCAGATGGCTGTCTTCGGAAAAATAGGGGAAGCGGAACCAGGGGCGGCTCGTCAATCCTATGGTATTGAGAACCTGTTCACATGCGTGAATCTGCTTGACAAAGTTGGCATCTGTGGTGTTCGTCGCAGCGGGATGACTCAGGGTATGGTTGCCGATATCGTGTCCGAGCCGCACCATCGTGCGTATGGCGTCGGGATGCATGCGGACGTTCGTGCCGACGACGAAGAAGGTACAGTGGCCATTGTACGTGCGGAACAGCTTGGCGATACGGACTGCCGCCACGGCGTTCCAGTTGTCGTCAAAGGTGAATGCCACCATCTTGCAGGTCGTCACGACACGTTTCAGGTTGGTGTGGGTCAAATCGACCGTCTCGAGCTGAGCCAGCTGGCCCTGGCGAAGCCATGGTTCCTTCTGCCACTTCGTCGAGTACGCGACAAGCACTTCACCCGTCGAGACCCGCTTCCCCACACAGGCTCCCATCGGTTCCATCAGCTCCCGCAGTGGAACGTACAACTGGCCGCCCGACACGACCGGTGCAACGCCCCAGGGGAAGTCGAGGAGACCGAGACGGTATGTCGCCGACATCCCCTGCCAGAACGCATGCCGAGACCCGATTGTGAGAGCGGAACCAGAGAATGATACGGCATGAACGGCACCCCATGCCTGATGCAGTACGCTCAAGGGGACCAGGACGGTGTCGCCAATGTACATCGCTCTGGCTGCCAGCTTCGTACTGTTCAGCGAGATAGAGCAACTACTGTCTACGGTCAGCAGGCGGAACCATGACGTCGTATCGACCGCCTGGGGTGAAGGTACAGGCAGCAGAGCCGCTTCAGCACTCCAGCATACGAGCACCGCAACCACAAACCACCCCAACTTCCTGCCGTTCATCCCCACCTCTTCAGCCCGATCGGCCCCTTCCTGCGAGTATAGCGGAGGATGCCGGTTCAGCAACCAGACCCTGCTCGGGACCTTCCGGCAGGACCTGCACCTCTGAGACAAGCATTGCTGCGTTCGGGTTCCCGGGCTCAGGCGTCCCAGGCGGCTCCCGCGGACCTGTACTGCAGCGCCTCGCTGATGTGCTCCGCGCGGACCCGCTGAGCTCCGTCCAGGTCGGCAATCGTGCGAGCGACCTTGAGGACCTTGTCATAACCCCGTCCACTGAGGCTGAACCGTGTGACAGCCATGGTAAGGAACGCCTGCGCATCGCGGTCCAGCGTGACCAGCCTGCGCACCTGTGGACCGGAAAGGTCGGCGTTGGCACGAAGGCCGCGTTCCTCGAGGATTCCCCGCGCACGCTCCCGGGCAAGGGTGACACGTTCACGGATTGCTGCCGACGTCTCGCCTGCATGCAACTCGCCCAGCTCCGACGCCTGCAGACGCGGAATGGAAAGGACCATGTCGAAGCGGTCCAGGAGTGGCCCGCTGATCCGGCTGCGATACCGCCTGACATCAGAGGCTGAACAGGTGCAGGGATGGGTCGTATCACCGTACCAGCCGCACGGACACGGGTTCATCGCTGCGACGAGCAGAAAATGAGCAGGATACGTCAGTGTCTGACGCACGCGCGAAATGGTGACAGTACCACTCTCGAGGGGCTGACGCAGGACCTCCAGCACATCTCTGTGGAACTCGGGCAGCTCGTCCATGAACAGGACACCCCGGTCGGCGAGCGAGATCTCACCCGGGCGCGCCGTGGCTCCTCCGCCGATGACGGCAATGCTGGAAGCCGTGTGGTGAGGGTGACGGAACGGGCGCTGTTCAACCATGGACTGCCCGTCCATCAGCAGGCCGGCGGCGCTGTAGACGGTCGTGACCTCCAGAACCTCCTCGCACATCATCGGTGGCATGATCCCCGGCAGCCGTTCCGCAAGCATCGTCTTGCCCGACCCGGGTGAACCGCTGAGCAGGATGTTGTGCCCTCCGGCCGCGGCAATCTCCATGGCCCTCTTGGCCGTTGCCTGGCCCTTGACGTCTGCGAAATCCAGCGGTGAATCGACCACTCCCGAGGGCGGATCATAGGCCGGAACAACCAGGATCACCGGCCCCTCGACTAGTGCCTGCACCACTTCGCTGAGGCCGACGGAGGGCAGCAGGCGCGTTCCCTCGAGGAGGGCAAGCTCGCCCACGTTCTGGCGCGGCACGACATAAGTGTGCGTCCCATCGGCAGCAGCGAGGCCGGCGACAGCGGGCAGGACCCCATGGACGGGCCGCAACGTTCCTTCGAGCGAGAGCTCACCGAGGAAAACATAGCCGTCGAGCGGGGCCTCGAGCTGGCCGGACGCCTTGAGGATGCCGATAGCCACGGGGAGGTCGAAGAACGCGCCTTCCTTGCGAAGATCGGCCGGCGCGAGGTTTACCGTGATACGGTGAGCAGGAAAGTGGAAGCCGGCATTCCGGACGGCGCTCTTGACGCGCTCGCGAGCCTCCTGGACAGTAGCGTCCGGGAGGCCAACGATGGTGAAAACGGGCAGGCCGTCGGCGATGTCGACCTCGACCTGCACGGGATGGGCCGTCAGGCCGACGACGCTAACACTCGCTACTGTTGCATACATCGTTTGCACGCCGTTCGAGAATAGTCTTCAGGTTCGTGACGTCATTGGGAAAGCTGAGCATGCGCACGGCTTCCGCTATCACGAAAAACGCCCCCATCCTGAGCTCGCGGTTGACGATCACCTGTGTATCCGCGGTCTCCATCTCAAACCAGTACACGATTTTCCGATGGACCGCCTTGTCCATATAGGAGTAGAAATGAAACGACGATATACCCCCCCTTCCCACGATGAGGGCGTGCAGTCCAGACTCCTCAAGGACTTCCCGGAGGGCTGCCTGCTCGTGACTTTCTCCGAGCTCGACATGTCCCTTCGGGAAGACCCATACTCCCTTCAGGTTTCTGAGAACGAGCACCTTGCCACCGTTGAAGACGATGCCTCCAGCGGTGATCTCGGTGACCTCGCCCTTCTTGTGGGTCACGCCTGATCAGTCTGCCGTCAGGGCAGGGCTACGAACGTGTCCTCGTCGAAGTAGAGCTCGCGCGCCCATTCCACGCGCTCGGTGATGAGAGGACGCGGCTTCTTGACCGCCTCGACACGGAAAAAGGTGGAGCGATACCAGGCAAAGTCGGGCGCCTTGAGGGCAAACGGGGACTCGGTGACGATACGGAAGCCCTTTTCGACGATGCGCTCACCGGTCAGAAGATAGTTGTTGAAGTCACGGAGGATGTCCGTGATGACCAGGTTCATGCGGAGGAGGTCCTTCTCGACGCTCATCCACTTGGCCAACCCGGACTCGAAGTGCGAGATGCCGAAGTAGCCTGAGCAGCCCTTGCCTCTGAGAGCCTCACAGCAGCGCGAGTAGAAGAGCTTCATGCCTTCAACCGTCTCGACCGGGTCGGTGATGAAGACGTCGAACTTGCCCCTCAGTTGCTCGGGGACGGGATCGCGGGCATCATAGTCGTAAACCTCGACGTTGGTCCAGCCCTTCTCCCTGATGACCTTGCGGATGAACTTGTTGACGCGCTTGTCGATCTCCACGACGGTGATGCGCCTGCACTTGCCGGTCAGGGCAAGGCCAACGCTGAGGATGTCGTCGTCGCCGAGGATGAAGATATTCTTGTTCTCAAGGTCGCCTCGCTCGTAGATGCAGGCGATGCGGTCGAGGTTCTTCGCAAGGGGGACGACGCCCTGGTCGAACTCAGCGGTGACCTCCGGACGTCCCTTCGCCAGTGCCTCATACTCTGGCATGATATCCTTGAGCCAGCCACGCGGTTTGACGCCCGTCGCGCTGCAGGTCGGGCACACCATGGACTCTTCCTTCTCGACGCCGTTCGTGCGAGCGTACTCCTTGCCGTCCTTCGTCACGGCGATGAGGTCGCCCCTCGCTTCGATGTATCCTTTGATTTTGAGCGTCTTGAGTGCATCGATGTAGCCGCGAATGGCGTCGTCCTGCTTGCCCACCAGTTGCCAGAAACTGAGAGGCTGTTTCATCAGCGCCCGCAGCAGCTTCGCCTGTGTCCTGTCCATGTGTACCTCCAGAGATTGAAACCATCAAATTATACGTAACCATGGTGCACAATGCAATAAAAGCCCCTCCTGCCCGACGCGGGCGCTGTACCGAAACCCATGAGTTCCACAGCGCACCCCCTCCGACCAGCGGAACAAGGATACCATCCCGCGCATGTATAGCGCCATGGCGCACGTCGTCAACCATTCCGGCGATGGACGCCATCCCGGAACGAGGCTCTCAGGTTTTTTCTTCGCTCAGAGACTGGAGTTCGTAGAGATTCTTGTAGATGCCACCTTTTGCGAGCAATTCCTCGTGTGTTCCAGATTCGCTGATACGCCCTTTCTGTACCACGAGGATGCGGCCCACCGTGCGAATGGTCGACAGGCGGTGTGCGACGATGATGCTGGTGCGACCCTTGAGGATCTTGCGTGTAGCTGCCTGGATGGTAGCCTCGGACTCGGTGTCGATGTTGGACGTTGCCTCGTCGAGGATGAGCACATTGGGGTCGAAGTAGAGCGCCCGCGCGAAGGAGATGAGCTGCCGCTGGCCCGAGGAGAGGTTGTTGCCACGCTCGTACAGATGGTGGTGCAGACCTCCCTCGAGACCCTTCACGAACCCCATGCCCAGGTAGTCGACGATCTCGTTCGCGCGCTGCTCGTTGGGATGCTCTTCGAACACGGCGATGTTGTCCAGAATACTGCCGCTGAAGATGAACACCTCCTGCATGACAAACGCGACGCTGTGCCTCAGGAATTCAGCAGGCAAAGTCGCTACGTCCATGCCCCCGAGCAGAACATGTCCACTGTCGACGTCGTAGAACCTGGGGACCAGCCCTGTGATGGACGTCTTCCCGGCACCAGTCGAACCGACCAGTGCAACAGACCCGCCCTGTTCGACCTTGAAGGTAACGCCTTTGAGAATCTCCTCACCCTGGTTGTAGCTCAGGTGAACGTCCTGAAACTCGATATCGAATGAAGAGGGAAGCCGACCGTCAAACGCCTCGGGCGTGTAAACTTCCTCCGGCTCATCCATGACACGGAAGATCTTCTCGGCGGAGGCCATGGCCGACTGGATGATGTCGAACTGCTCTGCCAGCTCCTGCACCGGGCGGAAGAAGATCGCCGCGTAGAAGGTGAACGTGATGAGCGTTCCGAAGGACAGGGTCCCGCCAAGGATGCGGTTCCCCCCGAAGTACAGGAGGAGGGCAATGGCAAACGTCGAGAGAGCCCCCACCAGCGGCCGGAAAATGCCGTTGAGATGGACCAGACGCAGACGGATACGTGTGAAGTCACGGTTGATGACGTCGAACTTGTCCTTCTCCTTCTCCTCGATGGCAAACAGCTGGACGACGCGTACCCCCTGCAGGCGCTCGGCGATGAATGCATTGATGTGGGCCAGGCGTGTCCGCGCCATGCGGTGGGTATCGCGCATGGGGATGCGAAGCATGGCAGTGATAACGATGACGACCGCCAGCACACCCACCAGGATCCACGTCAGGAACACGTTCAGCGTGAACATCGTGACCAGGACCCCCACCAGCAGCAGCGAATCCTTGGCCAGGTTGACCAGCGAGTTGATGTACATGTCGGACAGGGCAGCTATGTCATTGGTGACCCGTGTCGTGAGACGACCCGACGGGGCCTTGTCGAAGTAGCTGAAGGGGAGACGCTCGATGTGCCGGAAGAGCTGGACGCGGATATCGTACACGACGCGCTGCCCCACGACCTCCAGCAGGAGCCTGTTGCCATAGGCGACGACCAGCATGATCACGACGATCATGAGGAAGATGAGGGACAGGCGCCTGATACCGGCCCTGTCCGCCGAACGGAGCTGCTCACGTTCGGTGGCAGGCAGGCGCTGGAGATCCTCCACGTTCATCAGGAACGATCCTTCCGCGAAGGCAGGCGCTGGAGCTTTGAACAGCACGGGCACCGTCCGGCCGGTATACGAAGCCAGCGTTGCGGCTCCAAGCTGTGCGGCCTTGTCCGGCGTGATGACGTAGAACGAGACCTGGGTCCCGGCGAGCGAGCGGCCCAGGACGCGACCTGCATGAGCAAGCTCGGTCTTGTCGTAGTAGGAGCGGTCACCCAACGCGAAACGTGCGGCCGCAGGCACCAGGCTGTCCACCAACTTCGCGTCCGCAGCAGTATCCAGCTGGACAAATCTCGACGACGTCGGATCGACGTACTGGTCGATGGCACTGCGGACGATCAGAGGTTTCAGGATATCGCCTGCGTTCAGGACACAGACCAGCACCAATGCCAGCAGAAGAAGCCAGGTCTGTGGTCTCGCGAAGTGCAGCAGGCGGCGCATCAGCGTCACGTCGAATGAACGCTCTTTGACTTCTTCCTGCGTGATCGGCTCGCTCATTCCTTCTCCACCTTGCGCTCTACCAACTGTCTCCTGAAGATATGCCAGTACATGCCCTTCGCCCGCAGGAGATCGCTGTGGGTCCCCTCCTCCTCGATGTGTCCATTGTCGAGAACCAGCACCTTATCCATATGCCGCAGTGCAGAGATGCGGTTGCTGATGACGACTGTCGTCGGCTTTGTCTCGAAGCTTGCGATGTTGTCGAGGATGTGTTTCTCGGTGTCGGCGTCTACGGCCGACAGGGCGTCGTCCAGGACGAAGATACGAGGCTTCTTGAGAATGGCGCGCGCGATGGTGACGCGCTGCTTCTCGCCACCGGACAGCGTGACCCCTCGCTCCCCGATCACCGTGCTGAACTCGTCCTGAAACTCCATGATGTTTTTGTAGATGCCGGACAGCCTTGTCGCTTCCTGGACCTCTTCGGCTCCGACCGGGAGCTCGGTCACGTTGATGTTCTCCTCAAGCGAGTCCGAGAACAGGAACGCGTCCTGGGTCACGACGCCGATCGCCCGCCGCAGGTCCTTGATGCGGTAGTCACGGACGTCATGCCCGTCGACCAGGATCCGTCCCGACGTCGTGTCATAGGCACGCGTCAGCAGTGAAACGATCGTTGTCTTGCCTGAGCCGATGGGACCGATGATACCGACTTTCTGCCCGGGGGCCACGTGGAAGCTGACATCGTCGAGGATGCGTTTTCCTTCGCGCTCGAACGTCACGTGGTCAAATTCGATCTCCCCATGCATGTCGCCGAGCGTGAGAGCGTCGGGCAGCTCAAGGATGGTCGGCTGCATGTCGAGGATCTCGTTGATCCGGGCGAGGGATGCCTGACCCCTCTGGAACAGGTTGATGGCCCAGCCCAGTGCGAGCATTGGCCAGCTGAGCATGCCGATGTACGTGTTGAACGCCACCAGCCCTCCGATACTGAACTGTCCTCGCGTGACAAACAGGCCGCCTGCCCACAGGAGGATCAGCGTGGCAATGGAACCGAGGAACTCAATCAGGGGGAATGTGAGTCCCCAGACCGTCACGAGTCTGATATTGCGGCGTTCGATGTCCATGGCTCGTTCCCGCAGGCCGCGCATCGTAGCGTCCTCACGGGTGAAGACCTTGACAACCCGGATGCCGGTCATGGCCTCTTGCACATAGTCGCTCAGAGCGGAGAACGCGTCCTGCACGCGCTTGAACAGCCGGAACACGATGGGGCCCGAGCGCGTCACGACCAGCGCGATAAGCACCAGAGGCACCAGCGTCATCAGGGTCAGCAAGCGGTTAAAGCGGAACATGGCCGCCAGCGTGAATGTCGTCATGATGATGAAGTCCGAAATCATCAGCAGGCCGTCACCAAGTGCCTCCCGCACCGCCTCGACGTCATTGGTCACGAGCGCCATCAGGTCTCCCGTCTTATGTCTGTCGTGGAACTCCGCCGAAAGCGACATGAACTTGGCAAAGAGGTCACGCCGCATCTGCTCTTCAACCCGCCTGGCCGAACCCCATAGCAGATATCGCCAGAAATACCTCCCGACGGTCATCGCTACGATCAGAAGGCCGATCTGGAGCATCGCAACGCCCAGCTCGCGGGGGCCGGCCGTGAACACCGCCAGTTCATCAATAACGCGTGCCGTTATCCCCGGGATGACCGTCTGTATGCCGTCGACTGCGCCAAGAATGATGATGCCGCCAACATACTGTGGCCAGTAGCGCGACAACGCAGGGGCAAGGTGTCTGAGCATGTTCGTTCTTTTGGTTTCCGTACTAGTCATAGTTGACAGGATATTGTCCAATCAGCCCGTTGTCAACCGCTGGAACCCTTTCGAGCCTCGAACGGGTACGACACATTGGCCCTCTTGCACGGGAGCTTTCATGGGGTACCCTGTCTCAGTGAACCCATGAGAACACAAGCAGATCCGAATCTCGCCCTCGTGTACGCGCAGCTGGCGGCCGCCTGGGGACCACAGCACTGGTGGCCCGGCGACACGCCGTTCGAGGTTGCCGTTGGCGCGGTGCTGACCCAGAACACGGCGTGGTCGAACGTCGTGAAAGCGATCACCTCGCTTAAGGCCGCGCATGCCATGACAGTCGCCGGTCTGCTTGCTCTCTCAGCATCGGACCTCGAACAGGCCATCCGGTCCGCCGGCTACTACAGGGTCAAGGCGCGGTATCTCCGGACCCTCGCCCTGTGGGTCGCCCAGCGTGCCACAGGGGACCTGTCCAGTCTGGCGTCCGAAGATACCAACGCTCTACGCCGCGAGGTATTGGCTCTGCATGGAGTGGGCCGGGAGACCGCAGACAGCATCCTGCTCTACGCGATCGGCAAGCCGGCCTTTGTCGTCGACGCCTACACGCGGCGCATCGCAGCCAGATTGCGCCTCCTGCCCGAAAACGCCACCTACGAGAGCACACAACAGTATTTTGTCGCGGGACTACCCGAAGACGCGCACCTGTTCAATGAGTTCCACGCCCTGCTGGTCCGTCTGGCCAAGGAGCACTGCCGGGCGCGACCCGTGTGTCTCGACTGTCCACTGGAAGAGTACTGTCCCTCGGCGGGCGCATCGCTCGCAACCCGACACGCCGTACGCGTGCGGACCATGCCCGAAAGGAGAACGGTCCCATGAACTATCGTTACATCTACGGCCCTATCCCGTCCAGGCGTCTAGGCCGGAGCCTCGGCATCAGCCCCATCCCCGACAAGACGTGCAACTTCAGCTGCATCTACTGTATGCTCGGACGAACGGACCACCTCACGACCGAACGTAAAGAGTATTTTAAGATGGAGAACATCCTCGCCGAGCTGGACGATGCGCTCAGGCACGTATCGCCGCCGCCTGAGCACATCTCGATCGTCGGCAACGGCGAGCCGACCCTCTATCTCCGCCTGGGGGACCTGATCCAGGGAATACGACGGCTCAGCAGCATTCCCATCGCCGTCATCACCAACGGTGCGCTGTTGTCCGAGCCGGCCGTGCGCTTAGCGCTGGCTGAAGCGGATATCGTCCTTACCTCATTCAACGCCCCTACAGAGGAACTCTTTTACCGCATCAACCGACCATGTCCAGGCATCGCGTTCGAGGCCATGAAACAGGGACTTTTGGACTTTGTCCACATGCGGAGGAGGGGCCAGCTCTGGGTGGAGGTGATGTTGCTCGAGGGCATCAACGACTCTCCAGAGACGCTGGAGCAGACGCGGTGGGTCCTGCAGGACGTCGAACCGGATCGCGTCTTCGTCGACACGCCTATCCGTCCTCCTGCCGAAGACTTCGCCCGTCCCGTAACGCCCGAAGCACTGGTGCTTGCCGAGAAAGCACTGGGAGGAGCACAGGTGTCGGGCTTCGACTTCGGCGCCTTCACCATTGCCGCCGGTACGGATCCACTGGAGACGCTCGCCGGAATCTGCAAGAGACATCCTATGCGCGAGGACCAGGCAATCGAGTTGCTCGTCAACTCCGGGATCGACCCTCTGCCGGTTCTCGACGCACTGCGTGCCGATCCGCGCTTCAGGGTCGAGCAGTATGGCGGTCAGACGTTCTTCCTCGTCCGCGAGATGAATGGAAGGCCTGGCTGATGATCCTCGGGGCACACGTGTCCATAGCGGGGGGAGTGGCAAACGCCCCTCAGAACGCTGTTGATTGCACATGCGAGACGCTTCAGATTTTCACGAAGAGTCAGCTTCAGTGGCAGGCGCCGCCCCTGTCACGGGACGAAATCGCCGGCTTCAAGCGCGGCATGAAGCTGAATCACCTGGTCCCCGGAACGGTACACGCCGCCTATCTCGTCAATCTTGCCGCTCGCGACCCCGACCTACTCGTCAAGTCCAGGGACTGCATGATCAGCGATATCGGCAGGACGGAGCACCTCGGCATCCCCTACCTCGTCGTCCATCCCGGAGCTCACCGTGGACAAGGAGCCGAGAAGGGAATCCAGGTGGTGGCCAAGAGTCTGGACTACATCTTCCGGCATACCCGTGCGCACCGTACCATGGTGCTTCTCGAAGCTACCACGGGCACCGGTTCCGTCCTGGGCGGCACGTTCGAGGAACTCGCCGCCATACGCAGCCTGTGCCGCTTCCCCGCGCGCGTGGGCTTCTGCATCGATACGTGCCACATCTACGGCGCAGGCTATGACATCCGCTCTCGAGAAGGGTACACGGCGACCATTCACGAGCTGGACCGCGCCCTCGGCCTGGACAATGTCCGGGCTTTTCATCTCAACGATTCCAAGGGTGTGCTGGGTTCAAAGATCGACCGGCACGCAGAAATCGGACAGGGCGAGATCGGACTGGAGCCGTTTCGTCTCCTGCTTGCCGACACGCGATTCAGCAAGATCCCCGGCATTCTGGAGACGCCGGGAGGCGATGGCGCCTACGCCCGTAACCTCGCCGTCCTTCGCTCCCTCATCCCGTCCCCGTGAATTGTGAACCCCCTGGTGTCAGGCACCAAGGGGTTCACAATTGACCGTGCTGCAAGAAATCAAAAGACTGGACGGCCGCCTGCAGCCCTCCTGCCAGAGAATGCAGCTTGTCTGCAATGTCGGTCCGTTCCCGGCGTTGTGATTCCCGTGGGCAGTGCTAGACTGCAGGTAGAACCGTGTCAAAGCGGGATCGCCACGTGCCTGACGCGGAAAGGAGCCACCGTGCATAGAGTGTTGCGCACTACCTGCGCTGCCTTGCTGGTACTTCTCATCATCGCGACCTGGGGCTGCACTGCCCAGTCCCCCACACTGCAGGGGGGAGACATCAAGGGTCCCCTGGGACCAGCGCAGGACCTGGGAACCGTCGAGATCAGCAAGTACCAAGGTAAACCACTGAACGACTTCAAAGCACTGCCGGACAACTCCATCGCGGGGCCGCAGACGGTCGACATCGCATCGTACCGGCTCGTCATCGATGGCGCCGTGCGGAATGTCCAGAGTCTCACCTATCCTGAGGTCCTCTCGAACACTCACTACCAGAAGCTCATCACGTTGCACTGTGTGGAAGGTTGGAGTGCAACAGGCCTGTTTGAGGGCGTCCTCATGAAGGACCTGCTGGCGCAGGCTGGGCCACTACCGTCAGCAGTCACCGTTATCTTCCACGGCAAGGACGACTACACCACGTCCCTGCCTCTCGCCACGGTACTGGAGCGCAACATGCTGCTGGCATACCGTGTCAACAACGCAGATCTGGTCGCCCGCAACGGATATCCATTCCAGCTGGCTGCCGAGGACAAACTCGGGTACAAGTGGGCCAAGTGGGTCGTGCGCATTGAACTGTCGACCGACCCTAACTTCAAGGGGTTCTGGGAGAGCCAGGGATACGGCAATGACGCGAACGTCAACCCGAGTCCCTGAGTTCCCGTCCTCTCCTGAGATCAAGTATGGCATCAAGCGTTCGGGCGACTGATGCGTGATGTTGGCACTCAGTAACTCTCAGCCCAGAATTGCATGATTTGATCTTTGGGAGTCTTGAACCCCAAAGTCTGTCGTGGTCGTTCGTGCAGTAGATCAGCAACTCTGGTCACTTGTGCCCCTCTCAGTACCCGAAAATCGGTGACCCCTTCAAGCAGGTCCCCAACGAGATCATTCGTGTTCTTACGCGTTCCTTTCCCCCATGGTCAAGGTGGGTGACAGAAGTAAACTTTCATCTTTACCTTGTTTGCCAAGGCTTCATGCTGCGCCATTTCTTTACCTTGGTCACAGGTCAAGCTTTTTACCACTGAAGGATCCAGCTTCCCCCAGCGATGCTCCAGGCTCTTTCGTACCGTCTCTGCGTCATACGACAAAAACCTAGCATCCATTACATATCTTGTTTTCCTTTCTACGACAACACTTAGTACTGACTTATGCTGATCGCCAATTATCAGATCCCCTTCCCCATGCCCTGGGACATCCCTGCTGTCGACTTCTTTGGGCCGTTCATCAATCGGGGTCATATGGCGCAGCTTCGTGCGTGGTTTAGGACCTTTCTCCCGTGGTTTACCTTTCTGCCTGAGCTCCGCTAAGGCGAGCTTCTTGAGTTCGCCCTTCATATGCAAGTTGATACTTCCCATGTCTGCGCATCGATTTTCAGCGATGACTTCCGGTACGCTGCCCGCTTCTATGACACCGCCGTCTTGGTGGGTCCGAGCGGCGACATGCTCCTGAAGTACCGTCGCATCGATCCACAGTGGCACGACCAGATCAGTAACTCGAAGCTC
>Ga0209745_1000308_pt1 | contig 29228 bp, 23 predicted proteins | sample BarGraNGADG00312_FD_184495 | JGI IMG/M metagenome (GOLD analysis project Ga0209745, IMG submission 184495) | Arctic peat soil microbial communities from Barrow, Alaska - Barrow Graham LP Ref core NGADG0004-312 (SPAdes) (version 2) | ecosystem: Environmental > Terrestrial > Soil > Wetlands > Peat...
GACCAACATATCGAATGGTTACGGTGTGACCATTGTATTGATCTTTGGCTCCAAGATTCGGTAAGGTGATATTGGCCGACTTGCGAACTAACATGATACTATCGTTGGGTCCGAGCTCAGTGTGATCATCAATCTTTCGAATGTTCTTCATTCGAAGATTGCCATGAATCCAGAGATTTTCGACGGCCGTTGTTCGATCTTCATTCACTCGAACATTCTTGGCACCTAAGATGACAGCATCGTTCGCATCGTCAATTGAACATCCTTCAGATCCGATGATAGCAGATTTGTTGGACTTCCTAACTTGAGAGTAAGTCGAAGCTTGAACAGTTGATTGACTCGACGATCTGGTATAGCAATCGGAGACAGCCAAGATAGCCGACTGTTCACATTGTTCGACTGTCGAATCGATACCTGTTGAAGCTAAGGACATCGAGTTGGTTGAGTTATCAATAGCTGTCCCAGTTGATGCAACCGCACTTGAAGACACACAATCTTGAACAGAGGTGGAAGTCGAAGCACCAACGTTGGACGAAACACTGCCCAACACTTGATTGTTCGATCCACCATTGATGGTGTTATATTGACCTGTAACATTCTGGGAAGGACCAAGAGTGTTATTGACACCACCATTGATGGATGAACCTATTTCACCTTCAGCTCGGCCATAGACAGCAGCTGTAATGGAAGTTATTCTGCATTCTGAGATGGTTGATCCTTCAGTTGCTTCAAGGGAGGTGACATTCGAATTGAAGGCATAGCCACTAATCGATGATACCATGGACGTAGATTGGCAATCTCGGATACATCCGTTGTTCGAGGACATTGCAAACGAATTGTAAGTTTTGGTAAGTTCGGTTGATTGACTGGCACCAACAATCGACTGATTGCAACCAGTCATGCCGGATGCGCTAGTAGCTTCGAACATGCTAAACTGACTTCCATTGCATGAACAGTTGGAGCTCGCAATAGTAGCAGTGGCTTGACATTTGTTGATGTATGAAGCTTCCTGACTTGCCAAGGTCGCTGAGTTGATCGAATTTTCAACTTTGACGTCAGTTGATGAATTGACAGATGTTGTTCGGCATCCTTCAACTTTGCTACGGAGAGAACCGAGTATGGCCGAACTATCACCTTGGATTATATCATTGGCCTTACCACTGATGATTGTAGAAGCTTCGCCATTTGCCTTGTTGCTGCTTCCTCCAATGGTTGTTGAATCAACGCCAGATGCGACATTGCGAGTACCAGTGCTGAAAGATTGTTCTCCCTCAGCTACAGTTTCAACTCCGAAGGCTGTACTGTTCTTACCCAACTTGTTAGGATTCCAGGCTATCTCGGCTGTTCCAGAGCGGAACGAAGATGTCGGTTGGTGCCAGAACATTCTAGATTGATTGACCGACCCATTGAGTCTATCAGCTCCAACGACAAGAGATGTAGTTACCTTGACTTCCTCATCATTGTTAGGAGAAACGAGGGGAACGCCAAGATCAGGATCAACTCCCGATTTCCAAGTTTGACGACTGGAGACGACAGATTGAGGTTCGCTAACTTGAGAAGAAATGTAGACGGTTTCGCCAGGCGGACCTCTTTCACCTTTCGGTCCGGTTGGACCGACTGGGCCGAGCGTTGAACTCTCAGATATCGAAAGATGAATAGTATTCTTCTTGTGACAGCAGGTACACTTGAATTGCGTTAAGGAGGGCACATTATCCTTGCTTGGAGTGGTCGGGACAGCAATCGCCTGACCAGGTCTGATCAGATGTTGAGACGAAATTCTTGGAACTATGTTAGATGTCATGTTTTTGAAAGAGAGAATAAATGAGCTCCTCCAGTCGATCCTCTTCGAGTAAATCAAGTGATTATAGCACTTTGCTTGAATCATGTAGTAGCTCGTCGAGCAGTTGTATTACGGTTAAACCTTGCAGTTCTAAAAGTAAGAGCAAGCGCTGCCCTAGCATCTCATCCTCAGATTGGACATCTTCGTTACCATGTCAACCCATTCCTATCCATCCCAGCTCTGATGATAACTGTAAACAAGGATCATACTGTTACAACAACTCTATGACAACCGATAATTCTACATTCAATGCACTTGTCATGCCGCTAACCAATGCTAAAGCAACCTATACCAATCATGGAGCTAACATTCAATTTAAGATGAAGCGATCGAACAATATAGTTAACTTGAGCTGGGAACCATTCACTGGTAATATCAGTGCTAACGGAACTGCTTGGTTGACTATTAATCAGTCGATCAACAACCTGCCGAGTTGGCCAGTGACTGATCAGTTCAACATGATCTATCTAGGCCAATCTGCTGTATCGATCGCTACGATCGATCCTAGCACTGACTCCAATGTTAGATTCTATCTCAAAGCTGACAAGAGTGCTGTTGGAAGTATTGGAGATACGGTAGAAATGCCAGGTGGATCGATACAATGGGTGGTCCCAGATAATTAACAATCAAATACATACCCGGTGTACTACACCAAGGATGCCAACGCTTAGATGTTCGTCAATACGTCTATCAATAGATCGGCATCCTGAGCTACCTTGACTTGAATGACTATTCGCTGATCTCAGATTAGTGCCTACTACTAGGCCAAATATGGTCTGTCTCAGAAGATTGATTGGTTGGGTTGGCCGACGATTGATTTCGTTTTTCGTCGTCTTGCTATAGTTTAGCAATACTACCAATATCCTTCGAATGGCAACCAACCAAAATACTCTCGAGCTGTTACCTAAGCAAGTTTCTCACTTCAATCGTGTATGTGACGTTTTGACACGATATGCGGGATACATTGATACTAGCCAAACCGGTTCTGGCAAGAGTTACATCGTGATAGCCGTTGCAATCAAGTTTCAGTTCCCTCTCATTATCGTATGTCCCAAGGGAGCGATTGAGCAATGGGAATCGCTTGCTAAGCAGTATGGAGTTCATGTCTACATAGTTCTGACATACGATAGCTTGCGAAGCACGAAGGGTCACCAACCTAGCCACGGACTTCTGAGTCGATTTGACGATACAACAAAGAAGGATAAGGTTCAGTTCTTTCCCACAGACCTTCTCAAATCGATCTTGGCTTATGGCGTCTTGATTGTCTTTGATGAGTTCCATAGCATCAAGAACGATTCGGATCGTCATAAGGCTGCTTCTGCTATTACCCGTCAAGTCTTATTGACTGGAGGCAATGCTCGATTTGCAGCTTTATCGGCCAGCCCCTTCGATAAAGAGGAACATGCAGTCCATATGGTTAAGTTCCTTGGACTCATTCGATATCAGAAGATGTTCATGACCGATCAAGCAACCAAGGAGTTTCGTGGACTTGGTATCGAGGAACTTATCCAAGTAGCTAAGAAGTACGACTCCAAGACGACTGAGCTCATCCTTTTGCAGTTCCCTCCATCCAAGAGTATGATTAACAAGTTGACATTCAAGTTATTCTCCGAAGTCATTTTGAAGAACATTGGAAGCACCATGCCACCTCCAGATATTCCGTTCGAGAAAGACGTTGCCAATGGCTACTACATTATGTCCGAAGCTGATATTACACTGCTGACAACTGGAATTAAGACGTTATCCATCGCTACAAACTACGATGATGCGAACCGAACTGTGGACACCAAGAACATTGACCTTGGAGGCATCCAGAAATCGTTGATGCAGATTGAAGAATCCAAGATTCCAACCTTCACTCGATTAGCCAAAGCAGTCTTGGAAGCTGACAAAGGGAACAAGGTCATTATCTATGTCAACTACAAGGACACAATCGAGAAGTTAGCTGTCAATCTTCAACAGTTCTCTCCAATGACTATGCAAGGCAAGGATAGTCAGAAGACACGTGATCAGATTAGAGTTACATTCAACTCTAGCCCTTACTTCCGTCTTCTCATCTCCAATACTATCGTTGGAGGTCAATCCATCAACTTGCATGATACTGTCGGTGACGCTCCTCGATTCGTCTTTATCTCGCCCAGCTACAGCATTATTCAACTTCATCAAGCCACCGGTCGTGTTCATCGAGTTGGTTTGAAATCTAAGGCAACTATTCGATTCGTCTTTGGCAAGGAAGCTTCCAAGGAAATGCATATCCTAGATGCGCTAGCTCGCAAGAAGGACGTGCTCCGAGGAGTTATCTTGACTCCCCTCGAAGAAGAGGAGGAAGGATATGATATGCCAAATTCACGCATCTTGTTGCCTGGTGAGTATCCCGAATTCATCGAGGGATAAGTTTAAAAAAGCATATTGCTCCTTCGGGAGCAACGTGCATCACTTAAACAAACATTCATCTGAGTAAAATGGCTGAAGAGGTAGCTACAGCTCTGGTTGGATTATCAACCGATTCATCACAACTATCAGGTAAGGCTATCATCGACGATGATACTATTACTGGTGTCTTGGTCAGTGCTAAGATGGGGAACGATATGATGAAATCAACAACCTTCAAGGACGAAGACGATATATGTGCTAAGATTAAGGGTGATTCCAAGGTCAAACCGAAGATGAAGTCTGTTCAATGCAATCATCTTCGAGACAAGGCAACTATCACTATATGGTACACAACTAACGTTGAACCGACGCTTAATTACATTGGTTCAATGTTAGCTCTCAAACCTATGAATGGAATGGTGGCTATCACTTCGGATAAACCAATGGAGCCGAAAGATATTTTCGATCTTGTCTTGAGCTGCAATGGTGTGCTCCAGAAAGCGCCAAAGATGGGTGCAGCCCTCCATGGTAACAAAGGATTCATGGCTGTTTCTAGCGTTGCGCTGAATCAGATCCTCCAACTGGCTGGCAAACCAGTACCACCTTCAGTTGGAATGATTGACGGTCTCTTGGCCGAGAAAGCGAAAGCCGAACAAGACTTAATCAATCAAGGAGGTTCCAAAGTTAACGGTAAGATTATAATGGGAAGAGGTTATGATGGACCAGTAACTGCCAAGCAGACGAAGTAAATCAACTTGTCAAATTACATCACAGATGTAAAATGAACGGTATCCAACTAGCTGATCTGTTACCGATCTATCCAACGGTCGATGAACCCAAATTTCAGGCTAAGATCAGTGCTAAGAAAGAGTTCAAAGATCTTGCTTCCTCTGTCAGTGAACCACCTCCATCCAAGAGAGGCGAGTTCTACAAACATCAGCTGCTCATTCAACGTTATATGAGAGAGTATGATGACCTCTTAATGATCCATCGTACTGGTACTGGTAAGACATGTGCTATTGTAGCTGCTGCTGAATGGTTCAAGGCTAATCGAAGAAAGGGTGGCAACATTCGACGAATCATCATCATCGTTCGAGGTGATACTCTCAAAGCTGAATTCAAGCAACAACTCGTCTGCAAATGTACACCAGAAGGTGAGTATGATACTCCTCTAGTCAATCAAGCTTCTGATATGGCTCATCAGAAGGGTAACGTGACTCGAGAAGTGAAGAAGTGGTATAAGGTTACTACATATCAATCATTTGCTCAGAATCTAGCTGAGACTTACCCCAAACCTGAAGATAATAAGAGAATGGCCGAGGACTACTCTGATACTATGTTCGTTATCGATGAAGCTCACAATCTTCGTATTGAACCTATCACCAAAGATACTGAACAACGAGAGAGGGAGAAGAGGGAGAAGAGAGCTCGAAAGAGAGGATATGCTCTAGATCCATCCAAGGAACGGCTAAGTCTCGACAAGGAAGGTATCTATCAACAGTTATGGCGAGTATTGCATGTTGCTCGACGATCTAAGCGTATCCTAGCCACTGCCACTCCAATGGTCAATGATGTCAATGAACTTGGACCATTGATGAATCTCATATTACCTCTCAATGAATTTGATGCTAATGGTCAGATAGTGAAGCAAAACCAGATTCCTCCTAACTTCGACTTCTCGACTGCTACTTTGGAGCAAGTTGAGCCATACTTCAGAGGTCGCATCTCCTACATTCGTGAGCTTGATACTGGAGCTCAAGTTGAATATGTGGGTACACCTGATAATGGAGAATATTCCAACGGTGATCGGACATACAGATCACAACTCATCCTTGATCTAGGGATTATGTCTGACGTTCAGGAGGAAGGATATCGTCTGACCATTCCAGGAACGAATAACAAGCGTTCTGATTTCTTTGAAGCTCAACGTCAAGCTTCAAACTTTGTGTTCCCTGATAAGACCTGGGGAACAGAAGGTTTTCGCAAATATGTCATAGCAGAGGGCAAAGCTGACGTATATCGATCAAGTCCTGATTTAGCTCCCTGGCTTCAGGGCATCGATTATATTAAGACTCTATCTTGCAAGTTTGGAGCTATTGCAGAAATCGAGACAACATCCGAAGGTATTGCGTTCGTCTACAGTCCATTTGTACATGGAGGTGGTGCTATTCTCCTCGGATTAGTGTTGGAGGGCTTGGGCTTTGAGAAGTTTGTTGAGAATGCTTCTATCTTCACTTCTAGTGGTGATACACAAATTCGTGCGTTCTGTGCACCTAATCGAGGTTCAGTCAATCGACGAATTCTGCGACCTGAGTTTAGAACTCCAAAGAAGCGATACTGTCTGTTGACATCTGAAACTTCAGATGCTCGATTCACAGCTATGATGGAAGCTGTTAGTTCTCCAGAGAATGTCAATGGTGATATTATCAAAGTATTCATATCGACTCCAGTCGGTCGTGAGGGAACGAACGTCAACAACGTTCGCCGCATTCACATAGTTGGACCTGAATGGACTGAGAGTGCATTATATCAGGCCAGATCCAGAGCACTTCGAGCTACATCACATGTTGACTTACTTGCTCAAGAGGTAGACAAACTTGTAGCTACTGGAATGGATAGATTTGCTGCTGAAGAGAGAGCAACAGTTAAGGTTAAAATATACAACCATGCAGCTCGAGCAATCGATCCCCAATTACCGTCTATCGACTTTCAGATGTATCATCACACAGAGGCCAAAGATCGTGATATTAAACGAGTTGAACGTCTAATGAAGCAGTGTGCTGTAGATTGTCAAATACATCATACTCGTAATGTTCGATCTACTGATGTTGATGGTTCGGCTATCTGCGACTACCAACAATGTGACTATCGTTGTGTTGATGATCCACCTCTCACCGAAGAAGATTACACAAGCTATGATGTTCTCTATTCAGGCGATATCATTGCCCTCATTATTGATCGTTTAAAGGAGCTCTTCAGTCAAAGATCTACATACGCTGTTCCACAACTCATAGCTATACTTGATACTTTCCGATCTAAGTTTGTAGTTATGGCACTCTACCGATTAATCAATGAGAAGTTGCCCATCATTGATCGTTTCGGCTATACTGCATATGTTCGAGAAGATCGAGGAACAATCTATACCCAACGTGACTTCCCACTTAATTCACCAATGTCAGCCGATGCTTACTATGTGAATGGAATCATTGCACTTACCTCACAACGTCTGGATGAGATCAATGTTGCTTTGCAACGAACTGAGCAACAATCTCGACTTCGAGATTTGGAGAAGCTTGATCCAACATCTCCAACGTTCGGTCAAACAATTGATAGTCTCATCTTATCAGCTCAAGCTGATTTGCTTGAAGATGTTATGTTGAGAAGTCTACGAGGCGAGAATTCTCCATTCATTGCTGCTGTTCTTCAACACTTCAATGGAGAATATTTCATCCTCTACGAGCCAAGAACTGAGATGGCTCGTCGAAATGATGAAATTAGCCAACGCGGTATGGGACCTGGTCGTAAGCCAAATGAAGAGAATCTCTACAAGCTAGACGATACTGTCCCACCAGTCTACGATGATTCTGGAGATGCTGTATATCTTCACACCGTCTATCAGAAAGTTAAGACTAGAACTGCCTATGCTGTCACGTCTCGCTATGGTAAGGGTGAGGGACGTATTCGATTCCTCAAACCAGCCGAAGGATCAAATATTGGATGGAGAGATCTCAATCCATTCGAGAGTGAAGTGTACCGTATTATCATCATGGATAGACGCAAATCAGCTGTTACTCAATTTGAAGATCTTGGCATCTATGGTTCTGTCTTCAAATCTGACAACAAGTTCAGAATTCACAACAAGCTTGGAGAGAGTGCAAAAGCTGCAACCGATGATAGAAGCAAGAATCGTGGCAAGAAATGTGAGAGCTGGCACATGAACGATCTTGTTGATGTTATGTGGAATGTTCAGATGGCTTTGCCTTATGGAACCAGACAAGAGTCCAGTAGAGCTAACATGATGCAAACCATCATCAATAATCCTCTTAACAAGAAGACTTACAATGAACTCACTGCATTCGATGATGATCGCCTTATCTACTATTACTCATATTGGACATCTGGAATGAAGAGAAATCCGATGTGTGATCACATCCAACGTGAGATGCAACGTCTTGGCCGTATGATGCCTGCATAATTTGCTGTATTAGTCTAATAGACTAATACGTGTCTAGCCGAAGATTGGATCATCCTTCTTAATCGATTTGAGTTGTATGTTGTGAGTCTCAACCATATCGCGAATGTCTCCAGTGATATGGAGTGTAGCAGAATCCCAAGCTGTTTGTAACATGTTGCCAATGATCACACTGAGCGTGAAAGGACTATCATTGAAGGTACACCATATATTAAGATTCTTGACCTTGATTTGTGGTAGCAGACCAACAATCGATTGTGTAGAGATGATAGTCAGATTGAACTGACCCCACTTCTCAGACGCCTTGACTAACCAACTCAGATCATGTAGGATAGCACTTGATACTTGTACGACGGTGATTTGAATAATCTTGTATTTATCATTTGACTCACCAGTGAAGAGGTCGACTTGTTGCTTGAACAACTGGATGAATTGTTCATCATCGATTCTAGCGCCTGTTGGACCGGTCGGCCCAGTGAATCCATGATATCCCGTCGGTCCGGTCGGCCCTTGAGCTCCTTGTGGTCCCTGAGCTCCTTGTGGTCCCTGAGCTCCTTGTGGTCCCTGAGCTCCTTGTGGTCCCTGAGCTCCTTGAACTGACACATTGTCGATGAATGATGTGAATAACTTCTTGAATTGGTCCCAATATGATTCTATCTTCGGAGCATACTTGATAGCCACAGTACAACCATCAAAAGATATCTCATACCACTTGTTTATTAATGTAACCTTCTTGCCAGGTTTATATAGTTCAACTAGCTCCAATGGATCGATGTCTCCTATCACTGTTAGATCACACTTAAGACTCAACACATCCTTATTCAATTCATCTGTTACTCCATCGAAATGTTTGAGATGAGTGAATGAGATAAGGTGTGATGCCGGAACTAGGTACTTGCCCAAGTATCTACGCTGTCTTGATGCATCCCTCCATCGTCTACAGACGAGCTCAATCGTTCTTGGATTGAGTTGTTGTACTATGATTACCAAGATATCTAACGGTAATCTATCCATTTATCATCGTTTGTTGACGCTCTAAGAGAGCCGCAACGTGCTTTTTATACATAGAACATTCGATGATTGTCGGTAGTTGGAACAAGCTTGATATTGCCACACGATATCAAATCATCGTGAAGAATCTCGGTGTTGATATGGGCCTCAGCTTGATCAAACTTTACATCCTTCATCAATCCAAGGATCAGACTTATTGAGTTCGAACCGTAAGCCGTTCGCCAGAAACGGAACAAACCAACTTGAATCTGAGGTAGTATGACCATATAACGAGGCCCACAAGCAACATCGATATCTATCTTGCCCCACTTAGCTCTCTCAAGACAAGTCAAGTTCAGAATATCAACATTGCCCATGATCTGATCGATAGTCTCTTTCTTCTTGAAGACTGTCATATCAGAGACTGCATTTATCATGTTCTCACTTAAGCCATCTTTAAGTTGATGGCACTTTGTCAACACTCTAGCATATTTGTACTGCCGAGGAATCATCATGTTGAGTTTGATTGTCAATCGTTTACCATCAAACGATATCGAGTGATATCCATTGGTCGAACTTTTGATGGTTAATCGTTTGCCTGGTCTGTAGTTGTCCATGAACTGTTCAACATCCAAGCATGGTTGAATGACAGTCAAATTACATTTAAGGTCCAGGACTTCAGGAGTTAACTTATCAGTCCAACCTTCGAAGATGGTAAGGAAGGGATATCGAAGGAGTATCTCAGCTGGAACGAAGTATTTACCGAGATATCGTCTTGCTCGAGATAGCTTATACCAAAGCTTACAGACTCTCTCAATCACTGAGGGCTTCCCATAGCAAATGATGAGGCTCAATATATCTGATGGTACAGCATTCATTTGTCTTAGGGAGTGACAAGATTTCAGCCCACCAAATAGTCATGAGCTTTCAAATCAGTTCTTGAAAGACTCAAGTGTGGATTATGTTAGTTATTGTCTTCATTCTGCTCATCGCTTGTGATGAGCATCCTTCAACAGTAAAATGGATATATAACGTATGATAGATCGTTGTCATGGACCTTCAAGGACGGTCCAAAATTGATTCATCATTCGATTGATTAGAGACAGTCCACAATCATATCCAAATGTCTATTTCTATGCAAAACTCCTCGCTCAACATTAACGCTTTCCCCATCGACGTCTTATCTCAGATCGTTTGTGAGGAAAGTCCGTCCACTGTTGAACTGGTTTGCAAGCGATGGATGGAAGCTTCTCGTAATCGTCGATACTTGTGCGAATTTGCTGTTCCAAGTGAGGTCTTGCCTCGTTATCCATATCTGGCTACTCTGGATGGTATGGTTGACGGCTTGACTGACTATGTATTGGAAAGCAAGATCGATTTAACTGTTCGGGTGAGTTCTTTCACTCTTGAGCAGTTTATCGAGGCGTACAATACTGGCAATCACAGACGACTCGAATTCGTATCTCATCAAGATGGATTACGAGTCGTGTCGTTTGATGGTTCTCTGTTGTCCATTCACATTGGTGGGAGGTTTCTTCCTGGTGTGTTCCGTAATTGGAAACTTGAGGTGAATCAACTCAAAGGTCTGATTGACATGTTTTCAACAGACTTTGCTGAAGTTGATTCGGCTAATAACCGATTGAGATTGACGATTGGTAATTGTACCAAGGTTGATCTCGCTCCATTGGCTAAAGTTAAGTGGGGTAAGTTCGATCTTGACATCAGCTGTGGTGATGCTTCTCCAATTGCCTTACCATCGATGAAAGTTGGACGATTGCGCATGCTTCGTCCAGTTGCAAGCGAGGCTTCACTTGCTGCAATGTTGTGCAACATGAACCGTATGATGTTCGATTCTGCTGCATTTCACAATTATCACTGTGACTTCGTTATCGAATCCTTTGCTGGCATCAAGCTAGTTAAGGGATTCTTCTAAAAAGCATTCTACTCTCATGTTACTAACAGTAACATGAAGACTTTTTACATACCCGGCGCACTGCCGAGTCGCTCAACTCATCGCTCATTTACTCTGCTCTAAGAGTCGGCCCATGCGAGCTAACTCATCACAACGTTCATTGTAGACATCTCCTGAATGTCCTTTGACGTGACGAAATGAGATCGATCTACCTTCCATTATTTTGAGGATAGCTTGTATCAATTCAACATTGGCAACATCTCGCCATCCTCGAGCAATCCAACCACTTAACCAATGAACGAGACATCCAATAACATATGTCGAATCAGTGAAGATGATAGAATCGCCCTTAGTTTGGTATAGAGCAACGTAAACAGCATAGAGTTCAGCTCGATTGTTGGTGCACTTATCTAGTGCGACATGACCATAGAATTCATGTTTTGTGTTATCCGTGTCGATAATGACAATACCATAGCCTCCCTTACCTTCCTTGTCGCAAGATCCATCAGTGTAGATCATATTGACCTTCTCAGCTGGTATATCTACAGCCTCTTCCTTCTTAGCTTTGATCGGATTGAGCCAACTGTCTGCTTCTTCTCTGGTAGAGAACTTACGATAGACAGCTCCTGAGTAGCCTGCAACTGCTTGCTCAACTTCAGTCCAATTGCTAAAGATACCTGTCTTGAATCCACTAGCTACAGCGTAATACTTCATGGCTTTATGGGGTAGTGCAAACCAATGTCGATTTTAATCAACTTTCGTCAAAATACGAGATATCAACGATTATTTGTGGTCACCCAGCTAGTATAGAACAAGTCACGTTTGATTAACAATCAAACATGCTCTAAGATCTTAGTCAGACTTCATAATCAGTAAATAAGTACAACGTCGACAATACTGGTTGCCCCGGATGGGCTTGTTCTTGCAATTATGAGTTTGGCATAGTTGCTTAACCATACCAACCTTTTCACCTTCAGGAGTCTCGATGGGATCAATGTAGCCATACGTTGATCGTTCAGTCATTTGAAATTGAATAATCTATTGAGATACAGGTAGGGTCAGTTTCAAATGGCTGAAACTTCAATCGTTCGTGTTCGTCGGCAGAAGGGACAAGTTGTTCAAAGTTGTGACGTCTACATTGGTCGACAACAGACTCAAGGTGGTTGGAACTTATCAGCTTCCAAATGGGCCAATCCATTCAAGGCTCCCAGAGATGGTTCGATTGATGAAGTGTTAGCCAAGTATGAGAATTACATTAGAACTTCTGGCCTGATCAGTCAATTGAATGAGTTGCGAGGAAACCAACTTGGATGTTGGTGTAAACCTGAACCTTGTCATGGTGATGTATTAATTAAGTTGATCAAAGAAATGGACGAGTCTGTCCGCCAACTTACACTCCAGATAGCAGCCGCCGATGGTCGAATCAAAGTTAATGGTCAAGTGGTGATTCTTCCAGCATCAACTGGAATGATTGCAGCTTCCTCAATCGAGCCTGTGAAGAGATATCAGTCAACCAAGACAGACTTTGATCAGTTTAGTTCGGAAACGAACGGGAATCTCATCTATGGATTGGCTGCTCAAGGTAAGGTATTAGTCGTCACTGAGGGAAAGTGGGCAGATCGTGACATCTTTCGACAGTCTAACCTATACCTCATTCTGTCGAAGTTGACCGACACGCCACAAGCTTTCATTGTTCAAGGAGTTAGTGTATATCTGAATGGTCAAGGCCATTATTTGACTCCAAGATTGGTCGATGTCTTAGTTCTAAACTCTGATGCTTCAGGGATCATCAAGTGGGCAGCTGCCATGACAAGCGATTACGACTTTGTAATCGAAGAACCTTCCTCGACTAAATCGAAGGTGTTAACCCTCGATCGTTATCTCACCTATAATAGTGGTATCGCGAGAGCAATACTCTAGATTATTGCATTGCTTCAATGAAGCAATACGATTAGTTAGACTGTCTCACAACTAGCCTTGGGAACAATATCTTCACGATCACATATTGCCTTACTGATGACATAGAACAATAAGAGAAGAGCAACGATGATGTGAATGATAACATAGACGGCAGTTACCCAATCGCTGGGAGCTGACGTGAGACTTGATAGAGGGAAGATGAAATCAAGGAGGATAAGACTGATGATAACAGCCAAGGCTATGCTTGAGAAAACACGGACATGGAAGCAGATTCGTAATATGTAAACAAGAATGAGAAGGACAATGAAGAACAAGATCAAAGCAGAGGCTAACTCCATTTTACATGTATCTCGAATTGTTAATCAGCTGCATGGCAATTTGATTATCTCGGTTCATATTCGAATTAAGCATTGCTTGCTTGGGAGCCATCGGAGGTGGTTGACTCATCGGAACTATCATATCAGCGGGGAGTGATTCGAAAGGTGAAACATATTCCATCTGTCCTGGATTCATCGGAGTCAACTGACTTACGGGCTTCTGCATGCTGATAGGCGAGATCATCGATTGGTTAGGCGACATTGGACTCACCTTGGGCAAGTTCATATTGCTGATGGGTGACATGTTGAATGAACGATTGAAGGGTGAGGCATACGTCACGTCACTCATACTGTTATTGTTTAAGGTAACGGGTGAGACTGGAGTAACCAAGAGTGGTGAACGGTTGATCGATGATGGTGAGACTTGAGTAACTAAGAGTGGTGAACGGTTGATCGGAGATGGTGAGAGCTTTTCCATCGCAGATACCTGAGTGAGTTGACTGTTATTCAATTGAATCGAAGATCCGAAGGGTGAAACGAATGTGGGTATGTTGTTATCCATTGCTTTCTCTTTGATCAAATAAAATGGATTTGATTGATCAGTTACTATCGATTGATCGATCGGCTAAATGTCAGATAGCTTGGATATTTTGGGGACGCTCGAGATTACAATTGCTTCGCAGTTTTAGTAAACAGCTTGATATTTCGCAGATTGTCATCGATGAACTGCGATATGAAGCATTCCATCTTGGTTACTCTGTGCCCAATGGAATAACTTCGAAAGAAGCTTGGACTTATCTTGATAAGCTATACGCCGGTGAGTCCGTAGATTTACCAGCAGCCGTGAGGAAGGTGACGGTTGTTGATATTCTTGTTCTGCAACTTCGAAGACGAATGATTGAAGCATCCGCCAACGAACTTACTTCGTTGGTCATACCATCGACTCTCCATAAATACAAGATGCCATTGAAGCCGTTTGGTTGGCTTCAATTCAGCATGAATGCTAAGATAGAGGAAGCGGTTCTCGAAGATTATCTTCTTCTATGTCGAGCCAGAGCGAGGCTGAAGTATGGGCTCCTTCACATACTACCGATCGATGGTATTCGTTGGGAGCTAGTTTCGACTAAGGAAGAGGCAATATTTATTCTCGAATCAACTGATCTTTATACTCTCTGCACCACTGCCGTAGAGAATTACAGCAAGCTGTCAATCAAGATACTTACCATTCTACGCGATCGTTTAGCTCTCATGAAGATGGCTATGAGCGACTTACCAGACGAGGATAGAATAGGAACTGCTCTCAAGCTCCTTCGTCTTACTGATTAACCTTCAATCTTGGTTGAAGCCAACCAAGATTGAATTGTCTTTGACTTATCGGAGATAATGAAACTAAACATCCCATGGCAACTCACAGCAATCTCACGTTCGGTCTCAATATCAATCTCGATAAGATCAAGGCAAAGTATGGTTATCTTGCACCTCACAACATAGCTCGTGCTCTAGGATTTGATGCAAGTCATTACGACAACCTTTGCTTCTCCGGTCGTTTGGCCTTGCATGATCTGAAGAAGACCTGTCCTCAAACTATCTTCCAATATGCGACAATCAACCGAGAGATTCTCAATGTTCCAACTTACGAATTTATGATCAAGAACTCAGATCGATTGCAGGAAGCTATTAAGTTCAATGAGAGACATGATCTGGATCATGATTGGTTTAGTGCCAATACACTCATCAAGACGTACTTGACTCGCAATGGATATGATGGTCCTGTTGTTGAGACTCCTCAACAAATGTATATGAGAATCGCTGTCCAACTACATGCTCACAAAAGTTTGTCACGTGTCTTGGAGGTGTATGATGATCTGGCTGCCGGCTACTACAGTCCTGCTAGTCCGACCATCTTCAATGCAGGTAAAGCCAAGCCTCAAATGTCATCTTGTTTTCTGATGACAATTGGAGATAACCTGAAATCCATCATCTTCGATGGAGTGTATACAGCTGCTATGATTCACAAATCGACTGGAGCTGTTGGCAAGTCAGTCAGCTATATTCGACATGCTGAGATTGGACGTGAAGGTATGTCCAAAGGTCTTGTTCCTCTCATGATTCTGTATGGTGACACAGCTCACTACGTTGATCAGACAGGTAAGAGAAGTGGACAAGAGACTGACTTCTGTCGACCTCATCATATTGACATTGAAGGATTCATTGACATCTGTCATCCAGTCGGTGATCGATATTCTCGAACTTATGATTTGAACACATCGATCTGGGCATCTTGGCTCTTCTTCAAGCGAGTTAGAGAGAATGGTAATTGGACTCTCTTCGATCCATCCAAGGTGACTGAGATTAATCATGTATATGGCAAGGAGTTCGAACGACGATATCTCGAAGCCGAGAAGCGAGACTTACCAGCCAAGTACAAGAAAGTTGTCAAAGCTCGTGATCTCTTCAGACAAATGGTCCAGATGCAACGGATGAAAGGTCTTCCATATATCATGAATGGCGATGCAGCTAACATGAAATCCAATCATCGTCACATGGGTGCCATCGAGAGCTCAAATTTATGTGTTGCACCCGAGACCCCGATCCTGACAGACAAAGGTTACTTCCGAATTTCGGATCTGGTCAATCAGAAGGTGAATGTGTGGAATGGATTTGAGTTTAGTTCAGTTGTACCAACCCAGACTGGCAAGAATCAGAAGATCATCCGAGTACAATTGAGCAATGGTCTTTGGCTGAGATGTACGGAATATCACAAGTTCCTTGTGGCTCCAGGAAACTATAGTGCAGCCAAGAAGCTCGACGTCAAGAATTGTCCCAGAGTTGATGCCAAGAACTTGAAGAAGGGTGATAAGTTGATTAAGTTTGTATTGCCAGTGCTCGCGGGCGAGCCAAGATGTGATATACAATATGCATACACTCATGGTCTATTCTGTGCTGACGGAACATATAACAATGGTCGACCCGTCTTGGCACTCTATGACAAGAAGAAAGAACTCCTCCCTTACCTCGAGATCAAATCGACATCTGGACATGAAGATGCTTCTGGACGAATCAACACTACATTACCAGAAGATATGCCTGACAAGTTCAAAGTTCCATTTGCTGCGAGCTTAGCCAACAAGTTACAATGGTTGTCTGGTTACTTGGATGGTGATGGAACTGTTACATGGCAAGACCAACTCGCTAGTGTCCAAATTAAATCATGTGAGAGAACGTTTATCTATCAAGTTCAATTGATGCTGCAGACAATGGGTGTTCAAGCACATGTCAAATCCGTGCTTGAATCTGGAATGTACAGCTTGCCCGACGGTAAGGGAGGCAAGAAAGAATACCAATGTCGTGAAGCCTGGAGAATGTGCATAACCTCCAATGACATCTTCCATCTTCGTCAATTGGGACTTGTTACACACAGACTTGATTTCACTGGAGCTATTATCCCTAAACAAAATTCACGTCGATACATTAAGGTTGAAGCGATTGAGGATCATAATGAGACGTCTGACACATATTGCTTTACTGAATCGATCAACAACGCCGGAGTCTTCAATGGAATCCTCACAGGCAATTGTCAAGAGATTGTTGAGTTTACAGACCAGGATAATCTGGCAAGCTGCAATCTGTCTTCCATGACGTTACCTATGTATGTTCGGTCAGCGCTCAAGCATGATAGTCGATTGCTCAATCTTCGACTGCAGGAAGCCTTCGATTTTGACCTTCTTGGTGGCAAAACATCAACTGTCGTCGACAATCTGAATTCGATGATTGACTATAACTGGTATCCTCTCGATGAGATTGTTGATGGTAAGGTTGTGCCAGGCAAGATTCATCTAACCAATCTTCGAACTCGTCCTCTAGGTATTGGGCAGATCGGAATGGCTGAGACCAAAGATAAACTTGACGTCATGTACGATGGGCCCGAGATGATATTGCTGAATGAGATGATTGCAGCTTGTATATATTTCAGCGCGTTAGCTCGAAGCGTTCAACTGGCTATCATCCACGGACCTTATCCAACATTCAAGGGATCTCCATTCTCGGAAGGCAAATTGCAATTCGACTTATGGGCTGAAGAGTTCAAACTTCTCGGACCTAACAGTGCTCGAAAGGAGGAAGATGATACACCACTCGCTCCGTCAATTTGGGGACAGAAACCCATCATCTTGTATTCAGCTGATGGTCAATCGATTGTTGACACGATACAACCCGATTGGAACGATATGAGACGTTGTGTTAAGACTCACGGAACTTACAATTCGTTGTTAACATCTTTGCAACCGACTGCCAGCACAGCTCACACGCGCCGATGTAGCGAGAACGTTGAGCTTCCTCAATCGAATCTCTACTCTCGAGAGTTGATCAGTGGTTCATATCCTGTTCTGAATCGTAACATGGTAGCCGATCTTGAAGCTGTTGGATTGTGGAATACTCAAACGTTTGGCTTCCTCAAGATGCACAATGGATCAATTCAAGGATTCGACGAGTTCATATTGGCTAACAAGGATAAGTTCCCTGATTGGAACAATGATGTTGACAGGCTCGATCATCTGATCAAGAAGTATAGAACGATGTGGGAAATCTCTCAGAAGCACTGTTTCAACATGGCCGCACGACGTGGTAGATACATTGACCAATCTCAGAGTACCAACTTCTACAAGCGAGATCCAACTGACGAAGAGCTTGAAACAGCTATCCTCTATGCTGAGATGCTAGGTCTCAAGACGCTCATCTATTATCTTCGACAAGCGCCAGAAAGTGGAGCTCTCATCTTCACCGTAGATCCATCGTTTGCCGAGAACGTCAACCTTGACTTCGTTCAATCCATGACTCTGAATGAGAAGAAAGATCTTCTTCGTAAACTTCTATCAGTCAAGGCGACAGTTGGCACCGAAGATGCTAAGACTGAGACGAAAGTTGTTGAAGCCACAATATCAGCTTCAGTTGACGCCAAACTTGAGTTGATATGCAATCCCGAGAATGGTGTCTGCACTAGCTGCACTTAAATTATCCTATATTGCTCAAACGAGCAATATATGGCTGAAGCTCGAATACTTGATTGCCCGGCAACGGGCAATATGTTGCTGGATGGAGCCAATGTTGTCGTAAATGGTTACAGAGATCTACCAACGATTCTTCAGACTGGATTAACCGATATAGTCCAAGGAGCTGCTGCAAGAATCATTCTATATACCTATGCTCCATTAGTGGTTATATCTCTAGTAGCTATATGGTTGATGGTTGTCTTTGATAAGTTAGATTGGAAGATAGCTCTCATCGCTACTGTAGTCATCCTTGTATTGGCCTACGTCTTCTTCATTGCATATCGTGCTGATATTACAAGCTTCGTTAGCACTCAGTTCAGTCAACTTGAGACCAACATTCTCAACATTATCAATGATCGATTTGTGACTGTTCGTAATGCAGCATCAGCCGCCTATTTTGATGCAGGAAATAAGGCTTGTATTCCATGTGATCTCACGATCTGTGGTTTGTAATTTTGTGTGCATTACTCTAATAGAGTAATGCGTTAATACGTTATTTGTCGGCAACGTATGTGATCTTACCTGGATAACCATCATATTTGAAAGGTGTGTAAGATCCATGATGAACGAAGACGATCTCCTTGATTTGCTTAGCAACATTTATCATGTTGAAACGATCAGCATATCCTTCATATCTAAGAGTCAATTTATCCAGTACAATATCAGTGAGATCGATGAACCAACTAACAATTGAATCGACCTCGCCCCCACTGTTATGTGTGATGGTTAGATATCCTTGGCCTTTGGTAGCTGTTGCAAAGTCGCTAACCATCTCTTTCAACATCAGACTAACTGCAAGGTTGATAGTCATCGTTTGCTGACATACTTCTATGTAACCTATTTCAACTATCTCGATCGGTGTGTTCGAACGTTTCGGAGGATGCAACACACATATCCTAGTCTTGCATGATAAATTGATCGCTTGTTTAACAATGTTTCGAAAGGCCTCCACCGCTTCTGATTTGTGAAGCGTGATCATAATTACACTCAAACTCAACGTCTTCATCAGAAGTGCTCGTTCAAAGACCATATCTCTATCTAGCTTATCGTAGAGGTTGAGGATGAGTGTACCATCAAATCGAGTTAACCTTGGATATCTTGATAATAGACTAACGGCTACATCCTTGGACGATTTGAGATAGCTACGTTGTCTGGAAGCATCTCTCCATCGTTTGCAAACTCTCTCGATTGATTGAATGTCATCGATTGTCCATAGAATGAGACAGAGAATATCATGTGGCAGTATGTCCATTTCGAATTGTGATCCGAAGTGTGAAATTAGTCGATCAATATCTCTTGGGATGGATCTGGAATACGATATCTTGGAGATCAGGAGTTGTTGTGATCAATCTCAGTCGACCTTCCGTAGCATTCGCGAATAGACAACTAATTACACTAGCTCCTATATGATCATTACCGTCAATCACCATAACTTTTCCTTGAACATTGATCATAGTGAACATATCCAGACGCTCCAATCGCATCTGGAGTCTGCATTTGGATGCGATGACTTGCTTAAACAAACGCTTCAGGAATGGATGATGAGTATCTTCCATGTTGGCCAATCTCAAGCAGAGAAGCTGCATCGTTGACAACTTGAGATTTATGGTCGATTCGTGATATGTTGGAAAGTTGAGATAGACATCACACTCCAACAGCCTTGGATATCTCTTCAATAGATTGAAGTCAGAATATCGGCTGGAAGAGATGGACTTACGTTGCCTAGATATATCTCTCCACTGTTTACAGACCAATTCAATACTTCGAACATCTGCCGATCGATCGATTAGAAACAGAATCATACAAATAACATCTCTCCCAACGTGATCCATTTAAGACTTACTTGCAGCATTGTGAATATTTCAATCAATCATTCCAAATGGGAGGAACTAAGAAGACAATCAAAGTTTGCGTCGACGGTTGTGAGAAGAAGATCAAAGTTTGTGTTCCACGCGGACCAACTGGAGTAACCGGTCCTACTGGACCATTTGGAGGGCCTACTGGCCCTACAGGATTAGCTGGACCAACTGGACCAACTGGACGCGTCGGAGCAACTGGTCCCTCTGGTGGACCTACTGGTCCTCCTGGACCGACTGGACCATCTGGTGGACCTACCGGTCCTCCTGGACCACCAGGAATTGTTGGACCCACTGGGCCATCCGGTGGACCTACCGGACCAACCGGACTCACCGGAGCTACTGGAGTGACAGGGCCAACCGGGGCAAATGGTTCGAGCGGTGGAGTCTTAGCAGCTGCTGATTTCTTTGCAACACAACCAGCTACTCCAGTACAGACTGTACCAGTTGGCACGGCAGTACCATTCCCTTTTGACGGACCATCCGTTGGATCTGGTATTGCACGAACCACTGCAACTCAATTCAATCTAACTGCTATTGGAACATATCAAGTCTTGTTCCAAGTTAGTGTTGATGAACCTGGACAGTTGATCATCACCTTGGATACAGGTTCGGGTGATGTTGATCAAATCAATACCGTTGTTGGTCGAGCCACTGGAACTACTCAGATCGTAGGCATGTGCTTAATCACTACATCAGTAACAAACACTGTCCTTAGCATCAAGAATCCTTCTGGCAATAGCACAGCATTGACTATGACTCCTCTAGCTGGAGGAACAAGAGCAGCTACAGCTCATCTTGTCATCACTCGTTTAGCTTAAAAAGCAAGTTGTATTTTTATCACTCCAATGGAGCGATAAACGTAGACTTTTTAATACTCAGCCAACCACTCATCGAACCATTCAAGAGTATCAACCTTACCACCAAATTCATAACAGAAGGTAGCGAAGAAGGTTCGATCAGAAGCTAGATAATTCATATCATCGTTAGTTGGGAGGAAGAGAGGACCCATATCTTCGAGACCGAAGATAGCCTTGGCCACTCTTGGTTTCCATTCAGTCCATTCATCAGCTGAGAACTTGATGTCAGGAATGACGAAGGAATGAGCACGACCATTACACTTGAAGTAAGCGCGAACAACTGCTGACTTGTCAGTAATCTCGTAAGTCAAACTCTTCTCAATTTGTTGACGATACTTCAGATGATCGAATGGAACGATTAAGAGAGAACCGAAGGAGTTTCGATTGCCGCTCCAGTGATCAATTGGAAACTCCTCAGGAGCACTGAACTCTTTGGGCAACTCTCCACAGTTGATGAAACGTTGAATTGTCAACGCGCTTCTTCCACTCCAGACGTACCAGAGTTCATCTTTAGTGTTGATTCCATCAGACAACCAACAAACAAGATCTTCGTTCTGTTTTGGAACAGGTAACCAGACAGCAATCATATCACCACGTTTGATCTTGGGGAAACGGTCAAGAATATCCTTGTTGAAGACTTCGAGATTGCGTGGTTCTTCATCGAGAGCCAAGATGTATTGGGCAGCAAAGTTGTTATTGTTGTTCGACATTGTGTGTTTGGGTCTGCCCTTGATATGAATTCATTAACGATTCAATTTCTGACTCAGGTCATACATTGCTTATCCTTCGAGGTCTTGGGTTGAGATATCGAAAGTATAACCATTGATTGGATCGACCAGCAACGTAGGTTACAGGTAGTATTATAGCATAAGTCAAGATGTGAACCATCAATGGATGACGATGATCCATTGAGACACTATAGCTGATTGTAAGTATCATATACAACCAAGAGATACATGGCATACGTAAGATGTCCTCGAACAACCAATCGAGACTATTGTTCCTCATTTGACTGTTGTGGTTATACTTCTAGGACCGTACGATCTCTACGATTCAAGAACTTGGTGGAGAACCATCTGTAATAATCTTGATAATCATAGATATTGAGACATAGAGACGCCCGAAAGACACTCACGCTATTAAATATCTGACAAGGGAAGTAGATGACCGCAGTTAACCATACGAGACGTACGGTGAATCTCACATCTCGGAATAACCAGTTAAGCACATCCATTTGTACCAAGACAATTGAATATACTTTTGACTGATCATCATATATCGACAAATGGAACATATAGCAACAGACATTCTGAATCATATCTTGGGTATGTTGGACGAACCAACATACATCCGAATCATCGAAAGGGTCTGTAAGAGATGGAAAGCTGTCTCAAGATCAAGAACATCCATCAGGTCAGAACGTCACGGCCCAATGGCTATATTAGAATTATATCCGAAGCTTACACACTGTTATCTTCCTCTACGGATCTTTCATCGGAACATGCATCTATTGAATTGCAAGTTGCTCAAGTATGTTGAATTGACCGTTCGCATTCAGAGTAAGAAGGGAAAGCGGCAACTCATAGTCATCAGAACTTTGATTGAAGCAATAGTTGCAAGTAGTTGCATCGTTAAATTACACATTAAGGGAACCAACAGTCTACACTTCATAGAAGGATATGAAGTGGCGTTATGGCGACAATCGATGAACTTGCTTGCATCATCGGGAGATCACATGGTCGATAGTTTGATTGAGATGTTTGTTGCATCTTCTCATGATGAGGGTGAGCTTAGCCTTCACTTCAGACATAAAGATCGATGCTTTGTCTTAGCTGATCATAAACTGGTTAAGCTTACCCTTGATTATTCTATGATCCATCAAGTAATGTTATGGGATGTCACCAACATTAGGGAGATTGTGATTATATACGATAATGAATACAAACCATTGAAGTTACCTTGCAAGGTAACCTATCAAGCTCGTGTTTGACAGCCTGCATGTTGCTCTATTAGAGCAACATGCATTAATTAAAAAGAGCATACGCTCGGGACGTAGAGGTAGATGTTGAGTTCTGTGACCAAGACGCGAGCCTGATTATCGACGAAGCCAGGTATCTTGACTTGAACGCCATTAATCACTAAGTAGTCATGGAAACTGCCTAGATTCTGATCAAGACTGACTAATTCCATTGTTCCGAAACGAAGACCACACTGATTGTTTACACAGTTTGATGGAGTGAAGACGCTCCAATCCGTTACATTATGAACATCTGGTGTGCCCAAATCTCTTGGATATAGAGCACCAGAGATATTACCATTGAATTGAAGTAACTGACTTGGACCAGTTGGACCAACATAGCCAAAGTTGTAATCTGAGGGGAAACTCACAGTAGCCCCTGTTGCTCCAGTCTGGAAAGTATCGAAGTAGAAGCGAGGAAGAATTACGTTAGTGATTGGAGGCCCAGTGATGATTGAGCCGTTCGTCTTATCTCGCAAACTGTATTGAGTGACGTTAGGCGTCTTGACAAATGGATTATTGGAAGATAACAATACAACATCTAGATTGGATGAGATGTCAATATCACTGATTGGTAGGGCCACATTCGCCACACTATATTGTGTTCCATCGATATGTCCAACTTGACTGTTAACGTTGAATGGAGTCAGAGTCAATCCGTTCAGCGAATAGACAGTATAGTCTGTCAACAATCCGACTGTCTCCTTGAATACAACCAGTGTCAGATTAGCTGTAGCAGCGACAGACACCAATATCTTAGTCGAAGGTCCAACTACTAATGGTGAAGGTATGATCTGAGTCCATGATGATCCACTGAAAGTGTATAGACCATTTGAAGCTACACCATATAACTTATCAGTCACTGAGGTGAAGCCAGCCAATTTGGTAAATGTAGTTGGTGGACTGCTATGAATGTCCCAACTGAATATGGTGGCTCCGATTGGATTGATTCTAGATACACCATTGGATTCGAATGTGAGTATAGTCGGACTAGCTAAACAAGCTGTTCCATTACAATCTTGGTTGATAACACACGGTTGATTACCAAAGGCCAAACATTGAGATGTAGTAGTCTCACATTGATATTGATTGTCAGCCAAACATGCTCCTTGAGGACAAGTATTAGGATCGTTAGGGAAGAGACATATACAATTCTGGCTAGCTCCACATGCCTGACCAGTATCCAGACTAGTACAGATGAGTGGCAGAGCGCAAGCTGAAGAAATACCACATGCTTCTGCCAATCCATTGCCTGGTAAACATACTCCATTACTACAGAAGAGACCTGGATCACATCCAGCACCTGTTGCTCCAGGAGTACCTGGAGGAGGCTGGCCAAAGATACAAACTGCTCCAGTTGTTCCAGATAGTACATTTGGTGGTTGACAGAATTGGAATTCATCACAATTACCACTCACACATTGACTGTCTGAGGTGCAAGGAAATCCATTAGCCGAACCCGAAGAGCATGTACCGCCTAAGCAGAAGTTAGACAGACAATCGTCGTTAACCGTGCACGGAAATCCCGGGGATCCCAAACATATCCTAGATCCATCAGATTGTGTGGTACACACCAATCCAGAGTTACATGGACATGGTTGTCGAACTCCACCATTTGGACCAGTTACACAAACTCCACTACAGAAGTTACCTGTTTGGCATTGACTAAAATCTGTGCAAGTAGCTCCTAGAGGAAGACGGCAAGAGACAGTTCCAACATCACAGACAAAGTTGGAAGGGCATGGATCGGTCTTGCAAGAGAAGCCAAATCCAGGAGGTGCAGTAACACCAGGGGTCGACGATGGAGCATAGACTGTCTTAGCGTTAGATAGGAGGATAACAGCTAGAATGAAGAGAACGATGATAACGAATAGTACCAATAGTATTATCGCCCATTCCATCTTTGAATGATTGGTATATCTCCATGATCACCCAATATATCTCCAATATGTCAGGATTGGAGATATATTGGGTGATCATGGAGATATTCGGAGATATTCAGAGATATTCAGACATATTGAGTGATCATGGAGATATAGATGATATTCAGACATATTGGGTGATCAGGGAGATATTCAGAGATATAGGAGATATTGAGTGATCATGGAGATATTCGGAGATATAGATGATATTCAGAGATATTGGGTGATCAGAGAGATATTTCATCACTCCAACGGAGTGATGAAAGGTTAGCAATTACTTGGAGCGTAATGCACGCTTCACACAACGACGCGTGGTCGAGTAGCATTCCTTACCTAGTTTGATCGAAATAATTGATGGTTGTCGCAGATCAAGAGATTCACAGATCTCGCCAACTTCCGGTGGCAAGACAGAACCAATCTTACTGTTGAAGACTAATATGTACGGCATGTGACTGTACGGTTTGATCAGATCGCTGATTCGATCTTTGGTAAACTCGGATTCATCGTTGAGGATGATGTAGAATCCATCAACACCTTCTGTCTTGCAGTCAACCAAGCTAACGTTGGCGGCGTGATTCTGATCAAACTCAACCAAGAACACTCCATTAGGCTTGAGTATCTTGGTGAATTTTGCAACTTCAAGCACATTAGCTATGTATGCTCCATGACTTGGCTTATTTTCACCAACAACGGAGATGATGATATTACGGGCGTCAGACATTTTTGAACCCCTCGATACAACCATCAGCTAATCATATCAGTTTCCGACACATTCCTCCGTTGAAGGAATGCATGTATACTTTTTAGAAGTTAGGTACAATTGGAATTTCGATACTCAACCCAGATAGCTGCTTCAGTGTGGTTTCAACCATCTCGTTGACAGTTGCTAACGATTCGAGCTGAGGCAATAGTTCTTCCCTATATTGTCTATCTTGAATTCCAATGTCTTTGAGTTGTTTCTCAATCTTCCTTATCATCTCACGAACAAGTGGCATTGGTTCGCTGATATTCTCAATCACGCATTTCCAGGAGCAATAGCAACCCCACCAACCACCTTGCATCATTGGTCGTCTCACAGCATGATGTTTAGCTGCGATCTTGTTCAAACATTCATCACAGTTGCCAGTAAACCATTCAAGACCTTCGACCCCCTCTTCATTAATGACTCCAACGTCAGGATCATAGTTCTCAAATTCAAGGCAGACTAGCATACGACAACCACCATGTTTAGCACATTCGTTACCTTCGGTGAAGTCAGTTCCAACAAGAGGATTGGCTGGCCCCATTACCCTAAACAGTTGAGTATCCGCTTCAAGATCATAGTTAGCCTTGATAGTGAACACTTTCTTCAACATATCGATCTTCTCCGGAATAGTTGCCATAGAATATTCCTGTTGGACAGCTGCTTTGACTTCTTGCATCTTCTCTCGTCCAAGACCTTCTAACTTAAGACCATTTGTCAACATGTCTACTGCTTTGCTGACTGGTGGCAGAGCGAATGTTATATCACCAACGATTGGTTTATCCAACTGATCATCGAACGGTAATGGTGTATTCTCCTTCTCCAATGCAGAGAGTGGTCTGAAATCCTTTACCCATTCTGGGACGGCGGAAGCTGCTTTGAGATCTTTCATATGCTCGATGATGAACTGTTTGACCGCTCCATTGCTTTCTCCTTCTTCAAGCTTCTGTTGATTAATGAGACCCATCAGCACATCGTAAACACCAAGTTCTTGTTGACCGAATGCAAAGTCAGCACGTTGACAAGCCCGAAGAATGCGAGGAGATCCATCTTGAGTTACAAACTCAGCAACAAGGTCTGTATACTTGATGGATGGAAACAGTTGAACAAAGAATTTGAAGAATCCGTCAGATAGACCGTCGAGAGTGAAGATATAAGCAACCGTGCTAAACCGTTCTTCCATCACGTTGGCCGCTGCCCAAACTTCAGTAATTGCCAAGGCTGCACCTAGATTAGACGATTCATAGGCAGTGTTGAGGAAATCGACCATTAGCCTATTAATCTTATCGACAGCAATATTCTCTCCCAATGGAAGGAGTGCTAAATATTTAGCGACCTTGTCGTTCTGTTCATTCTCGATGGCTTGATTGATAAGCTCGATCACTGCCAAGACGGGATTGGTTGATGGAATCGATTCAACAAGGTTGACTGGCTCCATCTTATATGTCTTTGATTTAGACTGCTAAGATCGGAATTCAATTCCGATCTTATGTTTATCTAATGTTGAGCCTGATATAGTTCATAGTTGGTTCTTGAACTTCTGCCTTGTTGCATGGCTTGAGCAGTCAGATAATTGGCCGATTCTTCATTCGCTTTGGCTTGCTCTTCTCGATTCACAATTGTGGCTAATGTTTCATCAGTTACATAACCACCTTCCAATCCTCTTCTGCATACTGGACATTCATTCTTCTGTAGGTTACCTATGCAATCTTGACAGACTGCATGACTACAAACAAGACGCTTAGATCTAGGGACAGATTCAGACATACAAACGCAGCACGTCTCTCCTGGCGACGCAACTGGACTAATTCGAGGTGATGGCGATCGTTTGACTTCAACTTTGGACACAGATATCTTGGATGGAGATCGAGGACGAACGGGTGAGGTAGGGACCATGGACACACTTGGAGGTTTGTAAACCTGTACAGGCATTGGTGGAGGTAATACAGGAGGAGCTTTGTAGACTGGTGGAGGTTTGTAGACCGGCATTGAAGGCAGTGGCATAGTCGGAGGTTTGTAGACTGGCAGAGGCATCATGGATACGCTTGGAGGCTTGTAGACTGGCATTGGAGGTGGTATAGTCGGAGGTTTGTAGACTGGCATAGTCGAAGTTTTGTAGACTGGCAGAGGCATGCTAATTGGCATAATTGCTCCAACACTTGGAGGTCTGACTATTGCAACTTTGCTAACACTTTGGGGTCTGACAGTTGGAACCAAAGGTGTAGTCGTCGACTTGGCCACATAGATGAATGGTGGCGGTGTCGATTTGATTTCTGACGGTTCAATCATGGTTGATATGGAACTGACAATCAACCGAACCTAAACTTCAATTTCTAAAGGTGAATAAAATGAGTGCGCTTCAAACCTTGGGCAAAGATGTCAGACGAGGTAAAGGCAACAAGAAACTTAGACTTGGACCAACAGCTATAGCAACAGCCGATGAAGCTGAGCGATTGACTCCAAATGAGATTGCTCTACGCAAGTTCAGCAAAAGTATTGAGAAGTATCCAGACGTCAATCGCGAACAGAGAGATGTCTTCCAAGAGAATGCTTCTCACATCGACAACCTTCGCGTCATGAATATGGACGCTTTAGCTGCTACTTTCATCATCTTGCAACGTTTCAATTGGACGTTGAGTCCAGATGTTTTCGAGAGCTCAAGTATGGATTCTGTTATTGAACGACTTGTTCCAACGCAGGAAGAACGAGCCAAGACGGACATGTCTGAAACCGATATTCGAATTGCTCACATTCGATTCAAGGAGACAATCCTGAGATATTCCTTTGCCATCAATGCTACTGGCGTTCGAACAGTCACTCTGCAAGCAGCCAGTCAAACTCAGCCAGTTATTAAAGGCCCACCTCTAGCTATTCCTGGCCCACCTTTGGCTATTAAACCACAAATGGTAATTGTGGAAGCTCCTCGACCTCCAAGTGTGTCCATAATGCCTCCACCAGTTCAACAACCTCCAAGTGTGTCCATGGTTCCACAAGTTCAACAACCTCCACCACCTCCCAAACCTCCAAATGTGTCCATGGTTCCATCAGTTCAACAACCTCCAAGTGTATCCATAATGCCTCCACCTCCCAAACCTCCAAGTGTGTCCATAATGCCTCCATCAGTTCAACAACTTCCACCACCTCCCAAACCTCCAAGTGTATCCATGGTTCCGCAAGTTCAACAACCTCCCAAACCTCCAAGTGTGTCCATAATGCCTCCACCAGTTCAACAACCTCCT
>Ga0209745_1000309_pt1 | contig 29168 bp, 31 predicted proteins | sample BarGraNGADG00312_FD_184495 | JGI IMG/M metagenome (GOLD analysis project Ga0209745, IMG submission 184495) | Arctic peat soil microbial communities from Barrow, Alaska - Barrow Graham LP Ref core NGADG0004-312 (SPAdes) (version 2) | ecosystem: Environmental > Terrestrial > Soil > Wetlands > Peat...
TGTCTTTATCATGATCATCACTATATTCCTCAAAATCTATTTCTGTATCGTCACCGTTTTCGGTAATTCTGATGCCCTTGTGTCCGATCCTGATGATAGTTTCATCGCCGGTATCTTCCACTACAACAATATCTCCTATTTTTACCCTTGAAGTGTCACCGGCATAAGATTCTTCATCGGGGATGACTATATCTTCCTCCGCAGCAATAAGGGTATCAACCTTCACGGGTATGACAATATCCTCTTCCACTGCAATAAGGGTATCAACTTCCACGGGTATTACTGTGTCCCGTGGCGCGGTTGCTTCGGCTTTTTGTTCAAGGTCCTCAAGTGCCCTGAGCTTTTCATCCTTCTCCTGTGCATTTGAAGGCAGGATGAGTGATAATGCAATAATCAGGGTGAATACAATTCTTTTCATGGTATTTAAGTGTTTGTTATTTATTACAGGGACGCTCAGGCCGGTACGAAAGTTACAGTCGCGGTGAGTTTTTTTTGACAGGTGCCTTAAATGAAAGCAGGGAGGAGCTGAAGCTGACCGCAACGAGATCGCCCTTTTTGTTGAGGGTCTTATCAAGCGCCATCTCAGAGCCAACGACACTGTTGATCCCTTTGATGAATGCGCTGGCTATCGCAAAGGCATCAATCGGTTTTTTTTCTTTTGCAGGTGCCTTAGAGAGTCTGGAGATGCCTCTGGCGATCCAGTTTTCATAATCCGGTATGTCCGGCGCTGCTGTTATCACATTAAAGCTCACCGGCCTCAGCTCACGGGAAGTAATAGAGGAAATAATCAACGGTGTCTCAGCAGCAGCGATCATCGTCACAGGACTTATTCTGGCTGTTGATTCCCGGTCGGGGGGATAGAGTGCTTTATTTTTTTCTTTTGCTGCAGGCGCAGTGCCGGCAGAGACAGTTTCTTCCATCTTGTTGCTGATATCATGAGCTGCAGGTTCTACGGCGTCAGATATAACAGCAACATCAGGCAGAGTGATGGGTGCTGTTAAAATAACCTGCTTATTCACCAGCGGCTTCAGTGTGAATAATGTAAAAAATATGGCTGCTGAAGCCAGGGCAATGACAAATACCCGTCGTATGTTCCTTATTGCCGGAGTTGTCTGCAGAAGCCTGTTAAGGCCCTCCCATCTGTCGTTACATGGAATGAGACGCAATTGCCTGAAACTCCCGGCATATGTTTCTTTTGATTTATCACTGGCAAACAAAGCTTCAATTTCTGCCAGGCCCTCGTCTGAAAGAGCATTCTCGGCCCATGCTGCAGCCAGAAGATCAAACTGTTCAGCAGTAAGATCATCGGAAGAGCGGTACAGCTCGCCGTGTGATAGATATCTGTCATTCAGCGGTGTCAGATGCGGATATATAATATCATCATTCATGCCATACGGATGTTTTTACCAGGTAATTCCTCAGGGCCACACGGCCTCTGAAGATATAAGTCTTTACCTGGTGCTCGGTAAGCCCGGTAATTGAAGCGATCTCCCTGTACTGATAGCCTTCGTAATCCCGAAGGAGGATGACGGACCTCTGAACTCCCGGAAGCCTGTCCAGGGCATGATGCAGAACCTCGTTCAGGTCACTGTCGTTTTCAGTTGCAAATATCGAAGTATCATCATAAGATTCAATGCTTATCAGACGCGAGTCCTTACGGATAACATCTATCATTCTGTTATAGGCTGACGTGAAAAGCCATGCCTTGGCTGCCTCATACTCTATCTCTGTGACGCAGAGCCACAGTTTTTCGTACGTATCCTGTACAATATCTGCTGCCCGGTGCCTGTCCTTGATGCTGCGGTAAACAAACCGGTAAACGTGGTCACCAAATTCCCTTACCGCATTGTTGTACTCCTTTACCGTCATCCTGTAGTGCTGACACCATAAAGACGGCTATGATATGTGATTTGTTACACTATCAATAAAAAAAATAACGACGCCCTGCCAAGGCGTCGCTACATGATGATTTTTCCGATTTATTTGAATTGATAGACCCGGATCCAGTCAACCTCCATCGATGAAATACCGCCGATGGGCTTGTCAACTCCGCCCGCCAGGTTGATGAACATGGTCTCCTGCGGTACGCCGCTGGTCTGTTTCATCACCTCAACGCCGTTTATCTTCCATATCAGGCTCTCCGGCCTCCATTCAAGGGTATAGATAAAGAAATCAGACAGATATCTTGATCCGATACTCTTTTTGTAGTGATTACCAGGAGAGGAGAACAGGTCAAACCATACCTTGCCGCTGCCGGATCTGCAGACATCAACGTGGGGTGTGATGCGGTCTCCTATCAGCCAGAATGCATTTCGTACTGACGGATCTGACAGTTTGATCTTGGCGGAGAAAATTCCGTATTTCTGTCTGAAAGAAGCGCCTGTGTTAAGAATTCCGGATGTAAATGAAAACTCCTTGTTGTAAAAACCCCTGTCCTGATCCCAGACCTTCCCTGTGACTTTCTGCGGTCTTGTAATGATACGCAATACGCCATGTCGAACTTCAAAGTTGTCAGAGGGGGTGTAGCTGTGCAGGTCAGTGGCAAGGCTGTAGCTATCATGCAGCAGCTTGTCTCCCCAGTAATACCTGTTGAGCCATTTTTTCTTATCAGGCTCACTGCCGTCGAACTCATCACTGAAGGTAATTTCACGCTGTTTGAGGATCTCAAATTTGTTCGAATCCTTTACGTTCATATACCACTTGATGTCGGCTGAGTTTTTAAGATTGTCGTATTCTTTTAGTTCCTTGTACATATCCGTTTTCTCAAAGCGGCGTTTGTCAAGGAGATACTCTTTCTTTTCGGTGAACTCTTTGGATTTCAGGTATTCTTCAAGCTCGTAATATCTCCTGATGCGTGCAGAATCTTTTACCTGTATGTAATTGCTGTATTCCTTTGAGGCTTTGAATTTATAGTAGGAGACAACATCACTGGCGCTCCTCCTGGTCCTGAAATCAAGAAGCTTCTGATACTCGGGAGAGTCCTTGAAGGTGACGGGCTTCATATTTTTCCTGACAAGGAAAGCTGCCGACGCTACCAGCATCTTCAGCTCTTCAAATTTCTTGACTTTAGCTGGATTGAGATTCTTCTTCACTTCTTTGTCGCGCAGAAGCTTTTTGTATTCAAGCCATTTGCCATATTCTTCAGTATCCCTGAAGGTGACAGGCTTCATTCTTTCTTTCTGTTTGAAATCCGGAGACTGGACAAATCTCTCCAGGTCTTCTATCTCTCTGATCTTTGCTGAACCGTCAAGCGAAGTAAAATTTCTGAGCTGAGCGCTTCCCTCTGTTTTGAAATAAAGGGTTATGTCCTTTGCCTTCTTAAGGTTGAAATATTCGCGTTCTCTTGCATACTCTTCCGAGCCTTTATATGTGAGCGACTCAAGCTCTTTTTTCTTCTGTTTGAACCCGGCAGAGTTGACTCTCTCGTGGAGCTCATTGTATCTTGCCAGGGTGTCGGAGCTGGCGAAGGAGATCATTTTTTCATGTTCGGCGATAAGGGCCTTCTCTTCCTGTTCCAGTTTAGAAGTTGAGGGGATCATCCCCAGCATCAGCTTTAGGGTAGACATTGCAGGTTGCGTTTTGATATATTCCGTTAAAGATAAAAATCTTTCAAATATAATAGTCAAAATCAGCCAATTATTTGTTACTTAGGAGATAACAAACAGAATGACCTGATTTTGACAAATTATTTATTTTCAACAGAATAAAAACGCATGAAAAAGCTCATTATTGTTACCGGTATGATTATCCTGGCATCGTGTGGAACGATCAGGAATACAACCGTACCTCAGGCAGAGACTCAGGACCAGCTGATACTGGCAACGCTTTGGTACCAGCAATCAGCCGAGATGAAGGCGCTCTACTACCAATGTTACCGTAATGCTGAAACTGCGCTTGAAGAAAACCTTGCAAGGTCTGATAAGTCAAAACCTGCTGCCGTAGTTCTTGACATTGACGAGACAGTACTTGACAACAGTCCGTACCAGGGATGGCAGGTTATTGAAAACAAGCCGTTCAATGATCAGGACTGGCACCGGTGGGTTGACCTGGCGGAGGCAAAACCCCTCCCGGGGGCTGTTGAGTTCACCCGGTATGCTGATTCACTTGGTGTGGAAGTTTTTTATATTTCCAACAGGACTGTCAGCGAGATGGGTCCCACGCTTGCCAATCTGAGAGCGTATGGTTTCGCTGACGCCGACAGCACGCATCTCCTACTTAAGGAAACAAGCTCATCAAAGATTGAGCGCAGGACACGGCTCGGGAGTGTTTATGAGATTCTGGTGCTTGTCGGAGACAATCTTGCAGATCACAGCGGTATCTATGAAAAGAGGGATGCCGGGCTGGGTTTTGCAGCAGTCGAGGCTGACAGGAATCTGTTCGGCACGAGGTATATTGTTCTTCCTAATCCGATGTACGGTACATGGCTCAATGAGTTGATGAGGCAGGGAGAAGGGGCGACCGTAAGAGAAAAACTGGTGAAAATGTTAAACGGATTTTAGGGCTTGGCCGGTTTGTTATTATTTGAACTTATGCGAAGATGATTGATTAAATTATTACGAAGAACCAATGAAAAGGAAGATAAAACATCTTATACTTACGCTGCAGGCCTTATTCATATTGTCTGCCTTTCAATATGCTGCTGCTCAGCAACTTTCAGCGACCGATGTTGTAAGAAAGGCGGATGAAAAACTCAACGGAGAGAAATCGGGTTACAGCGTTATGACCATGACCGTCATTCGTCCCACATGGCAGAGAACGGTCGAGATTAAATCATGGTCGCTGGGCGATGATTATGCGCTTGCACTGATCACGGCCCCCGCCCGTGAAAAGGGTCAGACTTTTCTCAAACGCGGCAGCGAGATGTGGAGTTGGAATCCGGTAATAAACAGGCTCATCAAACTGCCTCCGTCAATGATGTCTCAGGGCTGGATGGGCTCCGATTACACCAATGATGATATCCTGAGAGAATCGTCAGTTGTGAACGATTATACACATACTTTCGAGGGAGAGGAAGAAGTGGACGGTCGTTTGTGTTACAGGATAAAACTTACGGCAAGGGCTGATGCTGAGGTTATCTGGGGTCACCAGATGTGGTGGGTCGATAAAAAGGAATATATTGTCCTGAAAACTGAGCTGTACGATGAGGACGGCTACCTTGTAAGGACGGAGAGAGGAATGGAACTGAAGAATTTTGAGGGGAGGCTCCTGCCTTCACTTATCGAACTTGTTCCTGAAGAAAATAAGGGCAACAAAACTCTTCTCCGTATTAACGAGATGAAGTTTAACATTGACATTGCGGAAAGCTTCTTTTCGCAGCAGAACATGAAGACTGTCAGGTGATCCTGACTCACAGTAAGGGAAGTTATCATGAAAGATTTTCAGATGGCCTGGAGAAATCTCTGGCGAAATAAAAGGCGGACCCTTATCACGGCTGCCTCTGTATTCTTTGCCCTGTTCTTTTCCCTTGTGATGCGGTCATTTCAGCTTGGGGCTTATGACAGACTTTTCAAGAATGTGATTGAATCATATACCGGGTATCTGCAACTTCAGCAAAAAGATTACTTTGACGAAGCGATCCTCGACAACAGTTTTGCGTTTGACCAGGGTCTGGCTGACAAAATGAAGACAGATCCGAACGTGAAAGATGTGGTTCCGCGACTTGAATCTTTTGCACTGGCAGCCGCTGAAAGCCGCACACAAGGTGTAATAATTATGGGGATTGACCCGGAAGGAGAAGACAGGGTTTCAGGCATCCGCGGTAAGCTTGTAAAATTCAAACTAAGTCCTGCAAATATTGAAGCTCTAAGGGCCGAAACACTTCCTGAGCGCGTTAAGGGATTACTCGACACATATGCCGGCGAGTACTATGCCAGCCAGGGACGGCTGATGCTTGATCTCGGAATAAGCGAAGAGGATACTTCCACAGTTCTGCCACTGATGCGAAAGCATGCTTCCTTTTCAAATGAATATTTCTCTGAGAAGGAGACAGGCAGTGTAATAATCGGATCGGGTCTTTCTGATTATCTGAAGATCAATGTGGGGGACACGATTGTCCTGACAGGCCAGGGTTACCATGGAACTTCGGCAGCCGGAAAGTACCGTGTGATGGGTATTGTGAAACTTCCGGCTCCCGATATTGACAATATCATTGTCTATATTCCTGTCACTGTTGCTCAGGAGCTTTACGCCGCACCGGGGATGATCACATCAGCTGTTATAAGTGTAAAGGCCAATGACGATGAAAGTGTAATAAAAACAGCCGGAAGACTTGAAAAAATGATCCCGGAGCCTCTTGTCATAAGAGAATGGCATCAGCTGAACGCTCTGCTGGTAAATCAGATGGAAGCTGACAATAAGAGCGGGGCAATTATGATAGGAATACTGTATCTGGTTATTGCCTTCGGGGTTTTCGGAACCATGCTTATGATGCTTGCTGAAAGGAGACGCGAGTTCGGAATGCTGGTAGCAATAGGAATGCAGAAAAGAAAGCTGGCAAAAGTAGTATCGATAGAGATGCTTTTAATCGGGCTGCTCGGGACTGCAGCAGGAGTTGTAGCATCGCTGCCATTTGTAATCTACGGGCACATTCACCCCATAAGATTTACCGGAGAGTTGGCCCGGATGTACGAAGATTACGGATTTGAACCGGTCATGCCCACAATGCTGCCTGACACTTTTTACCTGTGGCAGATTGTTGTCGTCCTCATAATTTTACTGATAGCCATAGCGTTCAGCATCCGTAAAATATTCAAAATAAATGTAATTGAAGCTCTGAGGGCTTAAACTGCAATGATATGATCACTGAAATTGCCTGGAAAAATGTCTGGCGGAATAAAACAAGAAGCCTGACCGTCATAGCCTCTGTCGCTGTTGGCGTCTTTGCCGGCGTATTCGCCATGGCTGCTATTAACAGCTCTGTTGTCCAGCGGATTGATGCTGCCGTCAATGAAGAGCTGTCGCATATCCAGGTTAATAATAAAGATTTCAGAAGCAGCGGGGATATCAGGAATATTATCCCGGATTATGATAAAATAATCTCAGTACTTAATAATACTCCTGGCGTCACCGACATAACAGGCAGGGTAATTTTACGCGGCGTGGCCTCAACGGCAGCCAAAAGTACAGGGGTTGAAATAACCGGGATTGATGTCGAAAAGGAGAAGGAAATGTTCACCCTTTCTGGCAAAATTATTCCGGGCACCGGAAGTTTCTTCGGTCCTGACACAAAAGGCAGCACTGTTTTCAAGCCTGTCTTGATTGGTGAGAAACTGGCGAAGGATCTGAACATAATCAGGTACATCATAACTGCTGAGACCCTGAGGCAACTTGAGGAAAAGGGGGTTCCTTCAGGCGTTACGGCAAAGCTATCATCAATTCTGGATCAGCGATACACATCGGATAAGAAGTTTAAAACGGTCGTTGAAGGTCTTCTCACACCTAAAGAGATAAAAAAATACGCTTTGTCAATCAGGGAAGCCGCCTGGTCATACCGCGAAGGCTCCCGAATAATCCTTTCATTCCTTGATATGAACAATGTGCAGACAGGCGCAGCCTTTCGTGTCTGCGGAATATTCAGGACCAACAATGATATTCTGGAAGGAACTTCCCTGTTTGTTCCGATAGATGAACTGAGAAAACTGACTGGAATGTCGGCAGGTACCTATCACAGAGTAATAGCAAGGCTCGCGGAGAATGACCTGACTGATGATGCTACCAGGGCGATTAGGAATAATCTTCCGAATTATGAAGTGCTTAACTGGAAAGAGATAGTACCTGACCTTGCCATGATTGCAGATATGATGCAGCAGATCTATGGAGTATTCATGGCGATCATTCTTGCTGCCCTGGCATTCGGAATAGCAAATACCATGCTTATGGCAGTACTTGAAAGAACAAGAGAGATCGGAATGCTTGCTGCAATTGGCATGAACCGCAGAAAAATATTTTCCATGATCATGCTCGAATCAATTTTCCTTTCACTGGTGGGAGGAATTGCAGGAATGGTTATCGGGAAGGTAGTGATAGCTATTACGGCAAAGACTGGCATCAATCTGGTAAAATACTCTGAAGGAATGGAGGCAATCGGATATTCAGCACACCTCTTTCCCACTATTGAAACGCGGTTTTTTATAACAACTGCTGTGCTTATAATTATTACAGGAATTCTTGCATCAATCTATCCTGCCCGGAAGGCATTGAAGCTAAATCCAGTGGAAGCATTAAGAGGAGAAAAATAATAATCAAAGTCGATATAATCATGAAAGTAGTTGAAATAAACGATGTGTATAAGACCTATCATGATACCGAAGTCGAAGTGAAGGCAATAAACGGTATAACCCTCAGCTTTGAGAAGGGCGATTTTGCCGTTGTGGTAGGGCCGTCGGGATCGGGAAAGACAACGCTGCTGAACCTTATTGGCGGACTGGATCAGCCAACAGGAGGTGAGATTATCGTTGCCGGACACCGTCTGTCAGAGCTCCGGCCGTCGGAGCTGATCGACTTCAGAATGGAGCATGTCGGTTTTGTATTTCAGTCATACAACCTCATTCCGGTGCTCACGGCAGAGGAGAATATCGGGTTTATAATGAACCTCCAGAAGTGGCCAAAAGAGAAGCGAAAAGCACGTACTGATGAACTGCTTAAGTCAGTAGGCCTGGCAGACAGACACAGAAGCAGGCCCTCACAGCTGTCAGGCGGACAGCAGCAGAGGGTTGCCGTGGCACGCGCCCTGGCACCGCGACCTGAGTTCATACTTGCTGATGAGCCGACTGCCAACCTCGATTCCAAATCGGCAGACACGCTTCTTGATATCATGGAGAAGCTCAACCGGGAAGAGGAGATGACATTTATCTTTTCGACACATGACATCAGGGTCATGAAAAGAGCGCGACGGGTGATAACCATTGAGGACGGACGAATAGTATCTGACGAAAGAACAAACGTGGTTTCATGAAAAGAACTCTTCTGCTGATCGCAGTGGTGATAATTTTCTCGTTTCCATCATTGGCCCAGGAAAGCAAATTTTCAGCCGGAGGATATGCATCATGGCTGCATAGCTCAATGTTTGAAGATATTTCAGATGTTTGGCTCAACAGCAGCATGCTTCATAACAGGCTTAATTTCAAAGCCTATCCGGGCTCCAGGACAACTATGGCCCTGGAGATACGAAACAGATTCGTTATAGGAGACATGGTTCTGCTTGATCCGGCATACAGCCCTGCCCTTGCCACTGACCCCGGATGGGTCGACATGTCATGGAACATCTTCAGCGAACGGTCCTTCGTTCTTAATACATTTATTGACAGAGCATATATTGACTTCACGGCCGGGAAGCTGCAACTCACATTAGGCCGTCAGCGTATCAACTGGAGCCAGGCACTGGTATGGAACCCCAATGATATCTTCAATACCTATTCGTTTTTCGATTTTGACTATGTTGAACGGCCCGGAAGTGATGCGATAAGAGCCGTTTACTCTACAGGGCCCGCAGCGGCAGCAGAAATGGTAGTCAAACTCGACAGCGGCAACAGAGTGACTGCTGCAGCTCTGTATCGTTTCAGTGTACATAATACCGACCTGCAGATTCTGGCCGGCGAGACGGATGAAGAGCTCCTTACAGCAGGCACAGGCTGGTCGGGAGCTTTAGGCCCATATTCAATCCGCGGCGAAGCAACCCTGTTCTATCCTTTGGGGAACTCATCTATGAAAAAGGGCACCCTCATTGCTACGGCAGGGGTCGATAGGACCTTCTCCGACAAGATTTCTGCGATAATTCAGATTATGTACTCGAATAATCCCTTTGTTCTTGATAATTTTAATGAACTATATAAGGGAGGCATAAATGCAAATGAGCTGGCTTTCTCTGAGTTCAGCGCCATTGGCCAGGTCTCGTACACTCCGGTTCCGCTTCTGAAAATCTCTGCTTCTGCCATATGGTATCCTGACCTTAAAGGTTATTTTGCCGAGGCCGGTATCGATTTTTCAATGGCTGAAAATGTTGATTTTACTCTGTTTTTACAGCATTTTGACGACGTGATTGCCGGCGAGGTAACGAAGATAAATCTGGGGTTCGTCAGGATTAAGTATAGTTTCTGATTTTTTTTTACTTTTACGGCATCAACACCGTAAGTATGTCACTTGTCCATGAACTAGAGAAATCCGGAAACTGGTTATTCAGAAGAAGAAGCTGGCTGCCGTTAATCATACTGGTCCTGGCAGCATGTTATCTTTTCATAGCAAACAGAAGCGTCATTTACTTCAACTTTACATGGGAAATAATCTGCATTCTGGTCTCGGTCGCCGGTGAGCTAGTCAGGTCATACAGTGTTGGTCATATGCCCGGGAACATCTCCGACCGCAATGTAATTGACCAGATGGCTGATGAGCTGAATATCACAGGTGTCTATTCGGTCGTCCGTCACCCGGCCTATATAGGGAACTTTCTGATGTGGCTCGGCCCTGTACTTTTCCTCAGGTCTGTATGGTGCGTAATCATCTTCATGCTTGCCTTCTGGCTCTATTATGAGCGGATAATTTTTGCCGAGGAACAGTATCTCCGCCGCAAATTCGGAGAAGCATATGATACTTGGGCTTTCAGGGTCAAGGCTGTGATTCCGGGCTTCAGACATTTCACGAAGTCTGCCCTCCCGTTCTCGTTCAGGATTGTGCTCAAAAGGGAATATAATAGTATTGCTAACCTGTTGTTAGTTTTTGCGTTCCTTGATTTAATACGCAATATAGCAGTAACAGGAAGGGTTTATCTGGAACCAATGTATATTACGCTCCTTATCGCAGCCCTTTTATTCTGGGCTGTTGTCAGGTACCTGGTGAAGAGGACGCACTTCCTGGATGTTGAAGGGAGATAGGGTAGTTTAACTCTATCTGTTCCTGGCGCCCATGAAAATCATTATGTAGTATATCAGCGATGCCAGCGAGCCCAGTGCTGCGATGACATACGTATATGCAGCCCATTTCAGGGCATCTTTTGCCTTCTCCTGTGTTTCGGAATATGTAATTCCCGAATCTGACAGCCATGCAAGAGCTCTCTTCGATGCATTGATCTCAACAGGCAGGGTTATCACGCTGAAAAGCGTTGTGATGGCAAAAAGCACAATACCTATCAGGAGTATCTCCGGCCTTGAGTTGATCAGAACCAGTCCTGCTATCAGCACCCACTGTATCCAGTTCGATGAAAAGCTCACAACGGGCGCAAGTTTTGACCTCATGTTAAGCCAGGCATATGACTGGGCATGCTGAAGGGCATGGCCCGTCTCATGAGCTGCGACAGCGGCGGCAGCGATGCTGGCTCCGGAATAAACATCGCGACTCAGGTTGATGGTCTTCTTAAGCGGATTATAATGATCTGTCAGCTGACCCTGGACGCTTTGCACCGTCACATCAGTGATGTTATTGTCGCGCAGCATCTTTTCAGCCACATCGCGACCGGTCATTCCACCGGCGAGGGGTTCCTTTGAGTACTTTCTGAATTTTGACTTCAGTCTTGCACTGACCAGCCAGCTCAGCAGCATGAATACTATAAAGATCAACCAGTATGCTCCGTTATGCATGTACATTGTTTCCATTATCTGTTTTCTGTGTTTAAAGTTTCCACTTAATAATGCAAAATATCTGTCATCATTACTTTGTTCCGTGAACAGGTCATTTTGTCAGACTGATTCATCTTATCTTTGGGACGATGTCAAATACTTTAGCAAAGATACTATCTTTTTTACTGCTTATACCCGTATGGCTGTACCGCTGGCTCATATCTCCACTAACACCTCCTTCATGTCGCCATTTGCCCACCTGTTCACAGTATGCCATTGACGCTTTCAGGATGCACGGGCCTTTCAGGGGAATTGTTCTTTCTGCAGGACGTATTTTGCGGTGCAGGCCTGGCGGGACCCACGGTTATGACCCCGTTCCGCAGTTCCTCTTCAGGCGGTACAAGCAGGCGGGGAGGCTGCTCAGGAGGGCACCACAATGCAACAGGCTTAAACAAAGAGATTAAAAACTCAGTTTCTCTCTGAGCATTTTATAACCTGTACGACTGACAGGGATCTTCTCGCCCGATTTAAGAACCGCCACATAATTGTCTTTGCTGTAAGGCTCAAGACGTGTAATATGCTCAATGTTCACCATGTATGATCTGTGCACCCTCATAAAGAGACTGGGCGGAAGGTGATCCTCATAGTATTTCATCGTTTTGGGCTTAAGGGCTTTGCCTTCGCTATAATAGATCATTACATAATCGTCTTCGGCTGCAAGGTAGGAGATCAGATTCAGCGGGATGATCTTTATACCCGCTCCCTTTCTGAAGACGATCCTTGTTAGGTACCCTTCTGCTTCAGTGGCGGCTGTCACGAGTTTTTCAATCTTAGCGGGCTCCTCAGTAACTTTGCCAATTCTATTGACAGCCTTGGAAAGAGCATCATCAAAGCGTGCCTTTGAGAAAGGCTTAAGAAGATAATCGACTGCATTGAGCTCAAAAGCTCTGATGGCATACTGGTCAAATGCCGTGGTAAAGATCACTTCAGGCCTTTCGTCGAGCACTTCAAGCAGCTCAAAGCCTGTCAGTTTGGGCATCTGTATGTCAAGAAAGATAAGATCGGGATGTTTCTCCTTAATCTCTCTTGCGCCGCAGAAGCCATCGGCACATTCTCCGGCCACTTCTATATCAGTATGTTCTTTCAGCATGTACTTTATCAGCTCCCGGGCAGGGGCTTCATCTTCGATGATCAAAACCCTAATCTTTTTCATGCTGCATTTATTGATTTATTTTTTCCTGAAATGGAATTTTTATCACCACGTTAAAGCTGTCCTCTTTACGGTTGACGGCAAGGTCTGCCTTCTCTCCGAAGAACAGTTCGAGCCTTGACCGCACATTTTTCAATCCTATGCCAGCTCCTTTTCGTGTCACCACAGAATCAGGGTCAATAGTATTGGTAACAGATATGACAAGATTCTCCTCTTCTTTGTTTGCCGAGGTCCTGATGACAACCCTGTCAGTTGATTCATAGACTCCGTGCTTAACTGCATTTTCATAGAGCGGTTGCAGAAGCATAGCCGGCAACAATGCCGGAAGGCACTCGGGTTGAATTTCTTCTTCAATAACCAGTCGTTCCCCAAACCTGACTTTTTCAATCTCAAGATAAAGTCTGAGACACTCCATTTCATTCTGCAATGTCACCGGCTGTTCACTGCGTGATGACAGTGAATATCGCATGAAATCTGAAAGCTTCAGGATCATATCGCGCGCTTTCATGGGGTCAGTAAGTGTGAGAGAGCTCATTGAATTGAGGCTGTTGAAGAGAAAGTGAGGATTAATCTGCGCACGCAGCATTTTCAGCTCACCCTCCCGCACCTGTGCCTCAAGTTGTGCCTGGCGTGACGCCTTTTCAGCCAGCTGCGTGGCGCTCAGAAACAGATAATATATCAGGATGATCACAAAAAAGATCAGCACTCCGGCAGTGGCACGGAATACCACTACCGAATGCCATAACAGGTCATAATCTTCCTTATCATGAACCAGTGCCCTGACAAGAAACCTTGTTGCAAAGAGCCACAGAACGATCGTCAAAGAACCGGTCAGAATAATATTGCCGACTTTTGACAGGATCGGAGTATCGCTACGGAGCAAATACCTGGAGGGAAACCATATGGCCAGTCCCAGCAAACCATAAAATACCATTGAAATAATGCCGTCAGCAACTGCTACATCCGTGGTGCTGCCGTATACAAAATGAATAAGCAATGCCTGGCCTGTTGCTAACACTACCCAGGCCAGGCACCAAATAATTAACCTTGAACGGTCTTCCAGAACAGGATGCTTCATAAGTTATTTATGGCATTTAATCTCACCCCCTCCGAAAATCACCGCTCCTCTTATTGTAAGCGATCTTGTCGCATCTTTTATGACATCACTGCCTATCCTGCGGCTGTCAGAGAAGCCTCCAAGAATGGGTGTGACATTAAGAATGACATTCCAGTTCTCGGGAACGATGATCGTCGTACCTCCAAATATACAAGTAATTTCAATTACATTATCACCTGGTGCCAGCGATGATCTGGTCAGGTCGACTTCCCCGCCGCCGAAGATAGATGTGACCTTGCCTCCCATAAAGTTGTCAGTGATGAGCTGACGCTCAGCCCCGCTGAAGATGTTGATATAATCGATCGTGTCAGCTTTGCTTCCGCTGGTGTAGTTCAGGGTCCTTCCTATACGTTTTGAGTTAATCAGCAGCACAGCACCTATGACAATAAAGAGTGCGGGCCAGAAAAAGTTGAATGAATGGAAGAAATCAGAGAAAAGCTGCGGGATCATGAAAAATCCACCGACACAAATAAGGACAATGCCGGGAGTTTTATTGTCCGATCCTGCAATGGTGATCACTCCGATCACAATCAGCAGCATCTGCCAGCTGAAGATTATGTCATCAATAAAATGATCCAGAGGTTCAGGAAGTACTGTTGTCTTTCTGAGAATAAGGATAAATCCTGCAATAATTAGTAAAATTCCAATAATGAACCTGTTAGAGGTATCTGCAGGATTTTTTGCCGGTTTGTTTTTTTCGTTTTCCATTTCAGTATTTGTTTGATGAGTGTATTATTTAAGTTTTTTTGTAAATGGTCTTATCATAAAAGCTATTCCGCCAAGAACCATTACCGCCGGCCAGTATATCTCTTTATAGAGAGGGGAGAGCTGGATGCTCATCTCGGGCATAAGAAACCAGAAGGCTGCCGCAAATAACATCAGGCTGAAAACAATATCAAGATTCAGCAAATTGAAAATGCCGAAAAAGATCAGTAACATCTCCCATTTGAAGTAGTCAGAGATCGGTCCTATTTTGAAAAGGTCAAGTTTTGCTATTATCATTACCAGACCAAGAGATATGAGCAGTTTGGCTATTGCGCTAAAAGGATTACTGTTTTCTTTCATGACGTTTGAAATATTATACGGTTCAAAATTATAGTATCACAGTCAGCGTATATATACATTTCCGGCAGAAAGCGGATTTATACCGGCAGATGACGAAGAAAGATGGGGATGTTACTTTTTTGTTGATAATTTTTTTTATTGGAAGAGGATTTATAATTTTGCAGACCGAAAAAAAGGAGATGCCCGGTTTGTATTCAATACCAATTGCCGGTCTTAAGGAAGGCAGATACACCTACAAATTTGAAATAGGCGACGACTTTTTTGGGGCTTTTGAAGGATCTGAGATCAGAAGGGGAGAGCTTATGGCAGAGGTTAAACTGGAGAAGTGTTTGACGCATATTCAGCTCGACATTGTAATAAATGGCAATGCTGAGGTTATATGTGACAGGTGCCTCGAAAAGTTTTACATGCCGCTCTCATGTGCCAACAGGCTGTTCGTAAAACAGGGCAAAGTGTGGGAAGAGGCTGATCCGGATATGATTACGATGCCGCTGGATGAACATGAAATTGATTTGAGTCAGTTTTTCTATGAATACATCCATCTGGCGTTACCAATAAAGCGAATACATCCTGATGACAAAAAGGGGCGGCCATCATGCGATCCCGAAATGATCAGGAGACTTGAAGATCATCTTGTTACAGCGGAACATATATCAGACCCGCGATGGGATGAACTTAAAAAACTGACAGGAAATAACTAAACACAATACATTACTGCGATGCCAAATCCAAAACACAGACACTCAAGTACCAGAAGGGATAAGCGGAGAACACACGACAAAGCTGTTGCTCCCACAGTAGCTACATGTCCCAACTGCGGATCAGCTCATCTGTATCACAGGGTATGCCCTGAGTGCGGATACTACAGAGGCAAGCTTGCTGTAGAGAAGAAAGCGACAGCCTGACCTGCTTTCCATGCCAGATAATAAGGCAATGAAAATAGGTGTTGATGCCATGGGGGGTGATTATGCCCCTGATGCTGTCATCGAAGGTGCAGTTGATGCCCTCGGCAAGCTGCCTTCGGGTGACCGGCTGGTGCTTATTGGCGATAACCGCCTGATAAGAGAGAAACTTGCATCTATGGAGGTGGAACCTTCCCTTTTCGACATTGTTCCCACCACACAGGTTATTGAAATGTCTGATCACCCCGCAAAAGCCTTTTCACAGAAAAGAGACTCGTCTATAGCCGTGGGATTCGGCATGCTTAAAAGCGGGCTGATAGACGGCTTTGCCAGCGCAGGAAACACCGGCGCTATGATGGTAGGGGCAAGTTATACGGTAAACGTTATACCGGGTGTCTTCAGACCGGCACTGACAGCGTTCATCCCGGATGTCAGCGGAAGATCATCGGTAATACTTGACGTGGGAATTAATCCCGACTCAAAGCCTGATGTGCTTCTTCAGTATGGCATACTGGGAAGCATTTATGCAAAATACGTTCTGGGAATTGAAAACCCTGTAGTAGGGCTGCTCAACATAGGAAAGGAAGATTCAAAGGGCTCTGCCGCTGTTAAAGCGGCTTACGAGCTTCTCCGCGAAAGCCCCATGGTAAACTTCAGGGGCAATATCGAAGGCCATGACCTCTTTACCGGCGAGATGACTGATGTGATTGTCTGTGATGGTTTTGTAGGTAATATTATACTCAAAATGGCTGAAAAGCTTTATTTGATCACCAAAGCAAAAGGCATCAGGGATGACTTTTTTGACAGAATGAACTTTGAGGTAGTCGGAGGAACACCTGTTGTCGGCATCAACGCGAACGTTGTTGTAGGCCATGGCATTTCAAACAGGAAAGCGATCACAAGCATGATTCTTCAGACCAGGGATGTGGTTCATGCTGACCTTGCGAGAAAGATCAAAGAAGCTGTCGGAGCATGACAAAAACAAGAGCTGCTATAACAGGCATTAACGCATGGGTTCCTGAATACCGTCTCACCAACAGCGAGCTTTCAACAATGGTTGACACCACCGATGAGTGGATAATGCAACGCGTGGGGATCAGGGAAAGAAGAATATTAAAAGGGGAAGGCAAAGCAACATCTGATCTGGGCGAACAGGCGGTAAGAGGATTACTTGAAAAGACAAAAACCTCACCTGACGATATAGACCTTCTCATCTGTGCCACTGTCACTCCCGACATGCTTTTTCCTGCAACTTCAAATATCATTTCAGACAAGGCTGGTATTAAGAATGCTTTCAGCTTTGACCTGAATGCCGCCTGTTCCGGCTTCCTCTTTGCCCTGCAGACAGGCGCTTCTTACGTGGAGTCGGGCAGATACAAAAAGGTCATTGTTGTTGGTGCTGACAAGATGTCGGCAATCACAGACTATACCGACAGGACCACCTGCACCCTGTTCGGCGATGCCGGCGGCGCAGTCCTCCTGGAACCGACCGAAGAGGAATACGGTATAATGGACCATATCTTCAGGGTTGACGGCTCGGGAAGAAAATACCTGCACATGAAAGCGGGAGGCTCATTAAGACCTGCATCACATGAAACTGTTGATGCACGCGAACACTTCATCTATCAGGAAGGGCAGTCCGTTTTTAAGTTTGCCGTGTCAAACATGGCTGATGTGGCGGCAGAGATCATGGAAAAGAACAATCTCAGATCAGAGGATATCGCGTGGCTTGTGCCACATCAGGCAAACCTCAGGATCATTGATGCCACAGGCCGCAGAATGGGCCTGCCACCCGAGAAGGTCATGATCAATATTCAGAACTACGGCAACACAACCGCAGCAACCATCCCCCTCTGTATATGGGAATTTGAAAACAGGCTCAAAAAGGGGGATAACCTCATTCTTGCTGCATTCGGCGGCGGATTCACCTGGGGAAGCATGTGGGTGAAGTGGGCGTATGACCCGGTGTCCGGGAAAGAATAAGAACCCTCTTTTCGTCCATGATGCACAATACTTTCTATATTTGTGGGTTAAATGTAGGGGTGCAGCATGCTTCGCCCCTCCAAAGGGAATAAACGTTTATCGTTATGGCAAAAATGAATGAGACAGACAACACTGCAGCAATTAACCTTCTGAGCCAGGGCACCGAAATTACAGGTGACATAAAATCATCAGGCGACATTCGTATCGACGGAATCCTGAATGGCAACCTTGCAACCAAAGGCAAGGTGGTCATAGGTTCCACGGGCCGCGTGAAAGGTGAAGTTGAATGCAAGAATTCTGAAGTGTCAGGGGTTATTGACGGCAAAATAAGTGTCTCCCAGCTCCTGAACCTTAAAGCTTCTTCAAAAATTAACGGCACTATCGTTACCGGCAAGCTTTCTATTGAACCGGGGGCCCTGTTTACCGGTAACTGTTCAATGAAAGATGGTGACAATGGAGGATCAGCAGTCAAATCCAAAGAAGGAGAAAAATAGCCAGGAGGGCGGCCTTTCAGCTTACTCCAGGTACACCACCATCGCATTACAGATGGTGGTAATAATCGTTGTAGCATCCCTGGGTGGAGTTAAGCTGGATAAGCTGGCAGGCACCAAGCCATTATTCACGATCATTCTGTCTTTGCTGGGCGTGGCAGCAGCCATGTGGCTGATAATCAAAGATGCCATCAGGAATAAATAGGATGTTTACGCCTAAAGCAATAAAACTTTATCTTTCCCTACTCCTTTTTGCGCTTCTTATACAATTGATTCTTTCGGGCATAACAAGGATTTTCCCTTCTTTTTTTTCTTTGGGAAATATCGCTCCGCTCGTGGGCGGATTCACCCTGATATCTCTAACCGCCCTGATTATTTTTTTCTACGGATATGATAAAAATGCTGAAAAAAGCGTCTTTACCACCTTCGTTGCAATTGGAGTGAAAATGATCCTGTCATTTGTTCTGGCACTGGTGTTCCTGGTGATTTTTAAAAATCGAGAACCGGGATCAGTAGTATTGTTTTTTGTCATATATTTGGTCTTTGCGATTTTTACTTTTAGTACATTTTTCAGTTTCCTGAAGAGAAAGTCGATGTAAAGAGAATAAGCTTGAAAAGCAGGTATTTATATACATTAATCTTGCTGTTCGGATTACTTTCCGGCTCATTTTATGCTATGGGTGCAGACCCTGTGGGAGAGGAAGAAAAAAGTGCAGGAAGTGACGGGAAATTTGATGCCAGTTCATATATCCTCGATCATGTGGCGGACTCTCATGAATGGCATATCCTGACAAAAAAGGATGGCTCTGCGGTAGCGGTCTATCTTCCGGTAATAATTTATGATAAAGCTTCAGGCCTGCATATCTTTTCATCAAGGAAAATTGCTGAGGATCACAGCTATGAGGGTTTTACCGTAGCCCATGAAGGAACCAATGCCGGGAAGATAGTACATGTGAATTCCGAAGGACATCCTGACGAGACAAACCTTCCCCTTGATTTCTCAATCACCAAGGCAGTTTTCGGTATGATCGTTGCAGCAGTCATACTGTTATGGCTGATGCTTTCGCTGGCCAGGTCGTATAAGAAAACAGGCATCTCAGCCCCGAAAGGCATACAGGGGTTCCTTGAACCCGTCATACTTTTCATCAGGGATGATATTGCAATGCCCAACATAGGCGAGAAAAAGTATGCCCGCTATATGCCATACCTGCTGACAGTCTTCTTTTTTATCCTGATTAATAACCTGCTGGGCCTTATCCCTATATTCCCGTTCGGGGCAAATGTGACAGGCAATGTAAACGTGACCTTTGTTCTGGCATTGTGTACATTCCTTATAACGCAGTTAACCGCCAACAAATATCACTGGAAGCATGTTTTCAAAGCTCCGGGAGTGCCTTTCTGGCTGTTACCGATTATGATCCCGGTGGAGATCATCGGACTTTTTTCAAAGCCATTTGCGCTGATGATACGTCTTTTTGCCAACATGGTTGCAGGTCATATCATCATACTCAGTCTCATAGCACTCATTTTTATCTTCCAGACAATCCTTGTGGCTCCGGTCTCTGTTTTTTTCGTGTTATTCATGGATTGTATAGAATTACTGGTAGCGTTTCTTCAGGCATACGTTTTCACCCTCCTGAGTTCCCTGTTCATTGGAATGGCAACAGCAGAAGAAGAACATCATTAACATCAACATATTTTTATTCAACTAAATTAAAGTAACATGACAGGTACATTAGCAGCAGTAGGAGCAGGGCTCGCAGTGATAGGCGCCGGACTTGGCATCGGCCGCATCGGCGGTTCGGCCATGGACGCCATCGCACGTCAGCCTGAGGCCTACTCAAAGATCCAGCTTGCCATGATCATCTCGGCAGCACTGATAGAGGGAGCAGCTCTCTTTGCAATTGTTGTTGCAATGATCGGTTAAGCAGTAAAATGAAGCCTGCAACGGTTGGTTGCAGGCTTTCTTCAGAAACTTAAAAGAAAATTAAGATATGTTACTAGCAAGCAGTCTCGCAACTCCCGCCATAGGGACAGTTTTCTGGACGACCCTGATCTTCTTCATGCTGTTTTTTCTACTGTGGAAGTTTGCCTGGGGACCCATCATGAAGGCTGTCAAGTCACGTGAAGATATGATCCGAAATGCGCTTGATTCTGCGGAAAAAGCACGTGAGGAAATGAAAGTCCTCCAGGCTGACAATGAAACCGTTCTTCGGAAAGCCCGTGAGGAGAGAGATAAAATTATCCGCGATGCCCGGCTGTCAACTGAAAGGATGCTGGCAGAAGCTAAAGAAAAGAGCCAATCGGAGGCAGATGCAATGGTCAAACGTGCCAAGGAGCTTATTGAACGCGAAAAAAATACCGCAATAGCGGAAGTCAAACGCGAAGTGGCTGGGCTGGCAATTGAAGTGGCTTCAAAGGTGGTCAGCCAAACTCTTAAAAACGACGCCGAACAGCAGAAGCTCATTGAAAGATATCTTAAGGAGATTGAAACAACCAGTAACTGAACCTTATGAACTACAGCAAGATATCAGTAAGATATGCGAAGGCGCTCTTTGACCTTGCTGAGGAGCATAATGTAATTGATGCAGTTTATGAGGATATGAAGGTCATTGACCGGTTGTGTGCAATGACAGAGGTGAAAGAGGTCATTACTAACCCGGTTATTCCGCAGAAAAAAAGAAGAGAGGTAATAATAGCACTTACTGGCAACGGCACAAATAAACTTACTGTAAGATTTATTGAACTGATGTTCAGTCATGGTCGTGGCGATCACCTTGAAGCAGCAGCAAGAAATTACCTTGACCTCACCCGCAGGCACAGGGGAATTCGTCAGGTCACAATCACGACTGCAGTACCGGTAAATGCCGGACTGAAAAAAGAGCTGGCAGCATTAATTACCGGCGAAACAAATGGTAAGATTGAGTTCATCGAACAGGTTAACAGCTCTGTTATCGGAGGCTTCATTCTCAGGGTCGATGACGCTTACATTGATGCAAGCGTCAGGACCAGACTGAACCATTTCAGAAAAGAATTTTCACTGGCAGGATATGCCGAATGATAGTATATAAGATTTAATGATATGACCAATATTAAACCTTCAGAGGTATCAAAGATTCTAAAACAGCAGCTTGAGGGTGTCAGTACGGCTATTGATGTTGAGGAAGTTGGAACGGTGCTGCAGGTCGGAGACGGGATTGCACACATCTACGGCCTCAGGAACGTAGGTTCGAATGAACTGATCGAGTTTGTAGAATCCGGCATCAAGGGGATTGTCCTCAACCTGGAGGAAGACAATGTCGGTGTTGTTCTCCTTGGCCTGTCGGAAAAGATCAAGGAAGGTGATATTGCCCGCAGGACCGGCAGGATCTCATCAATAATGGTAGGCGAAGGCCTTCTGGGAAGAGTCATCACCACCACCGGCGAGCCGATCGACGGCAAAGGGCCGGTAACAGGCGACCTTTATGAGATGCCTTTTGAGAGAAAAGCCCCGGGCGTCATCTTCAGGCAGCCCGTTAAACAGCCGGTACAGACCGGACTGAAGGCGATCGATGCAATGATACCTATCGGCAGAGGACAACGTGAGCTTATCATCGGCGACCGTCAGACAGGCAAGACCGCCATTGCTATTGACACTATTATAAACCAGCGAAGCGAATACGAAAAAGGCAAGCCTGTATATTGCATTTATGTTGCAATCGGGCAGAAAGGATCAACCGTGGCAAATATAGCCGCCACTCTTGATACCTATGGTGCAATGGACTACACGGTTATTGTAAGTGCCACTGCATCTGACCCTGCTGCGGCGCAATTCTATGCCCCGTTTGCCGGTGCTGCCATCGGAGAATTCTTCCGTGACACCGGCCGCGATGCGCTGATAATTTATGACGACCTGTCAAAACAGGCTGTTTCATATCGAGAAGTATCACTGCTGCTGCGCCGTCCGCCCGGACGCGAAGCCTATCCCGGCGATGTCTTTTATCTGCACTCACGCCTCCTTGAGAGGGCAGCAAAGATCATTGAGTCAGACCAGGTGGCGCAGGCTATGAATGACATACCCGAGTCGATCCGTCACATGGTCAAAGGCGGAGGGTCCCTGACAGCACTGCCCATAATTGAGACACAGGCCGGTGATGTGGCAGCCTATATACCCACAAACGTTATCTCGATCACTGACGGGCAGATATTCCTTGAAACGAGCCTCTTCAATGCAGGCATAAGACCTGCTATCAACGTTGGTATATCCGTATCAAGAGTTGGAGGAAACGCTCAGATCAAGTCAATGAAAAAGATAGCCGGCACATTGAAGGTTGACCAGGCGCAGTACCGTGAGCTTGAAGCCTTTTCAAAGTTCGGCTCTGACCTCGACGCATCTACGCTTGCGGTCCTTGACAAGGGCGCAAAGAACGTTGAGATACTTAAGCAGAACCAGTATTCACCGGTAAAGGTTGAGGAACAGGTAGCAATAATCTACTGCGGAACCAATGCGCTTTTAAAGGATATTCCCCTGCTAAAGGTCAGGGATTTTGAAAAGGACTTTATTCAATTTCTCCGTGATCATAACAGTGACACGCTCGAAACAATAAGACAGGGTATTATCAATGAGGATGTGATCAGGGTGCTGAACGCAGCAGCAGCCGATGTGGCAAGCCGTTTCACATCACGATAACCTGAAAACAGGGAAAGGAAGATGGCTAACCTAAAGGCAATAAGGGTCAGACTCGGTTCGGTCAAATCCACTCGCCAGATCACCTCGGCGATGAAGATGGTGGCGGCAGCTAAACTGCGTAAGGCACAGGACGCAATAGTACAGTTAAGGCCTTATGCGGATAAGCTCAATGAGATACTGATAGGACTGAATACCGCCCTCCGTGATACGGAGATCGAGAACCTTTTTGCTGAAAGAAAAAACAGCAACGGACGCGTACTTCTTGTTGTTGTTACTTCAAACAAAGGCCTCTGCGGCGGTTTTAATGCCAATATCCTCAGAGACGCGAGGCGCCTGATAGCGGAGAAGTACAGTGAACAGTTTCGCAGGGGAGACCTCTGGTTCATGCCTGTAGGAAAGAAGGGTTACGATGCTCTCAGAAAGTTGAAATGCAACATTCTCGAAGAACATAATAATCTGTATGCAAGCCTTACTTTCGAGAATACTAAACAGATAGCTGACAAGTTAATGAACATCTATCTGACAAAAGAATATGACAGAATAGAGATTGTTTACAACCAGTTCAGGAATGCTGCTGTGCAGAAACTCACTGAAGAGGTCTATCTGCCAGTATCAACCGCCCCCGCCGGAAAGGCAGGATCAGTGGTGACAGATTATATTTATGAACCCGACCAGGTGAGTATAGTCAGCGAACTGATCCCAAAGTCACTGCGAATACAATTGTACAAGGCTTTATTAGACTCCTTTGCTGCCGAGCATGGCGCCCGCATGACTGCTATGCATCAGGCGACGGACAATGCTACGGAGCTTATCAAGGATCTCACACTGCAGTATAACAATGCCCGTCAGGCTGCAATCACAAACCAGCTGCTTGAGGTAGTCAGCGGTGCAGAAGCGCTGAAAGGGTAACAAATTGAGAAGAGATGTTCAATAGCGATTATCTTAGAGAGTTGTCAGACAAAGTTATAACCAACCTTGTTGTCCCGCCAGAAGCCGGGAAGCTTTTCGAGCCCGTAAGGTATATCCTGTCGCTCGGGGGAAAAAGACTGAGACCGGTGATGTGCCTGATGGCCTGTAATCTTTTCAATGATAAAATTGACGATGCTGTTATGCCTGCGGTAGGTGTTGAGGTGTTTCACAATTTTACCCTTGTCCATGACGATATGATTGATAAATCTGACCTCAGGAGAGGTTCGCCCACAGTACATTCGAAGTGGGGAGCAGACCAGGCGGTACTATCAGGTGACGTGATGGCATTTGTGGCAACTGAATGTATCGGACAGGCGCCGGAGAGGATGCTCGCCAGGACTCTAAAGCTTTTTAATAAAACTGCAATTGAGGTTTGCACGGGCCAGCAACTGGATATCGATTATGAGAAAAAGGGCCTGGTAACCGAAGGAGAATATCTTCGTATGATAGAACTGAAGACCGCTGTTTTGATTGCAGCTTCACTCAGGATCGGTGCAATAATCGGTGATGCATCTGAAAAAGATCAGGATCTTCTGTACGACTTCGGACGAAGCCTGGGATTGGCCTTTCAGATACAGGATGACGTACTTGACACATATGGCGATACAAGGATGTTCGGTAAAAAAACCGGCAGCGACATAGTGGCCAATAAGAAGACATATCTCCTTGTCAAAGCCCTTGAGATGGCCGGCGGAGAGAAGCTGCGCCAGCTTAGAAAACTGCTTGAAGCCAGGAACCACGACCCTGAGGAGAAAATACAGGAAATGAAAGCCATCTTTGATGAGCTGGAGATACGCCTTCAGGCTGAGAAGCTGGCATATGAATATTTTAATAAAGCCTTCGAATCGCTCGATCAGGTAGCAGTGAAAGCTGAACGGAAGAATGAGATTAAACAACTGGCAGTGAACCTTATAGGGAGAGCAAGATGAACTGCTTCACTGAAAGAACCGGACATTAAGAGAACAGTGAAATATATTTAAGTCAGAGAAATGGCAGAAAAAAATGGAGTTATCAGTCAGGTTATCGGACCTGTGGTCGACGTGATGTTTGAAAATGCCGGCGCAGGCATGCCTAACATTCTTGATGCTCTTGAAATAACACGCAAGGATGGCACTGTGCTCGTTGTTGAATGTCAGCAGCATATCGGAGAGAACACAGTAAGGGCAATAGCCATGGATTCTACTGACGGCCTGCAGCGCGGCATGGAGGTTGTAGCAACGGGTTTGCCTATCATTATGCCCGTCGGCGAACAGATAAAAGGCCGCCTGATGAATGTCATCGGCTTACCGATTGACGGACTGGGCCCGCTCGACAAGAAAGGCGGTTACCCCATCCACCGCAACCCCCCAAAATATGAGGACCTGTCAACAGAGAAGGAAGTGCTCTATACCGGCATCAAAGTCATTGACCTGATAGAACCATATTCAAGGGGTGGTAAGATTGGACTCTTCGGTGGTGCCGGAGTGGGTAAGACCGTTGTCATCCTCGAACTTATTAACAATATTGCCAAAGTCTATTCAGGTCTGTCTGTTTTCGCCGGTGTCGGCGAAAGGACAAGGGAGGGTAACGACCTTCTGCGCGATATGCTTGAGGCAAACGTCATCTGCTACGGCAAGCCTTTCATGGAGAATATGGGAAAGGGAGGATGGGACCTTTCCCTTGTTGACCATGAGGTGCTTAAAGAATCAAAGCTTGCTCTTGTATTCGGGCAGATGAACGAACCTCCCGGAGCCCGTGCACGCGTTGCACTTTCAGGTCTCTCCGTTGCGGAATACTTCCGTGACGGTGAGGGCGAGGGTGCCGGGAAAGATATTCTGTTTTTTATGGATAACGTCTTCCGCTTTACCCAGGCAGGCTCAGAGGTATCAGCATTGCTCGGACGAATGCCGTCAGCAGTCGGTTACCAGCCAACCCTTGCCACGGAGATGGGTGTCATGCAGGAGAGGATCACCTCAACGAGACACGGATCGATAACTTCAGTCCAGGCTGTCTATGTGCCTGCCGATGACCTGACAGACCCGGCACCTGCAACAACATTTGCACATCTTGATGCAACAACGGTGCTGAGTCGGAAAATATCCGAGCTGGGTATTTATCCTGCCGTTGACCCGCTTGACTCAACCTCCAGGATACTCACAGCCGATATTGTAGGTGAAGAGCATTACCGTTGCGCCCAGCGGGTTAAGGAGGTCCTCCAGCGATACAACGAACTGCAGGATATCATTGCCATTCTGGGTATGGATGAGCTCTCCGATGAGGACAAGCTGGTGGTCCAGCGTGCCCGGCGCGTACAGCGCTTCCTCTCACAACCGTTCCATGTGGCGGAACAGTTCACCAATATCCCCGGCGCACTGGTGTCAATAGAGGATACAATTAGAGGATTTAATATGATCATGGACGGCGCTGTTGATCAGTATCCTGAAGCTGCCTTCATGCTTGTCGGTACAATAGAGGATGCAATAGCAAAGGGTGAGAAGCTGCTTGCTGAAAGCAAGTAATGCCAAATCTGATCAGACGTGAAAATTGAAATAATCACTCCAGACAGCAGGATCTATTCGGGGGAGATACGATCGGTAAGAGTGCCCGGGAAAAAAGGCTCCTTTCAGGTATTGAAAGACCATGCACCCATCATTTCTACTCTTGATAAAGGTCCTGTGATCATTGCTGATGAACAGGGTCAGGTGATAAAGTATGAGATTACCGGCGGTGTGATAGAGGTGAAAAAGAACAGGATCATCCTTCTCGCCGATTCGGTCTCTGAAAGCTGAAACTGATGGATACTGATGAGTTCCGGAAATACGGCCATGAGATTGTTGAATGGATCTCCCGGTATTTCGAGAATATTGAACAGTTTCCGGTAAAATCGCGTTCTGTTCCGGGGTCTGTGAAAGAGGCCCTGCCTGAGATCCCCCCTTCAGGGAGTGAATCTTTTGATCTTTTCCTGAAAGATTTTGATGAGATAATCATGCCCGGTATAACGCACTGGCAAAGCCCTAACTTTTTTGCCTATTTCCCCGCAAATTCAAGCCCTCCTTCCGTTCTTGCCGAGATGCTTACGGCAGCACTGGGTGCACAGTGCATGATTTGGGAAACCTCACCTGCCGCTGCCGAGCTGGAAGAACGTATGATGGAATGGCTCAGGATGATGACAGGCCTGCCGTCATACTTCGAGGGGGTGATACAGGACAGCGCTTCATCTGCAACACTGGCGGCCATTATAACCGCAAGGGAGAAGGTGACGGAATTTGCTTCGAATAACGAGGGTCTCTCAGGGACCGGCAGAATGCGGGTCTACTGTTCAACACAGGCTCACTCATCGGTTGAGAAGGGCACAGGTGTGGCGGGCATCGGAAGGAAGAACCTGATCAAGGTGCCGGTGAAGGATGATAATACAATTGACCCGGAGGCATTGAGAAGAGCTGTTGAACAGGATATCAGGGCGGGATATATTCCCTGTTGCGTGGTTGCAACACTTGGCACTACAGGTACCACTGCCATTGACGCTCTGCGGCCTGTAGGTGAGATATGCCACGAAAAAAATATCTGGCTGCATGTCGACGCCGCCATCGGCGGCACAGCCCTGCTGCTGCCTGAGATGCGATGGATGGCAGACGGCATGGAGTATGTCGATTCGCTGGTATTCAATCCGCACAAGTGGATGTTCACCAACTTTGACTGCTCGGCATATTTTGTCCGCGATGCCGCTTCATTGATACGCACTTTTGAGATACTCCCCGAGTACCTTAAGACCCGCACAAGGGGTATGGTCAATGACTACCGCGACTGGGGCATTCCGCTTGGCAGGCGCTTCAGGGCACTCAAGCTGTGGGCAGTGATACGCTCGTATGGAGTTGAAAAGCTGCAGACAATGATCAGGGAACATATACGCCTTGCAAAGATGCTTGCAGGATTAATAGAGGCTGAAAACAATTTCAAAGTGATGGCGCCTGTGCATCTAAACACCGTTTGTTTTTACTTCCAGCCTGAAGGACTGACAGTTGAACAGGCAAACAAACTGAACGAAAAAATAAATCACACACTTAATGATGCCGGAAGGATCTATCTGACCCATACCACCATCAACGGAAGGTATGTCCTTCGAATGGTCACTGCCCAGACAGGCGTTACAGAGCATCATGTGCTGAAAGCATGGGAAATGATAAAGGATTGTGCATCATCGCTCCTTTCCGAGCGTAGTGCCGTAGATGTTGACTGAGAATACTCCTCTGATAAACGGTTTGTTATCAGCCGGGATATAGCCCCCGCTGACTCCTGCGTTTATCTCAAAGGGGAGTCTCAGTATATAAAAGTCAGCAAGCAGTTCGGCGCCTAATGAGCTGAAGTCTGAAGATCCCTCGCCGAAAGAATGATGGCTGGGATAATAGATTCTTTTTGCGGTCGCAGCGTCAAAAAACAATGAGCCCCTGATCCTTTTCAGGTAAAGCAGACTTCCCGCAGCAAAATCGGGATAAAAGAGGGGCAGAGTATAATCAGCTGAAAAAGAGAGCAGTTTTTCAGACACAAAATCATTATCATAACCTCTGGGGTATGAGATCTGGTTTTCGTAGATCAGCCTGTTGAATGGCGCCTGGTTTTCGTAACCGGCCTTAAGCACAAAACTGTGATTTCTGCCAATACCCGGGAAGAACAGTATTCCCTTTATATATTTCCTGTTGCTGTAAATATCCTTGTCCCATGGGGTTGTTGTAAGCCTGAGATCAATCACCTGGCCCCATCGCGGGTTTATATCCCGGTAAGCAGTTCTGAAAGTATTTGACAGATAGAGGCGTCCGGTAAGATAAACTACGCCCTTGTCATATACATTATTTTCAGAAATATATGTATAAATATTGCGATAGTTCATGTAAACAGCAGGCATGAACAACTGCCTGAACTTACCATGGGCAAACCACAGCTGGTCGTAAATATTTACATTCAGGTTCAGATTACCTTTCAGATCATTGGGGTCCGCTGCTGCAACGGAATCTTTTATTATGATCTGTTTACCGCCGTAAGTGATGTCAGCCTCAATTACCGGATACCAGCCCTTCCATGTAAGTCCTGAATGAATATAATGGCTGCCGCCCGAATATTCATATCCTATGGTCGATACCAGTGTGCTGAGATGATTCTGTGAGAGAAGTGTCACACCTGGACTGATTGCTGTAGCGTCAGTCTTTAATTCATCAATATCAGTATAGAAAGGGAACCAGCTG